>Ga0065711_1037113_pt1 | contig 20184 bp, 10 predicted proteins | sample Hoacrofraction12_FD_59098 | JGI IMG/M metagenome (GOLD analysis project Ga0065711, IMG submission 59098) | Hoatzin crop microbial communities from Cojedes, Venezuela - Epithelial fraction 12 v2 (version 2) | ecosystem: Host-associated > Birds > Digestive system > Esophagus > Crop | place... | reverse complement strand
CCGCCTGGACAAGGTCCTGTGCAGCCTGCTCTGGGTGACCCTGCTTCGGCAGGGGGGTTGGACCAGATGACCCACAGAGGTCCCTTCCAACCCCCACCATTCTGTGAAACTTAATTATCAAGAGCTATGAATCCTGGCTCCTTTCATCAGCAGTATATTTACACAGCTGAAAAGTGCAGCCCGCTTTCAGAAGCGACAAGTGATTTAGTGAGTCAGTACTTACTGTTTGTTATTGCACCTTTCGTTTCCTCAGAAGAAGGTGCGGAAGTCATCCTACTTCTGTGGGTTGAAACCGTCCTTGAGTTACAGAAACATACTACCTGCCAAAAAAACCTAGGTCTGCCTTGGAGAGGCTTTTTTTAGGCATAATGCACACATCCTTTTCCCATCCATGTTTGTGGCTGGATGCAAAACCCAAATCTTTGTTATGCAAGTGTTAACAGTAGATATCTTGTGTTAAGGGTTTTTTTCTCCTAGTTGTGTGTCAAGTATTTTGCAAGTAGACTTAAAGTTTGAGGAAGAAACCTTTCTACGGCAGGGATAGTAAGCATGCTGGTGATGTAATGAAAAAGTCTTCTGCTGGGGGTCTGTGTGGTAATGCTACAGGTTATTACCATGTATATACTCAGATTTGCTGAGGAAGATCCTTATGTTTAATGAGCAGCTGTGTACATTCTGATGTACTAATGAGCGTGTGACTGTTCCCAGTTTTCATAAATAGTAATTGAAATAAATGGGACTGTGTGATACTCATCGTAGTATTGAATCATGTTTGACATACTTTATTTTTCCCTTGGCTGTTTAGTGTATTATGGTTCTTGTAGCTTGCTAATGTCTCTTCTTAGAAATTTATTTTTCTACTTACAGCATGCCAATTTTTAAAATGGACCTGAAACTTATAAGATGTTTTTCAAAACTTAGTAACTTGCGTAGGAACAGGCTGCAGATCCAATAAATACACATTTATAATAATTATGATCACAACTCCAGTTCAACTATTACGTAAAGACTTCATGGCATAAATTAGTGTGGTTAGGTTGTCATCCTGTGTCTTGTTAGAGCAGAGAAGGCCTCAGAGCAACAGCATGATTCTTCACCTGTTTGAAGATGTGTTCTCAAGACCTTTTACTAGTATTTATGATGCCCATCTGTTGTTTTCGAACAACCATAGTTATGACAGGAAAACTTTCCAGTCTAGGCCATGTTCTGTATGTCTTGCAAAACATGCTTGTAAGAAAAATAAAATAGAGTTTCTTTGCTAGTGTTGCTGTAGTTAAGATACTTTATTTCTTTTGGTTGAGAGAAGGAGAAAACAAACCTGAGAAGTTAATGTATTTTGCAAGTCTGCTTTCCAACTATGTGCAGTGGTGGCTGGTTTTGGTTAGTGGCTGCTTTATCCTCTTGTTTTCTTTATGATTTACACTAATTAAATTATATAATCTCACAGATAGTTCTTAAGGTTACCAATGAAGCAAGTGAGGGATGTCATCTTGATGTGGAGTTGAGACCACCCAGGAGGTAGAGGTATTATGGGAACTTCAGCTTGGAGCAGGGGTAACTGTGAGATGAGTACATTGGTTTTGTTTGTTTCAGAATTCATTTACCTGTAGCCTTAGGGTATTTTAAATCAACAGCGCTGTTTCGCTTTTGATGGACAAGAATGTCTGAAGAAAACATTGTGCACTTAGTGGTATTGTGCTAAGTGAAAGGATCGTACTGTTACACAAGTGATTTGCTAAAATCTATGCAAGTAAGATGATGTTTTTGGAACTGTCATCAGTATAGAGAGTTTGAAATGATTTGTGAGGCCCTCTCCCAGTCACTCCGTTTTTTTAACTGACTGCTCGTAGCTCTCTGTGCCACCTTTTAAAAGGGATTGTTTATTCTCTGAGTTTGCGGTGTGGCTCTGTGAGCAACTGTGGTGGCATGTGCCTGGAGAGGAAGCAGGGTGCTGTCCTGGGAGGGCGAGGACAGCGAGATGGGGATGGCTGGAATCTTGGTTCTGTTCCCACAGCAAACGCCTCTGGAACCTCGTCATCTGATTTGCTCCTGTTCGTTACGTAATGTATTGATGGTGATTTGTGACAGTAATTATGATGCGGCCATTTACAACTCTTGCTTCGCTTCCAAAATGCTGTCCAATAAGAGACAAATATTCAATATTTTAAAAATGTGTTACAAAATGTATAAACCTGCAGTTGTCTAACAGTGTCATCCTGTATGAATCAGTGGAAAGATACCTGTGAGTTCTGTTGAATGATGGGTCAGACTCTCATTGTATGGACTAGGAGGGAAAAATAGTATGTTATTTCATGAAGTGAGAATGTTCAATGTAATGTTTATACTGATGCTTTCCCCCCACCGTATTTAGATTAAAATCGTGATAGATGCTGTCAAGTGAGTCTGTCTCCAGGCTAGTGGCTTGTTAGCAGCTTGGAAGTAAGCTAGCCCAATCTGATTTTGGGTATTTGACACGCTGGGGAAGCTAATGATGCCTATAGTAGAACTCCTTTGTATCTAGTGGCATGTGGCAGATGTCTGTTACAATTAAAACACTAGTGCTTAAATTGAGGTATTGAAGGACTTTACTCTCCCATGTGTATCCAGTTCTCTTGGGTGAGAAAAAATGGGTTTAATAACAGCCTTGCTGTCTGGCACAGTATTTGACATTCTTCGCCTGCTAACTAAGATATATGCGTGATCTGATTCAATGAATATGGTACCTGGTATGTCCTTGTTTTGAAGACTTTATATGAATGGGTTGTTAGAACTTGGAGCTTGCTCCATCCTGTCAGTGCTTGGACCTGGTGCTGCAGTTATCTCCAAGGCGAGCGTGCCAGCCCCCCTTTCTGTGAAGCGTAGCTGATGCCGAATGCCGGGGCAGGAGGGTGGAAACAGGCCAAGCGAGTTACTGGCGGCTCTGCCAAGCTCTCTCCTGAGCTCCACAGTGTGTGGTGCAGAGACCCACGCTGAGGGTTGGTATGCCACTAACGGTCTTCTGTGGCTTCTTCTATGTATTGACCCAGTTGCTTTTTTTGAAATTGTGTAAACTTTTAGCATCCTCAGCTGCTTTTTTTTTCTTCTGTCATTTATATGTGTTTCTCTACACTAAAGCATATAGCATGACAGGATTTTAAGCCATTTTATTTGCTTTTTTCCTGAAGTAGTGGTGCTATAGTGTAAGTATGGGGAGAAGGGAAGAGTATTCTCACCTGCCCCTTTCCCCCGAGCTTTTCCTGTTTTCCAGTGACGCAGCAAAGAGGGAGGGAGGTTTCAGCAAGGTCTGCCTAGATTTCTGTGTAAATGGAGCTTATAGCATGATCTCTGCCTAAAAAGACTTTTTGAAAAGGAAAGTAAGGTTTAGGTCTTTGTTTTTTTTCCATTCTTGATTTTTGTTGAAATTCACATTCTGCAGTTTGTGTTCTGGTTGCGAATTTCTGCTGCAAGTGGTTAGTTCAGGCCCAGAGAAAAAAAATAATGGTGGTCTTATGTGAAGTTATTGATTAACTGGACTGCCCTGTTCCCTTGTGACCGCTACCTGGCTGCTGGCAGTGATATGGCCTTTCCTCAGTGCTTGAGGAATATTATTTATGACAGGGTCACAGAAATACAGCTTCTGTTTTAGGTTCTTGTGAGACTCTCTAGTATGACCTTCATAAATGATCTGGTCACAAGTCAGAGGACTGAGAGAACTTATGTTTACTCTGTCAAATCTGAAATTTGCATTTTGTTCTTTCTTGTTGTTAGACTGAATTTGAGTCAGTTGTGACTGCACTATAAATAGTCTGAGTGCAGAAATACATATGTTGCTGTCTGAGAAGTAGCTCAAAATCCTTAATACAACGTATGTGAAACACTTCACTACTTGAGAAATGTAATCTGGGACTGATAGATAGGATGCCTTCCACTTCTGTTGCTGTTCCTGTTAGTCTGAACATACGCTTCAGAGCTGAAGAGCTCTCCTGTGGAAGCAGCCCTTCGTGATGGACTCTGAGCAACCTCTTCTGTTTTGCCTGTAATTCTCATAAGGGGTTGAGCTTCATGACCTTTCATTTGGGTGTCGGATTGGGCAACCTTAGAGGCTGGAATAGGAATTTATAGAATCATAGAATGGTAAGGGTTGGAAGGGACCTTAAAGATCATCTGGTTCCAAAGGCTCTTTTAAGTGTATATCAAAGAGTACTTACTATATGTAAATAATCTGCTCATTTATGCTACTAAAATAGTGCCTCAAAACTGGGAGTTCATGTGGTCAGACTTGGGGAAACTAGCTCTGCTATCTCATTTTTTTTTAGTGGCACAAGATCTGATCTATTGCCGGTGTTTTTTAATTCTGCTTTCACGTAGAAGCTGTGCTGGTGTGGAATGTAACCGATTACCACTGACTCTGCAAAGCGGGGTGGCAAATGAACAGGCTGTGCTGCAAAACAGAGATGTGAGATCTTTCTTTCTGGAAGAAACTGGATCAGAGCTCCTGGCCCTGAGCTGCCGGGAGAAAGGGAAACCAGGCAAAGATCTTCAGGAAAGCTGCCTGAGCTGATAGGAAAGGCATTTGTGTATGTGTGTTAACTTTTGTGAAGGAAGAAAACCAGAGGAATACCTAGTACGTTAACATGTAGCAAATCCATCGAATAATCGTAAATTGAGTAAGCTTTTACAGGGACCTTGAGACACCGAAACCCATCAGTTTTATGTGAAAAAGGTCTGGCTTTTGGCAAGTGCAAGTACTTGGTGGTCTGATCTGTGCTGTGGAAAAGGGTGTATGAAGAGCTGGAAATGTGGCTGGAGGTTTACTAGTTGCTCGTGAGGTGTGCAAGGCAGATAGCAGCTGCAGGGGCAGGAGAGAAGCTGCTATCAGGGAGATGCAAAAGGGAAAGAAAGAAAGCCGAGGTAAATGGGAGAGGCCTATCTTTCTCTCCAGATACGGTGTGAATGATGTACAAACTTAGTGAACCCACTAGCCAAGCCTTACTGGAAGGAGTGGGAAAAAAAAAAAAAAGCTGCAGAATATAGTACTGAAGAACTGGATGAAAGGTAGGATATACAGTGTCTGTTCTTGGTAAGTAATTTGAGAGACTATCTTCTGTATTTGTTTAGTGGAGAGATAGCCATTCCTGTCTTGCCACCATATGCGTTGTGAGTCAGTCATAGCAATGTTTTTATTTCTGAACACTAACATCTTTCATTGCCTGTGAAGTACTAAGCACACCTCTCCTCCAGTCTTGCAATACGTCTTCCACTGTACTTGGTTTGGGTTTCATCATGGAATTTGTGTGTTCTCAGCCGGCTGACTTTCAGCAGAAAGGCAGCTTAAAGCCAGCAATTGCTCTCACTCTGTTAAATACGATTAATGTAAGAAAAGAAACAGAAGTCACTTCACTGTTTAAGGAGCACTCATGCAAATACTGATTGTCTAGTTCTTTTTGAGAACAAAACGAAATCTACCTAATATTGTTTGGGAATCTGCACCAGACAGTTTTTACATGCTCCTTTCTATTTAACTTTATCACTGAAGTCTTTATAAAGGATGTATGTTCTGTGAGTATACATGTAAAAAGGTCTTTTTTTGTTTAATGAAGCATCTATTTTGGAATTGGACAAGTAAGGCAAATGACAGTTAAAAGGTTCTTGTTGGTGCAGGTGGTAGGTTTGTATTTTATATGTTGCAGTGCATGTCTCAAAATCTTAAAAAAATCTATTTTACTAAAAACAAAGAAATTACTAGTTGGCATTGCTGTAGCAAGCATGCAAATATATATCTAAATATATATCTATAAAAAAAAAAGTATTGCAGCTCCTTTTAGCTTATAAAGGTACTAAATGGATTCCAATAGAGAGAATCCCTTAAAAAGCACATTCCCTTTCTTGAGATACAACATACTGGGTAGTGTAAAGCATGTTAAAATGCTTTTAAACAGACATAAGCATATTAGTCTTACTTCTTTTTCCCTGTCCTGAGTGACTGCTTCTTGCTGTCTGCCTTTTGTTTGTGAGTTGTAGTGAACATCCTCTTGCAAGAGCTGGTGTGATGAGGGAAAGCACTATACTAAGGAATTTTGTGCATAGCAGTGTACCCTTTTAAAAAAAAACAAGCAAACCAGTGATAATTAGAGATTCATTCTTCTAAGAGAAATAGTTTGGTGCATCCTGAAATTGAGATCTTTTGTAAAAATTCAAGTCCATGCAAGAAGGTGGTGATTTAAGTGGGTTTTTTGAAAGGAATTGATTTTAAATGGAGAGGCAGTTCAGAAATTAACGACTTCTTGATAGATGTGATGATCTGAACTCTGCTTGGCTGTAATTTTTATCATTAATTTTTGAAGTTAGTTAAATACTTGAACTTGTGCTTTCACCTGCTACCTGCCTTCACAGGAGGGGAGGGTCTGTGTTGCTACGTTAATTCTTAATGAAAACATTTTAACTAGTTCTGTTTCCACAGGAATTTGCAAACTAAAAACTTGACTTTCCATTTGAATTGTGTCGTTGCTTCGTACCATTGATGAGACGCCAGAGGCCTTGAATGGAGACCAACATCTGTTGTTCATAGCCACTGCAGCAATTTATTTTTTCAGCTTTTTATTTGGTTCTTGATTTGATCTTGGACGCGTTCAAAGATGTAAGCCCTTAAGACTACAGGATAAACTAGACAAAAGTAGATATGTTTGCACTAAGAGGCTTAACTCATCCTCAGTGCAAAGGTCGCTTTTATTTTAAAAATAGGAGCTTAAAATGTGTAAGCAAACAGTTGAGTTGGATATCTCTAGTTGTAGTTTTGTAGTGAGATGTTCTGTAAGGAGGAAGGTGCTTGGTGAAGTTGGTGGTTCCTGCCACGTGTCGTCTTTATTGGCTGCCTCCTCCCCTTTTGTGCTGTTGGTATTTGAGTTTCACATGTGGGGTTTTTAAAAGACTTCTTTTTTGTTAGTATTTATGGGAAAAGGCTTAGGCCTTGTAACTTGGCTTTGTGGTGTAGCTAAAAATACGCACAGACTACTTCTGTGTTATCTTGAGAATGGACATTTATTCTTTTTAGACTTTGTGAAAAACTAATGTGGTATTAAATGATGATTCTCTCACACTGTAAGAATGGAAAAAGGTAGTTAGTTTCAGGCACTTCTACAGTGTTCACCCTTGCATATTTTTCAAAAAAGCCTGCCAGAAAGAACCGTGATTTACAGCAATGGTGTTTACAGTAGGAATGATGTTCTGAGCTTATTGTGAACAAGAAAAGACAGAACTTAGTGCTGTCTCCTGCAGTGTTTTCATACTTCAGACAGTTAGGATCAAGTGGGAAAAAGTAGTTTCTGTACTGTGTGACTTGTCTTCTGAAAGATGAGGGCTTTTGGAGGCGAGAGGAGTGCGAGTCCAAGGGCCCCGTGGGAAGATTCTGGATGTCTCCAGTCTTGAGTGATTCTCTTCTTCACTTTCTATATTTTGAATGCCTGTATCCCTGATTTTATTTGATAACGTAGGCTACAAAAAAAAAAAAAATCAATGGAAGGAGCAGTTGCTGCTGGTGTGATTTTTAAATGTAGATTGTTATTCAAGTAATTCACTTGTGTAGATTTAGTCTTGGGATTTTTGCTTCCTTTTAAACATTGTTCTTATAGTGTACCACTTAATATGTTAACTCTTGTGCTTTTACCCCCCACCCCCCTCCGAAGTATAGTAAGTAGTAATTTAAAGGAATCTTTTGCTTTGTGTTTTTCTTGCTAATTTTAGAATAGTCTGAGAATGGTTGTATGGTAATCCATTTCAACTGTAAGCAGTGTGTTCTAGGGTTAAGGTTTTGGTACGGTGTCAAGGAAGAAGTACATTCTTGTAATGAAACTTGATCATTGTGCAGATCAGAATCTGTGGCTGCTCATAGACTTGTATTGATCTCTATATGCACTCTGCAGAGTAGTTGAAAGACAAAGTTTCTTTTGGTGTAAGATCTGGCATTAACAAGTATCTATGAAACTTTTAACTACTTATTACCAGATAAGGAAACTAGAGCCTTGTTTTCTTTGAAATAGCCTTTTTTTGTCTTAGTATTTTCTAACTGAAGGGCCAGTCTCACGTATTACCCAGTCACTGTATGTGTTTGCTTGGGCTCCTGTGCAAACTCTTCAGGAAAAGCAGCACTAGAGATGTTAAATGTTGTTCTAGGCTACAAAATGAATGCTTCAGAGCTCCTTAATTTTGCTTTTTAAAGATTAAGATGATAGTTGATTTGGCTGTGTTTTCAGAGATGCTTTTAAACTCTTATAAGTGTAAAATAGCATTTAAAAAAAAAAACACCAGTCTTGGTAAGATGGATGTTGCTGAACAACTAATTTGACTAAAAACAAAGATCTACAGTGTAGTTAAGCTGGTGTTGCTATGCTCTGCTTGTAAGTGAGAATAATGCATTAGTATTGGTCTTTGCAGGATGTTAGCGGTAGAGCTAGTAGGTTTTTATTGCAGGGGGAAGTTAAACTCTGCTTTGTGGGGAAAATCTGCCTGTGTTGAGCTAGAACAGTGGTGTCTTCGACTGCTGCCAGACACTGTGCTGGCTGGCAGGCTGGGGAGGTGGTGGGCTCCCTGGGCTGGGAGCGGGCAGCCTGTGAGTCCTGGAGACTCCTGGGGCATGGGCTTGGATCCTCAGCCGATGGCACGGGGAGAAGCATGCAGGGTGCTGCATGGCAGAGCAAGGCAGTGAGTGCCTCCATTTAATGAAAAGAGCTAAAGCTGAGATAATTAGTTACTTCTGAACTGGCCGACTTTAGAGCAAAGCTGTGACTTGCTCTCCTCTAAAAAACTGACCCTAACAATGGTACCAACTCCATCAATGTGTTTTTAGCTGTGTCAGACTTGAAGGTGAAGTTGACATTATTTGCTAGGCTAGTTGGTTGAGGTTTCTCAATTTGTGTTCCTTCAATGAGTACATGAATTTAATTGTGATCTAAAGTCTATCTATATTTTTTTCCCCGATAGTGCCTTGGATAGCAGTTCAGACATGAATTGAAAAAATTTGTTGATTAGATGACCCTGTCTAGGTTTGCTACCTCCTTGAGATTCAGAGTAAACTTGCGATCCATGTAGCACTTTGCTGTGCTGTGCTAGTTTTGTGATGTGCTTTTGGAAGGAGGAGGGAGGAATGTGGCAATTTTCAAAAGGGGTGTGGATCGTGCTGTGTTGTCTCATCTCTAGGCTGTAAAGCTAGAGGATCATCAGTAATTCTCTTCCACTTGATTTCCCAGAAATGTGCCATGAAGAATCCGTTGTGCTGATAGCACTGTAACCTCCTTGCTACTGCCTGTATTCCTTGTGACTGCTCCAACCATGCTGGGAGTAGGAAGTGGCCAGCAGAAGGGCGGAGCTGGGGGATCACTGGCATTGAAGACGGGTTTGGTAGTCTCAAAGAGCAATGGGTGCTATGGGTAAATGCAAATTTTTTGATTGAAATACCCGTATTTCGATGATTGCCCTCTCTACAGTGTTTGTTTTAGATGCACCTATAATGGTATTTCTAAAACGACTGCTATGCTGCTGAACAGAAGCACGTAGCCTCTGGTTTTGCTTACTGTACTAGAGCTGCAAGTTTTATGATTACATCTGTGTTCCCTCTCCGTTAAGCGTGTGTGAAACGTATCTTGTTCTGGTTCAACTCTGTACCGAAATACTGTAGCTTGTCGAGTATTTCTCAGAAATACTGCGTTTTTTTTTTTTACTGGATAAAGTTCTTTTATTTAAATAAGAATGCTTTTTGAAACAGGCTGATACCATGATCTCTTTGGTATTTTTACTTTCCTTTCTTCACGTGTAGTCCTTTCATCCTTGTGTAGCAATAAGTGGTGAGCTTAGCTGTCAAAACAGATGAAATATTGTTGACCAAAAAGCTAAACCCAGAGGTGGATTAAAGCAGGAGCAGCAGGTAATAAATAAAAACGTAGTGTAGGCTTTTTTTTAACTTGGCATTGATTATTATTATTATCACTTGATTCCAAGCATAGTTTCAGCTTTGAACATCTCTGTTAGGCATTTCTAACAGGTGAAGGTGGTACTTCTCTATAAATGCCCTAGTACTTGTTTTGTAACTGGAGCTTAAGAGCCTCGCTACTAGTGTTTTCCATGGATACTACGCTTGAGATTAATACGAGTTGTTCTTACATAAACATCTTGAATTCTTCTTGATTGAAAAGCATTTCTGTGTCTTGTTTAATATTGAAGTCACCTTAAAAGGACAGTGAACCACATGGTGTAGTTTGACTGAGCTAATTTCCTAAGGTGTGTGATTTTAATAAAAATTTTTTTTTGATATGGAGAAATACTTTTTTCCTGTGTAGTTGACTGCCAGTCAATAACAATTATATATCGCACTGGAATGCAGTTCTGATCTTGTTCACTTTCACTAATACATACTTTAGAAAACAAGCTGGTCCAGTGTATTTTTATGAAGGAAGTAGTCTTTGATTGGTGCACCTATAGTAGAGTGCAGCTTAGAAATGTGCAGTTAAGGGATTCACATTGCAGACCTGCCTTGGAGTGCAAGAACTGGATTACTTTCAGATGAAATAAAACTGGAAGGTGCTCCCCAGCCACTGAGTGACGACTCCACAGGACTATATGACAGGGCGGCTGTTCTGAAGTAAAACCCCTGGAATGCAGTACTGTGGCGATCATCACCTTAGAAACAACTCCCCCGTTTGTGCTGCACTGCGTGCTGGCCTAAAGGTGGCCAGCCTGTGACATGTTCTTGCTTGTACTGAAGCTGTCTCTAGTGGTGTAGGAAAAAACAGTTTGGCTGAGGGGAGGAGAGACTGCATTTGTTATCAAAGTACATAGTCTGTCACAGAGCTGGAGAACAGGAAAGAGTTGTGATGCCTGGAAATGGATAGAGATGGAGGACAAGCAAAGTGACAGCTTTCTGGTAAAAAATCTGGTGTCAGAATGTCTCAGCTGTGTGGGATTAAAGGAATCGTCTACTCCAGTGTGTGTTTTCTAAAGATGTATTTTTTTCTGAAGAGATATTAAAGCAGTTCATGTTCTGTGTTCTCCTGGAGATGTTTTACCTATATTAAAATTTTGTGACTATGTTTATTTGATTGGGATTTGAGCAAGTGTTTTTTAAAAAAATAAAAATTTTTAAAAGTCCATTCTGGCTCTAAAGAAGCACTTGACCCACTAGGTTTCAGTTTGAGTGTCCTACAAAACCAGCAGAAATAACCTGACAGGAGGAAACCATTGACTTACTATTTACAATGCTTTAGCCTTAAAGTACTAACCTGCTGCTCACTAGCTCTAATGTAAGGAGGACCAAGTGATGCTCTTGTAGACTCTTCACTGTACTTGAATGCTCTGTGGGCTTGTTGAGGAAACAGTTTAAACCTGTGAATTTATTATCCATTAAAATAGTCCACAGATGAGAACTCTGAAGGTGGGTTTTTTGTTAGGCTGGTCTCATAGTAAACAGCAGCATACACCTGCTTGAGCGACCAGGGCTTGTTTCTCTTGTGCCTGCAGTAGGGTTGTGCCAAAGTTTTGCCCTGAAACTCTGTTCCCTGTTCTGCTTTGCAAAACCGTATTCCATGTGAAAAGCTAAAGATAGGCTTCCCCAGCTTGCTAACCAAGATGTATTTGTCGTTTCATCTCTCCTTGCCCTAGAATCTTTGTTACAACAAAGGATAGGGGTAGCAGCTGTCTGTGTTTCAAGCCCTCATCTAAGGCAAAGGGAGACTGGAAGAGTGGGGAATAAAACTAATAATAGAAATTATTTACTGTGTGCTGGAGAGCCTAACACAGTGACAGCAATTGCACACAGCTGGCTTGGTCCCATCCAGTCTTCCTCCTCTTCCCACAAGCTTTGTGTCAGACCAGTAAGATCTGCTGATATACCTCCACCAGCACTTGCCAGTATTCCCAGTCCAGGGCAGTACAGCTTGGATCTGAGCTGGCTCGTTGCATTCAACGCTGCCCTGACGACAGGCTGATTACAGGCCTCTGTGCCAGTATCGTTCTGTGCTGGAGCGGTGCTAATCTTGTATTGAAGAGGTGGGTGTTGCGATGCTGTCCCGTGCCAAGAACGAAAAAGAATTGATCTTGTGAGCTTCTTTATTAAGGGCTGTTTGAGACTGTGCAGTCACAGGACTGGTATGTTGCATAGAAGTAACTAGAGAGCACAGGTACTGAAACGAGAGAAGAGTTATTCTGCGGCCAAGGTATAGACAGAACCTGAGAGCTCTGTTGCCTAAAAAATGGCATTCATAAGTATTTGGAGGGGAGTCAATGTCCGTGTCTTAGAGCTGTTCCTTCTGCTCCATTTGCACGGCGCAGACAAACATTCGTGAGGATGAAATTAGTAGGGATGCAGGTTGTGTGATGTTGACTTATTTTAGGACTTCTAAATGTTAAATAAAACTGTACACAATGTTTATAGCATAGTCAGTACTTTTCTTCTACGGTGCACGATGTCTAACTAGTACATCTCTGAACACTGGATAAAATCCATGGGGTAGGGTGGGCATTGACTGTTTTGTACCAACAAGCGGCATTACCCTGTCCCTCAGGGGGAAAGGAGACACGTGGTAGCAGGACCTGTCCTCCTCTCCCCCTTTGCTGTGTTGTTATAGCAAAACTGGGATGACCAACATAGTCTGTTTGCTGGAATTCCTATTGCAAAGTTGCTGAAGCTGGGACAGGGAAGCTCTAGGTTGTAAGGAAGGGTGTTCCCTGCTGCATAACCCACTGAGCAATGCTGGGGCTGTGTTGAGGAGATTACAAAGAGGTGAAGGTATTTTGGCATTTGAGAAGCAACCTGTGGCACTACAGTGGGTCCAAAAGAATTCTGCAGTTCCATGGAGAAGTCTGCTGGATTCTCGATTCTCACACAGACACGAACAGGTTTGAGTGGTGATCAAAGTATACAGTTACCAGTGAACAGAAAGGTAACTTAAAAATGAACCATCCTGGTGATTTGGAAGGTGAATACTCTGCTGGCTTCGTTGCTTTCATGCAGTACTTGGAAATTCCATAGCAAGAGTGGTTTCAGATTTCAACAGCTGGATTTTTTCTTACCTTATTTTTTCCGAATGGATGTCACTGACAACCTAGCATGCCACAGGCATGTTACCCTGAACTAGTCGTGGTTTTCTGAAGATGGGTGCGTTTAATAATTATTGAGAAACTTAAATACTTCAAACAAGTTGTATTATCTAACATCCAGTTCTTCTTTCTAAGGAAACATTAGCAGAACTCTAAAAATCTGTATGTTTAAATAAATATTGAGTGCTTACTGTAACACAGACTGTTGTGATTGGCATGCTAGATTGCAAATTGTCTTCTTGCTTGGAGGATTGTTTTTAGTAATGTTACAATTTTTGAATCAGATCTGAAAGCAATCCAGTGAACAACAAACTCTACAGTTCTGCCTTTTGGCATTGCCTGTAGAAGCACTAAAGATGAAGATTTTGCAGCCTCAGAAACAGCAGCTCCCTGGGTTTCATGGAGCTGGTGGAATTGGGAGATGCTGCTTTGGACCTGGGCTTCTTGTGCTCTAATGCCCAACCTCTGGGTCTGCCCCTGTAGGCTGACCGAACTGTGCTAAGAAATGGTTGGGAACAAATGTGCTGCCCCAAAATGTTGTGTCGTGGTTTTTTGTTTGGTGTTGTTTTTTTTAAAAACAAAAACAAAAAAACCCAAAAAAACCCAAAGAGCCCCAACAAACGAACAACCAAACAAACAATGATAAAAACAGTAAATACAAACTGGTGTAGCTGAATGTTTTACACATACTCAAAACTTGTTAATGTTTTATTTGTACTTTTATATTGCTCTCTTTTGTGTGGCAAGGGTAGTGTCGCCCTGTGTCCCCCCCCCCAGCATTCTGAGATGTTCTTTCCTGCCTCTTGCAACTGAAATATGTTTCTGTTGTTTCTCCAATGTCTTGAAGGTCTTTTTAAGCTCCTAATTCTGAATGAGACTTTCTTTTGCTGCTCAGCTCTATTCCTTCTGATGTTCAGTTAGTCCTGCTTCTGGCTGGGATAAATAAAACCTCTTATGCACTAGATTTTTCACCTTGACATTTGTCTGAATTGTAGATAATCTGAGTATCTACTGCTGAAAAAAGCAATTTGGACCTTGCCTGCTTCTTGAAGCTGCTGAAATGCTGCTATAGCTGTATGGTGAAATAGAGCAGGGCATGGATTTGTCTGAAAACTAAGTCACCAGAAAAAAATGTTACTTCTTAAGTACTTTTTTTTTAGCATGATTTGCTTGTGAAGGCTGAAGCCAGGAGCTGGAAGGTGGTATGCTGCTGCCAGATCTCAGGGTTTCGCGGGATGGTAACCAAAGCTTGCAGTTGCCAACACAGAAAGCTAAATGACACCGCATTTTTGCCTGTTCTTTGGCATAAGCAAACAGGATGAGAATTTTGCTTATAGTACTTGGTTTTTTTCCCAGCTATCTTTCAAAAGTCTTTTGGTATGTGTATACAGGCTAAAATTATTTGTTCATATAAATTATTGAAGGAGAAGCTAGTAACATAGTGGCAAGACAAAGGCTGCTCAGATTGCTATTAATAAATTCTGGGCATAAAAATGACTAGGAATGTAATATTGAAGATGATGAGAAATTACAGTGTTAGAACTGGTTCATAAACAACTAAAATAATTAATGAGTAGTTCTCACTTCATAATTACTGACCTGCAGAGGATATATAGTTTTTGTAGAATATGTTGGTGTTTGGTCCTCTAAGGTTGTGGGGTTTTGGATAGTTTTTTTTGGTTGGTGGGATTTTTTTTTTTGTCATTAATGTTTCTGCTGGCAAATGGAAGTAGTGCTACATAAAAGCAGTGCTTTTCTCTAAGCAGTGTTAGTGGCAGTATTTTGAATTTAGGAAGTATTATTATTTAATCACTTTAAAGTGCTTTGTTGAACTCGTTATGCATATGCTCTGTACTACATACTTGACTCTCTTTTGTTTTGCCCTAAGAGTGATCTTACCATAGGAGAATATAGAGAGTTCTTCGGGGCTTTAGTTTCTGTCCCTGAAACATGTCTTAATTACATCCATTGGCTAGAGTCTTTCTGGAAAAAACATTTTACAGAAGTAGACCTTGGCGTTTGTTTTGGTGGTTTGGTTTCAGAAAGCTTGTTTGAGGATAAGCTAGGGAATGTGGTACACGAATCAGACTTATATTTAAAACTGGATATGGAATTAGGAAATCTTGCATTTGCTGCCCTTGTTCACATAATGAGAAGTTCTTCAGTATTACTCTATTTAAAAGGCACAGCTCTCCTCAGCCTTATCTTTAAAGATCCTGTGAGAGGCTGTAAGCTGAAAAATAATTTTCTTTGAAGGCAAACCAGTGGTGATCAGCCGCTCCCTTGTACCTTCGGCTTGCTTGGTTATGCACAGGACAAATGGCAGCGTATTTTGCAGGCAGTTGACCACACTGCAGCTAGATGAGGTACAGGAGGAGCTGGAAGCCAAACAAATGTTTTTGGAGAATGAAAGTAGCAGAAACTCCAGATACCACCGAAGATTGTTACTGTTTATTTTACAAAGAAATAGTCTTGAATTCATTAGAGTTCAAATCAGGAGTTGTAGGCTAGGAGTAGCGTTGGATTTGTAAATGTTTTCTTCCTCCCCATGTGCTTTTGCAACAAAGTAACTCAAACAGCAGTCTTTGCTGGAAAACACTTTTCGAACTACAGGCTGGACTAATTTGGTAGGTGTTTTTAGCTGACAAAATGAAGCGGTTTCACCTACAGCTGAGGGTTCATAGGATTCATACAGAAAGATTTTTGTAGTTGTTCACAGACTTTTTTAGGAAATCACAAATCGTCTGGTTGGGATTTGGTGTTCTTTTACTCTGAAAAAAAGATCATTAACTGAGCCACTTGTATTGCAGAGCAATGACCCTGTGTTTGTGTTTTGTTCATGGCCTGAGAGCACGTGCAGGGAGTTGCTGTGGCTCCGCTGATGAGATACCATATTTTGTTAAGGGAGTGAAATTACCTGGCTGATCAAACTACACTGCTCCTTTGAGCCTGAAGCGCAGTTTGATGTTAAAGCTGGGCTGGTCCTGCTGAAAGTCTGCTTTTCTTTGCCCCATTGCAGAGTTTTCTCTCTGTCTACCTCGCACTAATCTGAAGCTTGAAGATTTGGTTTGGGGAGCTAAACTTGACCCAAGCCTCCTAGGTTAGGCCTGAGAACTCAGCAGAGGCATTAATCATCTCATGTCCTTCCTTTCTGCTCCCTGCTTGTGTTCGTTCATGGCTCTAAACCTGTCAATCCTGTGACCATCCACGCAGGCCACAGTGTGTGCTAGAGATTGGCAGTGGGCTATAGCTGTTTAAAAAGTACAGAGAAATCCTGTCCTTTCAGGTTCTAGCATAGCGTGGTGTAGTCAGCAGGTGATTGCTGCTGAGCCCAGCGCACCAGAAGAAGACAACCTATTCGGAGGTTGTCCCAGCAAAAGTCAGACCATAAGAAATGATTCACTCCGTGTGTGCGTAACTGGGATTCCTTGTGGAGCACGGGAATGTCTCCTGTGCCAGATGATAGTGAGCCTGGGTGAACAACTTCTTGCTTATTGCAAAAAGGGTTGGGAGAGTAAGATGCGATAGCAAGGAGGATAATTGTGTGTCTGGGTTTTTCGGGCTTTGCTTGTTTTAGTTGAGGCAGCTTAAATCCTGCACTGATTCCGTGTGAGCTAGTGTGTTCTGAAATAACTTCCAAACTGTAGCATACCATGTTTTAAGAGAAGAGCATGTGAATCACAGCTGATGCTGGTGTGTGCTAGCCCTGCTTACCACAGGATCCAGAGTGCTTGGTAGGACTGGTCCATCCTTATCACTTTCTGCTTTGAATATTCTGCAGGCTTTGTTGGCAATAGCAACTTTTTTCATGACCTCCATAATTTCAAGCTGTGCTACTGAGACTCTCTGAACAGTGATTTGGTTCTGTGTTACATGGAGTGTTTGCAACTACTCTACAGGAAGTCTTATGTTGGGAAGTAAAGGCAGAAGAGTGTTGTTAGAGGGCTGGCAGTTGAAGTACCAAGGTGGGAGGAAGGCAGGGGGTTTGTAACACAGAAGTGACAGAGGGTGCTTGCTAGGATGTTAAAAGGCATGAACTGAGCGTGGCGGGCTGGGGTGGGAGGGAGTACAAGAAAAATGGAAAAGCTGAGCAAGTCAAGTAATACTAAAAATAGCTGATTATGAGTTTTGTTTAATATTCTTTCTATCAAATTCATATGCCTGCTTGCTTCGTACTTGGTGAAATTGTGGAAAGGGGAGGATGTGACTAGGGAGCAAAGACAGCAGTCACTGTTACAACTTTATCTACTTTTTAACTGTCACTGTTAGATTTTTAACTCTTGCGTTAGTACACGTTGCAGTTGCGTCCTTCCAGCCTCAATTTATGGAGGAAAGAATGAAAGGGGGATGGGTGTATGTCAGAAGAAGTAGCAATATTATGCTGCATGTATCTTAATAAAATATTCGCATGCTTAATCCAAATACTTCTATTAATTGCATCACCTCTAGAGCAGTTTTCACGGCAAGAGCTGGGTGTTTGCAAATTGTTTCAAATGCTTAACGGTGCGCGTGTTTTGTGAGTCTCACACTGTAGGCTTAACTGTATGTTTCACATCAAATTGTACATACATGGATTAGGTGTATATAGCAGATACAATAAAATTTTTGGTGGAAAGGGAACCAAGTTGATTGCAGTTTGTTGCTAAAATAACTAATAAGCTTTTTTGTTTTATGTAATAGGCTGGATGGAAGGAAAACCATGCAACGTTTATGAATGAACTGAAAAATCTTCAGGCTTCAGGACTAACAACCCTTGGTCAGGCACTCAGGTCATCGTTTGACTTGTTAAATCTCAATAGATTAGTGTCTGGAATAGACAACTATGGACAGGTAACAAATCTGTTTAGAGTCTTCTGTTTTATTTTTCTGTGTTTTTTGTAAATTATAGTGCGGGAGGGATTTTGGTGGTTCAAGTTTGGTTTTGCATTTTGTCTTTTTTAAATGCTGGATAGCTGTGTGTTAAAACTCGAACTCTGAACTTTTTTATTCTTTTTATTACATGTGCTGAACTTACCCTAGAGTATACTAGCACTTTTTTGCTTTTTGAACTACAGAGAAAGCAGTAGTATAAATGACCTCAACAGTTAGATACACAGGTGCTATATGGGAGTATGTATACTGGATGGCAGCGAATCTGCTTTGCAGCTTCATGTTATCTGTAGTTAATGTTCTGACTTAACCTCTCACATTTGAAGAATACAGTTAAAAGTACCCTGGTTTTTGCCCCATTGTCATCATGAAATTCTGAGTTCTCCGTATTATTACCGATTTATATACTGATTTTGTGGGTTACAGGGGTTTTGTACTATGACTGGAGGAAAAGACTAGGAATTCTAAAAGTATTGAGGGTGTGTGGGTGAGCACACAGAGTAGCACATCTTGTGTAGTTCAGTATTTCCATTGGAGAAATGGAAATTTCACCTATTCCACACCTAATGAAAGAATATTACAGGATTATTTTGAAAGATTGGTCATCTTACTGTTTATTTTATAATGACCAAAAAAAGTGCCTATAACTGAGTGTTAAGGTTAGTCTTAGCATTCCTGTGCTTTTGTCTCTAGGGAAGGAATCCGTTCTTTTTGGAGCCATCTATTTTGATTACCATCACAGACGGAAACAAACTGACAAATACGGCTGGAGTTCAAGAGGAGGTAAGCTTGGATTAAATTATTTCAAATTGTGATCTTGCAAGTTGGCACTATGTTGAGATTAATACTTCTTTTTTTTCCTGCTGATAGTACTTCTGCTTCATCAAGCTGTTTAAGAGAACAGAAACTAGCTATGCTGTCGTTGTCCAGACCCTAAATTCATACTTCACATGAGTTTCCTGACTGGAACTTCAGATAATTTAGTGGAAGGGAGAGGAATAGAGTCCTTTACAAGAGAAATTAATAAATTTGAGTATTGTTTTGTCAAGTATGTGAAAATACTCTTAAATCTTTCTTTACCAGCTTCATCTTCCTTTGAATTCTCCGTTGCCTGGAAGTGAACTAACCAAAGAACCATTTCGTTGGGATCAAAGGCTGTTTGCTCTAGTGCTGCGTTTGCCAGGAGCTGCATCTGCTGAACCGGAGCAGCTTGGTAGCGTGCCTACTGATGAATCTGCTATCACACAGATGTGTGAAGTTACAGGAGGTAACTGAATGTTACTTTGATTTGGTTCGCATTTGGCATTTGCCTTAAAGTATTTCTTTTGCTTTGCTTCAACTTCACTGCTTGCTGTTTTCTTCGTCTGAGTTATTCGGTATCCATGTGGATCTGTGTGGTGGTTTTTGAGTTTGGTTTCCAGCAGCACAGGAGAACTTTAAAACAAAACCATATTCCTATTTCGGATCTTCTAGATGCGAGAGAATTTTCTTAATGCACCAGTAGGAGGGATTGGAAAATTTTGTAGATTGTCCTTCCAGAGGCTGGCTTTGCTCAGTCATGAGATTTGTTATTTAAATGTTGTGTTGACTAGGACAGGTGTTACTGAAATTTTAATTCTGCTGCGAGGCTAGTAAGTTTAAATTTAATCTCAAAAGAATTCGTTCTCGAGACTGTTCCTTGATGTTCATCAGAATATTTTTGAATTGGTGCTTGAAAAAGTGTTGTCTTGGAGTGTATAGGAGTTGGTAAGGTTTGGATAGGCAAAAGCAGATAGATTACATAGACTTGGTGAAATCAAAAGTTTTTAAGGGCGTGTTTGAACCTGGGCATGGACCAGCCTGATTTAATATTAATGGGCTCTTTTACTAATAAGTAGAAGCTCAGCAGGTTGTTTTGTGATTGTGCTTGTTTTCTTTCCTCCTTGGTTGTATTGCGTTTGAAAAGTATTTTGCCTTTTACATGAACTTACCCAAAGTTTATTGCGATTATTTTGGATAAAACTGAAAGCCTTGACAGTGTAACTTACATAATAAAGCATCCACTCAAAACTTGCTTTCCTATTTTCCCTGTGTAATTTTATCTCTTGCATAGGTCGTTCTTACTGCGTTCGGACACAGAGAATGTTGAATCAATGTTTAGAATCTCTAGTTCAAAAAGTCCAAAGTGGAGTTGTTATTAACTTTGAAAAGTCAGGACCAGATCCAGCTCCTATTGGAGAAGGTATGGAAACTGTTTTTTTTTTTTTTTTTTTT
>Ga0065711_1005466_pt1 | contig 20185 bp, 13 predicted proteins | sample Hoacrofraction12_FD_59098 | JGI IMG/M metagenome (GOLD analysis project Ga0065711, IMG submission 59098) | Hoatzin crop microbial communities from Cojedes, Venezuela - Epithelial fraction 12 v2 (version 2) | ecosystem: Host-associated > Birds > Digestive system > Esophagus > Crop | place... | reverse complement strand
GAGAGGCGTTCCCCAGGGCTCAGTTTTGGGTCTGGTCTTGTTTAACATCTTTATCAATGATCTGGATGAGGGGATTGAGTGCTCCCTCAGTAAGTCTGCAGATGACACCAAGCTGGGCGGGAGTGTCGATCTACTTGAGGGTGGGAAGGCTCTGCAGAGGGATCTGGACAGGCTGGATTGATGGGCCGAGGCCAACTGTGAGGTTTTACAGGGACAAATGCTGGGTCCTCCATTTCGATCACAACAACCCCATGCAATGCTGCAGGCGTGAGGAGGAGTGGCTGGAAAGCTGCCTGGCAGAAAAGGACCTTGGGGGTTTTGATCGACAGCCGGCTGAACGTGAGCCAGCAGTGTGCCCAGGTGGCCAAGAAGGCCAGCGGCATCCTGGCTTGTATCGGGAACAGTGTGGCCAGCAGGATTAGGGAGGTGATTATGCCCCTGTACTCAGCACTGTGAGGCCGCACCTGGAGTACTGTGTTCAGTTTTGGGCTCCTCACTACAAGAAGGACATTGAGGTGCTGGAGCGTGTCCAGAGAAGGGCAACGAGGCTGGTGAGGGGTCTAGAGAACAAGTCTTACGAGGAGTGGCTGAGGGAGCTGGGGTTGTTTAGTGTGGAGAAGAGGAGGCTGAGGGGGGACCTTATTGCTCTCTACAGCTACCTGAAAGGAGGTTGTAGTGAGGCAGGTGTTGCTCTCTTCTCCCAGGTAACTAGCGACAGGACTATAGGCAAATGCCCCAAGTTGCATCACGGGCAGTTTAGATTAGCTATTAGGGAAAATGTCTTTACTGAAAGAGTGGTCAGGCATTGGAACAGGCTGCCCAGGGAGGTGGTGGAGTCCCCATCCCTGGAGGTGTTTAAAGAATGTGTAGATGTGGCACTTCAGGATATGGTTCAGTAGGCATGATGGTGTTGGGTGGATGGCTGAACTTGGTGATCTTAGAGGTCTTTTCCAACCTATGATTCTATGAAATATATCTTCCCTCTAAAACAGAATCTTTTGGTTTGTGGTTTGGTGGCCAAGTAGTCTAAGCTGTTTACATTTCTTGCTTACAACCTCTAGTCAAATAGTTTTATAGAATGTTTGTTGTTTTTCAAAATTATTTTTATATGGTAGTTATTGAAGATAAATCACCTTCTCCCTTAACAGTATTTGAAGGAATTAGACTGTCTCTAAAAATTTTCTTTCCTTGTCTCTAGGAAAACCATCTTATTTTTTAATGTTCTCACCTTAGAAAAACAAACATATTTGCTATTAGAATGTATTCTTCTGCTTGTAATTGATTCAGCTTGGAAAACAAAAATCTTTAGTGCTTAGTCTTAGTGTATTTACATTATGTCATTGTGTGTGTATTAAATGCATTATATAAAATAAATGTTTCACTTGGTCTACTTTATGCATGTTACAGTTCTACTTTTTCATATGTTTCTAAATCCTTCTTTGGTGCATGAAATAAGTAAAGCATGAGGACAGGCCAATCAAGATGTGTGAAAGAAGTTGGGACATAGGGAGAAATATATTACTTTATTGGTAATTATTATGATTAAGTTATTAAACTAAGGCTATGTGAGCATAACTGCTATATGTCTTTCCTGTGGAACAGTGTAATTAAATCCATAGAAAGCAGTGTTACAAAAAAGGAAATGGTAGAGAGCAATAAGCTGTTAAGGTTTTTTGGTTTATTAACAGAAGCTCTTTTATTATAGAGGAATTTCACTACTACTTCAAGAACATGTAGCCACTTCTGTCGTTCTTTACCAGATGTGTTTCACCTTGTTTCGTGCTGCTGTTTTCATTCTGGGGCTAGTGGACTATACTTGTTGAAGCATGGAATAAATGATATGTCTACTAGAAGAGACTTTTACGTTGATACAGTTTGACCCTCTGAGTAATACTGGCCATAAATTTCTCTGAGCAAGTCTGTCAACCTACCTTCCTACTGAGGTACTGCCCATCTACCTAGGGTGACCAGACTAAATGGTGATGAAGGTGGATTTAAACTAACAGTACAGGCTCTCAGTTGTGGTGTTGAAGAGCTGGCAGATGATTCCATGTGCTGCCTCTGTTCTAGGGAACTGCTGACAGAGTGGGGAGCAGTGTTGAGGCTGCAAATATCTTACGTTGCTGCAGTGAATGTTGCAAGGGCTTTTGAGTCAGTCCTAAACAGACAAAGCGTTGGTGTTCTGCTGTGAAATACGCTTTCAGATCCCAGATCTTCTAATTTAATGAAAACTCATAGGTTTTTGGGTGCTTTAACCTTTTTATTGTCTTTCATTTAAACATTAACTCAGCAACTAGACACTGCAGTTTTGGGGGGTTTTGCAAATACTGTCAGTGGGTTAAGGTGTGTTCAGCTTATTTATCAATAATTGCTGTTAATGCACCCAACTTTCGTGTTAGTCATTTGCACCTTAGTGTTGGTGGGAGCCCATTTTTTTTCATCACTGCAAGCTTACGCCATCACTTCCCAAGACTGTGATTGCAATATTCCATGTTGTATTTTTAAGTTTTCATATGACAGGGTTAAATATGAGCTTGGTTGTGTCTAACCTATCGTGTGCTCCAGGCCCTCATGTATCTGTAACTTGGCCTTGCTGTTACTTATAGCATTGTCAACATCAATCACTTGCAGATTTTATCAGCAATGGCTTTGTATTCTGGGGGGGGGAAGTCTAGAAGATCTTTGATGCTGGGTTGTGCATATATACAACTAAATAGTTTCTGATATGATACGCTTAACTTTCTTGTGGATATTGTTCAGTTCCTCTGAGTAGATGTTGAACTAATGCTCTACAACCAAATAAAAATGACTGATGTTCTGGTATGAACAAATCAAAAAGGCTCTTCTAGTAAATGCTATATTCATATGAGATTATAGAACATGATTTGTTTCAGTAGTGAACAAGTTTTAGCTCTGACAGTGTTTATTAAACATGTCAAAGTATTTTTTTTTTTTCCTTGCAATAGTTTTACACTTAGGTCTCCTTTGATGTTTTGCTATATGAATTAGGGACATGAAAATGAAAGTTATTTTTAATGTCAAAGAAGGTTTTAAATCAAATACAGGAAAAGTTGCTTTTTAATTAGGAATTCCTCCTTGAGTATCCGTTCTAGAATGGATTGCTTGACAATTCTGTTTATAGAAACAGGATGTTTTGGTTTTATGAAATATGGATTTCTTGGGAACTGGTTTTGAGAAAGTGTTTGTCTGCCTCCACCCTTGGTGGAATGCAGATGAAATCAGATTTTTTTATGTACTCATGCTACAGCCAGTACATAAAGACCAGCTTTAGGAGTGTCAATGACATAAAAGGAATTGCATGCTAAGCAGTCTTACTGTTTAAGGTGAATTGATGGTACTGATGTCCAGATGACCATATCTAAGGCAATTGTTTTTATTGTTTTAATTATTTTTGTTGTTTTGAGTTTGGGGATTAGTTCAGGAAGGCTTGGGAATAAACAGAAAAGGATCCAACCATCTATGTCAGAAAAGCGTTTTGGTGATGAAAGCTGGCTTGGCTTATTGTAGCACAAACTTTGGGTTAGATGCAGGTGCCAGTATTTAGAAGAATGTGACAGCTGCACCTAAGCATTTTTCCTATATTTTAACTAAATAAGGATTTTATAACGAATGAAAAGAAAGGTTGAGTGAACTGGAGAAAAGGAAAATGTAGATGAAAAGGGAGAAAGGACTTGTTTACTCCTTCCACACTTTCATGTCATTGTTCCAAATTTTAGCCCTGGCAGTACCTCAGCAACTGTACTCCAGAGATTCAAACAAGACCATAACATATGGGGTGTTTAACAGAGAAACGGTGCTAACGTGGCCCCTGCCTACAACTCGAGAGAATTCTCTTTCCTACTTTTTGCCTCCTCTTCTCTTCTGCCGTATTTTGTCTTCCCTTCCTTCTCCAGCTTTATGCTGGACTCTGCTTGGATTTTGTTTTGAAAGAACTTCTAAATACAGTATGTTTGTACTGCATTGTGTGTACTCCTTTGTTTTTCCAACAGTCTTGTGTTGGCCTTTTGCCCTCATAAGGGGTGTCTGTCTTGTTGGTAGCCTTGTCTAAGCTTCTGTTTCAGGCAGTGATGACTTGAAAAAAGGACATAGATGGTAAGCTAAGGTTGGCTTTTACTAAATGTGGTGAAATAGGTGTTGATAACTGTCCATAAATTAGGCAAGTTTTTAGTAGCAAGTTTCAGAACATAATGAAATTTTAAAAAAGTGACTGAAAGATATTGATAGTAATTTTATATTAAATTTTTATACTAGAATGTGCTCAATTGACTTATTTTTGACTTTTCAAATATCTTGGTTAAAATCTACTTTAACCCATCTTGGAATTAACAAAGAAACATTGCTGAGTACAGTAGGTGGTTTGGATTTTTACCTGTTCTGTTTTCAATATTCTAAATTATTGCAGTGTAGGTTCCACTTTAGGTCACTTTGTGTTCTTTCTAAAACATACCCCTTCGGTTGCCATTCTTGGATGCCAAAGCTGTGTCATTCACTTCTTTTGGATCTCCTATCTGTGTTTTTCTCTCACTTGTGATAATTTTCGGTCAGCTGGCATTTGATTTTATAGGTAACTTCCCTTTGGGAACTTTTGGTTAAGATCTGATTACAGCTTCACAAAACCAGCTTCTTTCGATGGGGTATTTGTTTTTAAATCAAGTATCAGTTAAAATGTGCAGTTAATTTAATAAAAGCCTACATACAGGCTTATTCTAACTTTGTATCTGAGTTTTATGGGGTCATAGGATAACTTGGGCTGCAAGGGACCCCTGGAGGTCATCTGGCCCAACCGCCTGTGCAAAGCAGGGTCAAGTATGAACCTGTTTAACTTGTTCTTGCCAGCTGAAGCATATTTCATTTACCCGAGGCATTCCCAAGTGTCTTGAACTCCCAAGATTACATTTTGCAAGCGCAGTGTAGTGGGTCATCTGAAGGCCTCCTTTTCAGAATCTTTTTTCCTCTATAAATCAAAGCTTTTCTATTCTATGTCGTTCGATGCCCTCGTCCTGTAGCTTCAAGATGAGATTTTGAACAGGGGAGTTGAACTTTGCCAGCCTGCTCTCTGTGTGGAACAGGTGTGAGGTATTTCTCCTGTTGTGAATTCCCAGCATTTTCTTAGTGAAGGAATACCTGAGGTGATTAAATTCTGTTTACAACCTTGCTTTGCATCTATGCAAAAGTTACAACTCAGACACCTTTGTCTGACATACTTACCCGTAAACCTACTTGTAGAGTTTTGCTCTAGTTATATATTGACATAGATGCATAGATTCTGACATACTTTGCATCTGTTACCAAATGCAGACTGTAATGGTTAGTCTGTCTAGGGAATACTGAAGGAAGCACTTAGGCTGAAGTGTTTTGGCTTTTACAGCACTTTAAAAGAGAATGTGGTAGTCTTGATTATCACCTTAAACCATATTCTGGGTACACTGGTGGTTCTTAAACCATATTCTGGGTACACTGGTGGTTCTTCATTTGAAATATGTTCATGAGGAACTTGTAGCACTTAAGACTGAAATGCTTAGCAAGAATATTAGGAGACACAGATTTGTTTGGGTTGAGATTAGTGTATTTTCTTCCTGTAAGTTCTGATGGCAGCTGTGGAATGCCTGTGTTTAAAATTACTCAACTGTTAAAGTGGTATGGCTGTAAATTTTACTTACGGGTTAACTCCTATAGGCATCTAAGCCCCACACAGCTGCTCACTCACGCCTCCCCAATAGGATGGAGAATAGAATCGGAAGAGTAAATGTGTGAAAACTTCTGAGTTTAAAAGATCATTTAACAGGTAAAACAAAAGCTATGTGTGCAAGCAAAGCACAGTAAGTTGTCTTTTTTTTGGCAATTTGGTGCACAAATGCGGGTAGGGTGAAAGGTAGGCATAAGTGAAGTTGCTGGCAAAATCCCTTCTGACTGATGTATGCAGGATTTTCCCAGTTTCTAAAACAAATTGTACTTTATGGGACTTAACTGTTTGTCCCTTGTAGGGAAAAATTGTGTCACCATGCATGCAGAAGCTTGCTTTTGTTTAAAAAGTAATATAGATACACTGCCTCAAACTTCCTTTTAATGAGAGGTGTACTGTAGCTGCAGCAGTGGAAGACATCTTACTGTCATCTTTTATCTGTGTAAACCTCAGCAGAGGTTTATTCAACTTATTTTCTTGGCAAATTCTCCTGTCACTGCTGCTGTATTTAGCCTGCTGTCACAATCTGAGTTCAGTTAGTTAAAAACGAATTTCAGTATGTCTGTGTCACTGTGAGAGCAGTAGTATAGCTGTCTGTGTACGTTGTGATTTTGCAGTTACAGCTGTTGAAAGATAGATAGTTATTCTTGCCCACTAGCTAGTGTGTATGGTCTTGCATGTTATGCCTTGGTTTTAACTCTTACTTTCAGACTATCTTGGGGAAACTGTAGTGCAATATCAGCAGTAATGTAAATAATAAAATAGAAGAATTTGTTCTTCTATTGCAGTATCTGAATGTTAGAAAATTGTCTTCTGATATTTATATTAACTGCAATGTATTTTCATTGTATGTAGTGTCGCTACTATATAACTTTATTATATATGGTTTTAACATGTGATAGTTCTCCCCACCTCACCTGCAATTAGAGGAACACAGTGTATGATAGAGGATGAATACTTGTTTTGCTTAGGTTTCTTCTCTTTTGTTTCTTTAGCAAATCACCAGAAACTGTGGCCATTAAAAGCAAGACAGTTAAAACTTATTTTCTGAATTTAATCAGATTAAGATCTGCAGGAGAACTCATCTGTGGCAAGATGATACCAGGCTACTTTTATGATTCAGTCGTATATTAATGTAAAATGGTTTAGGTAATGAAATAACACTGAAAGCTGTTCTGTTCAGTGTCACTATTGTTATGTGGTATTTTATTTCTTTTTTTGTACAATATTATTAGCTTGAAGAGCAGTAACATATTTAATCAAATAATGTCTTAGAATTTAATTCTCACAAAGTTTTCTTCCATTAATTGCATTTTCCATTCTGAAATGTGGTTACCGATACATTTTCTACCTCATAGAATATTAATATAAAATTTAATACTATTTCTATTTTTTTTATTTATTCCCATGATACCCATTAAAGGCTGTAAATTTTCTGAATGGTAGATTTGAACAAGTGAGAAGCTTTGTGTTATAACCAGAGAAGTTGATGAGGTACTGAACAGGCAGCAAGTATGTTGGGAAGTGACAGATCTCTAAATAACATTTAAATAATATTAGCCCTCAGAATGCAGCTTTTTTTTTGTGCTTTCTGTTATCCTATATGGCTAAAGGATTAGAAACAAGGAATAACTGTGGTGTATTAGGCCACTGGCAAAATAGTAGCAGAGTTACGGTTTTACTGTCTTAGCCGAGTTGAATGGTTTTGAGCATTGGTATGATCAATTCTCCTTGAACTGTTTCTTGTATTGTCCTTGCAAATATAGTAAGCTGAAAGTTTTAAAGAAAAAGGAAATACAGTGAGGGCAGTAGTTTAGTTTATATCCTACTATACTGCATTTATACAGTTCGGTAGCATGGAAGTATTTTTCTTGGGGAATTGCTCTGTGTTCCTTAATTTTCATTTAAAATGTTTGTCAGTCAGTGTACTGGCAGTAAATTAACAGGAGGAAGTCAGTGTTTAAATAATACCATTTGACTGCATCATCTGAAATGTTTTTAGGGACTTTCCACTGGATTTCCACTGTGGTAATAGGTAGTTTTTTTAGACAGCTTTTTTTTTTTTTTTTTCTTAAACAGAAGCTTTGGCTCTTGGTCTTTCATAAAGCTACTGTATAAACAGTAAACTACAAATGCACCCTTAGTTAGCCATGTTTACTGCAGTTTACTAATTTGGAACAAAATATGTAAGTTACATAGCATAAATCTATTGTTTTGCAGTGTTTTAGTAGTTAACTTGGAACAGCACAATGAATACATCTGTACTGTGTGTGAAAAGACAGTAAGATGGCAAGGCTAAGTCTGAAGACAGCTGTTGGAAATTTGCTCCTCACCTTTCGCTTTAACTTCCATTTTACAGTGATGAAACTAGTTATTTCACAGAAGAATTGAGTCTTGATGCAAATACCTAATGGCCTCCCTCTGACACTGAGGAAAAATGAAGGGAGAAGAATAAGCCCACATTCTCTTTCTGCAGAAAAACAGATTCTGGTGTAACCCCTTGAAAAGGGAATTCTTTAAGTACTTTGTTTCCTTTTTCAGTTGTGTAAGAAAGTGGATCTGTAATTTGTAAGGGTTATTTAACAAAGGAAAGTTTATGAAAATGAATGTATGATTACCTTGGTTTTGTCAATTTTGTTCTAAATGGCCTATGTTACTTGGCAGTGAAACTTGAAATAACAGTTTTTAATACCAAACAGTAACTTTCAGCTTCTAACAGAAGGGCATTGCATTGCACTCTTAAATACCTTCTTGTAATTGAATCTATTAATTTATGACTGTATGGAAAAATCTTTTGCTATTTCTATGTATCTTTTTTCTATGGAGATAGCCAAACGGTGTGTAATTGCCTACTTTGTATCTTGCTTCAAGTGAATGAGATAAAGAAAATCGAAGATGAACTAATTAAAGTGAATGAAATAAATATAGACTGGCTTATGTGGGATATCATAGCCCAAATAGTTCTCTGACCAGTGATTTACAGTATCATATATTTTTAGCAAATGCCAGGAGTTGTTGTGTAATCATATTTTCCAGAATGTTAATTTTCATTTCAGAATAAATTAATTGGCCTCTTTGTGCTTGTTTTTTTTTGTTTGTTTGTTTTACTGAAAGCTTACTTTGTGAGTGCTAATTGAGTCAAAATTTCAGTAGGTTACCAGATTGGTCTTCTCTGTTTTGGTGAGACTACATGGCCAATGTATGTGCTTCATATTTGCTTGTAAGACTTTGAGGAAAATTTAATTTATAAGTTACTGTTATTTTTTATCCTTGTTTGATTTGTGTGTATATCTCTCTATCTTACTCAAGTATAGGCCCCTCTAAGCCTTTGTAGGGAAGGCAGGGTACTTGCTTGCCAGATAAAGCTACAGTTAAGCCATGAGAATGTATATCCTTAACAGACTATGCCCTGGGGTAACTGTTAATAAAAACACATTTGTTTTTAGTTTCATAATTATATGCAGGCAAAATATTTCAGATTAAACTGGCTATTGAAATGACTGCTTACCAGAATTTTGTATAAAGCAGTTTCTCAAACAGGGATGTACTTGAATAAGGAACTGCATCAGTCATTGTGCATTGTATTCGCTCATTTGCAGGGGTGTGCAAGCACATGTCATAGACATGTGAAAGAATTATGTACGCACACATCCACACTTCAGGCACTTAAAATTTGGATTTTCATTTTCTTGTAGCTGGGAGAAAAAAGGCACATTTTTATGTCTATAATTTGAAAATTAGAGGTCTTCCTAGTGTAGTCATGGGAGCTTTTCAGGATCAATTTTAAAAACAAAGTTTGTGTTTTGCACAGAATTTATTCAAAGAAGTTGTGTGTGTATTTTATTCTGAACTTGCTACTCAGAATACGTACTTATGGAAGTATGTTATTTTCACAGTAATTTCTGCATGATCATGCTTTTATGTGTTGAGGTAATAAACGTAGCATTATCTATTTTGTTTTATGGTGACGTATGTTGCATAGTAATCTTATGTGAAGTGTGCAGGTGACTACTAGAGTTAAATTTCTGTTTTTACAGAAAAAGTAAATACCAGCAGAGTATGAGTACCTCAGAATTCTAACCTAATGTTTTTTTATTTTGTTTGTGTCCTTGTGCAGTTGTTTTTCTAAGTATGTCTGGCTACAGCTTAGCAAGAAAAAATACATTTTGCTTTTCACTTATGATTTTATGATTTCTGTAGATATTTCCATGCAAGCTTTAGTCTTATGTGTATCATTTCCAATATTGCTTAGGGTCTGAGAGGAGTTACTTGTCTTAATCATATGTACTGAGGTATTTATAGTTGTCCTCTTATCTGTTCTCTGATTCCTTTTTGATATTATCATAACATTTTGCCTATCTTAGGCAAAGGAAATGTCTTTGTATTTCAGATGCTTGGTTGCTTCTCTCCTTCTGCATGATGGGGAATACTAAAAGACAGTATTTTAAGTGGATTTAATACATCTGAGTGTTTTTAACGTATATAAACACTAGTGAAAAAATGTCGTGCCTTTTCTGGGCTGTTCTTGTATCATAACTGCATTCTTTGAAAATCAGTCTCCAGCCACTAACTCTTTCTCTTAGATGTCAGTGGATTAGTGTCACTATGTTAGTTGAAGCAAAAAGTGTTAATTGCTTATTCAAGGTTTAAATCCATGACTTCTATAGAAAAATTGCTTTGAAGCTGAAGCAATTTTGTCATCGATTAAATTTCATATCTAACAGACAGATTTTACTGTTTGGTTTTTTTAAGCATTAAACCCTGAGGCAGGTGTAATGATGAAACTACCTGTGAAAGTTGAGTTAGTTATACAATTACTGTTTTTTTCATTTGGATAGAACTGTATCAGTTGAAGAGATTTGGCTATGTGTACGTTAGCAATTAGCACAATTTGTAAGACTGGGTCTCGAACGCAGAATAGTTGGTGCTGGGGCCCCAGACACCATATTGTTACAAATTAAAAGGGATTTTTATTTTTGACTCATTCTGATCTCGTAGACTGAGTTCCTTTTTAGGAGTGTATTTTGAAGTTTAGTTGCCTCTAAAAGTTGCTGTTCTCTCTGCTGTGCATCATAGCATAGTAAGTGGTGATGGTAACGAGACCTGATTTTTTTGATTCCTGATCTGAACTAAAATGCTGCTGTAGACACACTCAGTGCATTTTCAACAATCTGAATGTTTTTCTGGCACTCTATTTAGAATAGCAGGGTGATGCCTGTAAAAGATGCTAGGTTCAAAGTATCATGTCAAGTTTACAAAAAAAAAAAATATCGTGACCTATTCTGCTGAAACAGGAAATAAGTATCTCTGCTGCTTTGAGGGACAGAATGCCTAGAGTAAGTCTGGTCGTATATCACACTTTGCAAGATGACTGGATCTAATGCTTTTAGAGCTGCACTTAAGTGGCTCACATTTGGCCATTGTCCAAATTTTATTTTAATAACTAGTAGTGTTTGGGATGACTTTCTTTCTTTGTGTATGAATTCATAAAGAGGTAGTAAACCCATGTTTTTCTAGTTCAGAAGACTTTAAATAAGGCTGACCTTGTTTTGGAAGTTAAGTTGATAGCATAAGATAAATTAACATTTGATTATTTAATATGATTCCCAAAATACTGTATTAGCTAGAACAGATACTAAGATTTTTTTGAAATTTTTGTTGTAAAAGTTGGACATAGGTAAAAAGCTCATTTACATTAGCTTTACATAGGTTAATGAAACCATCATGCAAAATTAAACTGTATCATAATCGCCTTTTTTAAAGGTAATATTTGGAGCATAGCTGTTGCTTTAGAAAGATAGAATAGTTCTAGTTCTTGTAATTTTGGAGGATGAGTTTTTGGTCTGATGCTATGTGGAAATCTGTGTTATGAGTTAGCTGATATTTTGAAAGAACATTTTAATTAACATCTCAGTTTAGCATAGCTGTGCCTCCTATTGTTAGGTGATGTAATAAAAGCTCAGCTACAGCCCCCACGGATTAGCACAGAGACACAGTGCCAGAGGGGGAGCCCAAATAATACCCTGCCTCGGGCACTACAGGTCCATCACAGGAGCCATCAGCCCATCAAAGGACCATCTCCACAAGCCCAGAGTAGCACAGAGGCACAAAGGCAGACAAGGAACACAGGTTAAGGACTTGGAGGAAAAGATGGTCTCCCAGGAAGCCTCAGCCCCACTATCCGTGTGTGAGACCCATCGGGATGAGTCAAGGCTGGAGCATATTTTAGGCTGAGAGGAGTCCTGCCTAGGGGTACGGGGCACACTATGGGCTGCAGGGGAAGAGCATTTTGGGATTGCGGAGGTTTTATTATGACACACTTTGGATATGAACCAATGGTGGAGAAAGAGAGTGATTTGAGGAGGAACGTTTACGGGAAGATAGCAATATTTATGAGATAGAAAAGGCCGGTCACTTTTAAGTAATATGCTGGTCAGCACACTTGTCTGACCATGCCTTGCACCTGGTCAGTCCAGTCTGTATTATCTTATCAGATTCCTTTGTAACACATTTCCTGAGTGAGGGACCCTTACTCTGTGCACATGGGTGTGAGTGGGGGCCTGAATGCCAGAAGCTGGAGTGGGACCGTGAGTCGGCGGGTCTGTCTGTGGTGCTAGCAAGTGGAGAGGCTGAACTGAATGGACTTGAGTGCCATCAGCTGGAGTGGGATTGTGTCTGTGGTGCCAGTGACTGGAGAGACGAGTGAGTGAAACGAAGTGCTGGCCGCTGGTGTGGGACCAGGGTTCAGAGACCTGTGTGTAGTGCAAGTGCCTGAAACCCCAGGGGGTCTTACGTCCAGATACCAGCAACTGGGGAGACTGAGTGAACCCTGCTGCTGGATGGATCTGCATCGTGCATGTGTGTGTATGTTAATATATAAATATATGTTGGTGCTGCCTGTGTCTGAGTGCTTTGTGGGTATGTCATTGTTACCATGGTGTATATGCATATGTGATGCATGCATGTGCTTTGTGTGCATCTGCCTACTGGGAATACATTTTCCACCTGGCTACTGGTTGGTTCTGGGGGCATGGAGCTGCAGTAGCTTCTCTTCTCTCAAGTTGTCTGATCTGACCTGATATTTTGCCCTACTACCTTTTTGTTATGGTATATTGATTTTGATGTTTCATTACTGGTGCTTTTTAAGGTATGTGAATACGGAAATTGGAAAAAGTTTATTATTACAGATACAAAGTATTTGATAGATCCTCTTCTATATTAGTGTTTACTTAAAAAAGCAAGTCTTCTGCAGGAATTGTTGAGTGAAAACAGTGTCTTGCATAGACACCAAACACTTGTAATGTAGAAGTTCATGAATAGGTGAATGTCTTGACATGGGAAGTGACTCAGTGTGAAGAGACTTTGATTTTGCTAACTTCTGTTACTCATTCACTTTGAAGTGGTTCGTTTTATTAAAAAAAGGTGACATTGCGTCTTCAGTAGTGGAGCACTGTTTTCAGTAAGCAGGAAGTGTGAGCATGAATTCACTGTTGTGTTATAAAGCAGGAGAAAAACAATGTCACTTGAGCATGTGACATCCTTTCCACCATCACTACAGTGCTTTAAAACTGGATTGTATATTTGCGAAAGAATGTATTGGAGAAAAATTCTGCCTTTCCAGGCTTGTCCTTTAGTTATGTAACTTTCAGTCTCTGTTTTTTAAATATCTTTTGACAAAGTGTAACGAGTTACTGAAAATCAGGGTAATATAACGTTGATACAGGTGCATCACTAGTTATGGTGGCTGTATATGCTTAAAGTCTCTTCAGACAGTCCTGTTGTTTTGGAGCTGCAGGAATGGGGACCACTGCAATAGCCAAGGTATCACAGTGGCTTTGAAAAATCAAGATATATGTAGACTGTGCAACTTGAAAGAAAAGCCTTCGGTGTAGATTAAGGTATGAAAAACATGAAACAATCTAACTGTATACGTAACATTCTAATTGTGTGTAACAGTACACTCAGGTATTCCTTACTAATTCTTCCTGAATGAAAGGTATGGAAAACGTTTCCCTCTGAACTTGTGTTGCTGAACCTTCCTGTCAGAGAGACTCCTTGTAAGTATTTTGGATCTGCTGGAATTGGAGACAGAAGAGATCTTCCACTGAATATCACTTGGGACAGTTTCTCTACAACAGTAGTGTCCAAAGTGAAAAATATTAATTATGTAAAAGCTTAAAAGTGCTATTCCACTCAAACTGTTTATAGATCCTTGACATGAAACCTGAGGGCTTCCTAAAAGAACATCCTCTTTCCTTTATGACTGCTAAAAATACAAGCAATAGCCAGAAACAAAACCAAACCAAATTTTACGCAGTTTTCCAAAGGAGAGCTAGGCTGCCTGATACAGATATTCTAGAATGAAAATTTTTGTTTGAGAACAGGACTTCTCCTTTTCTCAGTCTTGACTGTTTCAGATGATCTTCACAGATGAGTGTGAAAGATGAATGAACCCTGAGTACAGGAGGAGGAAGTTTATCTAGGTAGAATTGAAGAGATATAGACGAATGAAGTTTTTATGAACGTTACATGAACAAATAGTAAAGATGTCAACTTAAAGAAAAGTTAGAGTTGGTAGGAGCTCTGCAGACTGCTACTTAAAATGTTAAATTTCTTCACAAAATTTGTGCTCTTTTTGGAGGGGCTGAAAAACTTTGAGCATCTTGACTGTATACACCTTTATTCCTTCTTATATTTGGTTTAACCCAGCTGAGTAGGAGTGCTTCTCTGTATTCATTTAGAACCACAGTTTTCCATTCTTACTGTACAGGGTGATTATTGTTGCAGGGTTTTGCAAGGCTTGCTGCTTGCAGAATTGCAGCTTCTAGTGAGATAAGCTTGTGGAAAGCAGGTACAAGAGAAAAGTAGTAAGCAAGCAAATAATTTCTGGAAGAAGCGGAAGACATCTAGTAATTTGAAGGTGAGAAGTGGTAATATGGGCTCACTGTGGTCCACAGATGAGGAACATTACACAAAACTGCTTTTTTTTTGTAACTGATGAAAGAAGTCTTTCGAACAAAAAGAGAATTCCCTTGAAGGATTGGTTCTGAGAATGACTGTCTCTGCCATGGTGGTTGAACCTTCCTAATAATGCCTCAAGCCCCTGGTATTGTCAGCTTCTGGAACATCGTTTGCTGCGGTGATGTGTCTTTGCGGTCTGTTACTCTACCAATAACTGAATAAAATTCGTGCTTAAATTATGAAGTTATGTGAATTTTATCTGGAATGCTTGTGATACTGTTTGTCCCCACTAGAATGTTAATGCCTTCAAGTTCCTAACTACTAGCTAAGAATCAGTAAATATAGCTGCCTTTTGTGTATGTTGAGAGTTTGAATGTTACAGCTGTATCTTAGCTGGACCTGAGAGTTGAGAGAACTTTTCATTAACCTTAGAACTCAAATGACCTGTTTATTATTATTATTCCTAGCAACAGAAGAGGGTAATTTCTGCAGTAATTTTCTCAGAATTGTTTATATAGCAATAAGCAAGCTTGAGGGAGCAAAGAAAAGGGAGGAAGGCACGTGGCTTTTGTGAGAAGCAGGAAGATCTTGGGAGGCATAATATAAACAGATGAATTTAACCAAGGCAGAGGTTTTTAAAGAGGGATAAATAACTATGCTTTCGAAGTGGAGATAAGCAAATGAAACAGATTGGTCCAACTCTTCTGTGTTAGAAGGAACTTAACAAACTTGCTATCCAGGACTGTGAGATGGAGTACGAAGTTGTGACTAACTTTTGAATTGTGTAAGTGATCTTTTACATATGTCTGTTTATACACATTGGAAGCAGTTTATCTTACATCATGAGGCACAATTGTTTTTAAAGAAAAGAGCAACACATTTTTCATTTGTAATTCGCAATATTTTCTTTTCACAGCTCATAAGTATTTTTGTTAGTGTGATTAAATGTTACACATTTGAGTTTTTTCTTGTCATGGAGTCTTGTCCATTCAAATTCTCTGCACATGAGTAAAAGCAACCAATCATTATAAATCCTACATTGTTTAACGTAATGTGTTTTCAGATCATTAATTTCAGTTTATTTTATCACTTTGAACAAAACTCAGAGTATTTGTTATGTTGTTTGTCTGGAGTAATATTCTACAGGATATGGTTAAACAAGATGGTAAGCTTATTAGAATCTCCCTGGCTCCTCCTGAGTTAACTGAAGTTTTGAAGTGGTGTTAAAAATCCGTTGATCTTGTTGTCACCAGGGAATTCATCATTAATGTTCCATAAATTTGTTAATGAACTGCGGTATTTTTAAAAATACCTTTATTTTTGAGGTGGCAAAGCTTAGATAAATATACTGGATTTCAAAACTGTATAAGACATTAATTGAAGCATATTAAGCAGAGTAGCTATTAGCCTAAAAGGTTTAGCTAGTTTGTTTTACTAGAGGTATTTTCTTTATACTGAAAGTGATTTCATTTGACTGTACAAAGAGAGGAGTGTCTTGGTACCACAATATCATTAATGTAACAGCTTTATACATCTGGGTAATTGTTTTACACTTTATATGAATACTTCAGACTCTCAAAAAAGATACTCGATTTGAGTATCTGGTTTATATTTAAGTTCAGAATTACTTTTTAAATTTAGAAGTAGAGTATACTTTTACAGTATGTTTGGAAATATTTCAGATGGACTTTTTATTTGAGAATTGGAAACAACTTTAAAGTCCTTTTCTTGCTCGTTTTTTTTTTTTTGATCGTGGCTTATTAGGACTTTTGTGCCCTGATAGTTGAGATGCTTAATTTGCAAGGTTTTGAACAAAAGGAAGGTAGGAAAGAAGGCAGGTTCTTAAGGGTTATGCTGAGATCCCTGACTGTGGCAGTGCTTGTGGTTTACTTGCGGAATTGTCTGGAACGAATGTGAATGAAGATGGGACCACTGGGAAAAGAGAAAAAAGCAAATAAAGGCCTACATTAAAAAAAGGACAACAAAACCTTCAAATAACATAGCAAATTAGTGTCTTGTGGCTGGCCATAATGAATAGACTAACCACAGTATAGAAACCGTTTCTGAATTACGTTGATAGCTAAGGTTAAAATAAACCCATTTTTTTGACGTGCAATTCTTCTGTGGGATATCTAAATTCTCAGTAGAAGTGAACTTTTTTTATTATTGAATATAGTTACTGTTTAAGAGAACACCAGAAAAGCAGAGAAAAAAGCATTTTGACGAATTAAATGAATGCCTAGTCTTTGCTCATGTACGAAGCAAAGCAAATCAGTTTTAATTCTGAAAGAAATAGTGAATAAAATATAGTTACCTTAAAACTTTTTGGCCATATGTAAAAATGGGATGAAAATTCTCTGTTGGAACTAAGAGCGAAAGCTAAGCAAGGATGTTGTGTTTTATTCCCTAACTTTGTATATTGTTAGCCATAGCAAAAGTATCTGTTTTGTTTGTGGTCTACACTGTTACTATTGTTAATGGACCTGCACCCATATGAACTAGGAATCTAAACTTTGCTGATGCAAGCACGTTTTCTGAATCTTAACGTTTACATTTAGTAAATGCTGGGCAATGTAACTCTTCAGTCTGCAGCAAAACCAAAAATAATCTTTGTGTCTTGGATTCTTCAGGCAACAGCTGGCTTCCTATCCCGGTGTTTAGAACAGTGTTTGTGTATGGCAAAGACAGGGAGATTCTCTGTCTCTTTTTCACCCCTTCCTTGCCACTTTCAGCATTATTAGCACTTTTTTCCTCCTCTGAATCCTTTTACAGCTTCTCTGCCTGATAATTTTCCCTTGAGAAAATAAGATGTCATCTTAGGTAGGACAGACAAATCTGGCTTTCCCCTATTCATCTGGCCTTGCTGGCTTGTGTTACTTATTAAGTATGGATAATACAACTCCCCCTACACTTAAAGCAAATAATGTGTGGTACCTCTGAAAAACTAATTTCAAGTCAGCCAGATAGTCGCTGTGTTTCCAATCTCTATCTTGTAAAACAGAGATAACAGTAGTTTTTACCTGGTAGAAGTATGGTAAGAGCAAGCATGATAAAGAGCGATACACCAATATTTCAGAACTCATGAAAATGCATCAGCAAGATACAAGAACAACTGCTGCAATGAATAAGGAAAGATAGAAGAAAGGTTGGAACTAGGAGTGGAGGAAAGGAGGAATGTATTATAGTAGGAAAGAGTAGCATTGCCTCTTGCCACCAGCTATTTTAATAGTTCAGTATAGTTTGCAGCTACATTAAGCTATCATTAAGTTTTTCTTCTCACCTCTCATTTTTATTTTTTAATGACTACAGTACACTGAAAATGTTATTTATTTAATCATGCTTAAATGCTTTTATACAAAAATAGAATGAAATAATACAATAAAAATGCTACAATGTCAGTGAAATAAGAACTAAGCTATCTCAAAAACTTGTTGCTTTTCGAGATCATAAGTGTAAAGACACCTGTCTAATGGCTATTCAGATAGGCAGGTAATGACCAGAGGAACAGTGACAAGGTGGAGAACTGAGCCACCTTAGAAGCATAGAATGCTTTGGGTTGGAACAGACCTTTAGAGGTCATCTAGTCCAACCCCCCTGCAATGAGCAGGGACATCTTTAGCTAGATCAAGTTGCTCAGAGCCCTGTCCAACCTGGCCTTGAATATTTCCAGGGATGGGCATCTACTACCTCTCTGTGCAACCTGTTCCAGTGTTTCACCACCTTCATTGTAAAAAATTTCTTCCTTATATCCAGTCTAAATTTACCCTCTTTTAGTTTAAAACCATTATGCCTTGTCCTTTCACCACAGGCCTTGCTGAAAAGATTGTCCCCATCTTTCCCATAGGCCCTCTTTAAGTACTGAAAGGCCGCAGTAAGGTCTCTCCCTGCAGCCTTCTCTTCTCCAGGCTGAACAGCCCCAAGTCTCTCAGCCTTTCCTCATAGGAGAAGTGTTCCATCCCTCTGACCATTTTTGTGGCCCTCCTCTGGACCCGCTCCAACAGGTCCATGTCTTTCCTGTGTTGGGGCCTCCTGGGGCCTCCAGAGCTGGACACAGGACTCCAGGTGGGGTCTCTCCAGAGCAGAGTAGAAGGGCAGAATCACCTCCCTCAACCTGCTGGCCACGCTGCTACTGATGCAGCCCAGGATATGGTTGGCTGCTTGGGCTGTGAGCACACGTTGGTGGCTCATGTCCAGCTTTTCATCCACCGGTACCCCCAAGTCCTTCTCGGCAGGGCTGCTCTAAATCCCTTCTCTGCCCAGCCTGTATTGATANCGGGGGTTGTCCCTGACAATTTCAGGGACAACTTGAACTGCATGAGGTTCACACAGGCCACTTCTCCAGCTTGTCCAGGTCCCTGTGGCTGGCATCCCATCCCTCAGGTGTGTCAACTGCACCCCTTAGCTTGTTGTCATCTGCAAACTTGCTGAGGATGCACTTGATTATGCTGTGTTGTGTCATTGATGAAAATATTAAACAGCACTGGTCCCAGTATGGACCCCTGAGGGACATCACGTCACCGGCATCCATTTGGACATCAAGCCATTGACTGCTACCATCTGGCTGTGACCATCCAACTGATTCCTCATCCACCAAACAGTCCNCCCATCAAAACCATATCTCCCCAATTTAGAGGAAGGATGTTGTGGGGGACCGTGTCAGAGGCTTTACAGAAGTCCAGACAGATGACACAATTGCTTTTCCCTTGTCTACTGGTGTAGTCACTCCATCATAGCAAGCCACTAGGCTGGTTGGGCAGGACTTGCCCTTGGTGAAGCCATGTTGGCTGTCTCACATCGCCTCCCTGTCCTCCAGGTGCTGTAGCATAGCTGGTAGGAGGATCTGTTCCATGATCTTCCCAGGCACAGAGGGGAGGCTGACAGGTCAGTAGTTCCTGGGGTGGTCCTTTCCACCTTTTTTTAAAAATAGATGCAATGTTTCCCTTCTTTCAGTCACCAGGGACTTCTCCTGACTGCCATGACTTTTCAAATATCATGGGGAGTGGCTTGGCAACTACATCAGCCAATTCCCTCAGGACTCTGTGATGCATCTCATCAGGTCCCATGATAATCTGTCTGAATCAGCTGCTCATAAACCCCGGCAAAGGCGACGGATGAAGCCATTATCCCTGTTGCCAAACCTGCTGAGATGATTCACTGGAAGAAACTCATTGGAATGCCAGGCAAACTGTCGAGGGGGAGCTGTTGAATAAAGGCACATAGGATGTATTAAGGAGTGCCAAAGGAGTGGGATGGGGGGCTCAACAAAAGAATTTAGGGATTGTTCGGATCTGTTATGGGATGTTTAAGGCAACGACCAGAGGTGGGGAAGAGAAGGATCAAAGTGGGGAGGAATTAGTATGGGAAAAAGGAGAGAAGGAAGGGATAAAAGGGGCCAGTTGCGTTTAAGCAGGCAGCTGGTTAGTACATTTGCCTGGTGAAGCCCTGTTGACTGATCACCACGGCTTAGCCTATCCTGTTGAACACTTTTCTTTTCTTTTTTTTTTTTTTTTCTCCCCCCAT
>Ga0065711_1005462_pt1 | contig 20189 bp, 8 predicted proteins | sample Hoacrofraction12_FD_59098 | JGI IMG/M metagenome (GOLD analysis project Ga0065711, IMG submission 59098) | Hoatzin crop microbial communities from Cojedes, Venezuela - Epithelial fraction 12 v2 (version 2) | ecosystem: Host-associated > Birds > Digestive system > Esophagus > Crop | place... | reverse complement strand
TGGACTTCATGAGGTTCCTGCCAGCCCATTTCTTCAGCCTGTCGAGGTCCCTCTGGATGGCAGCTTGACCCGCTGGCATATCAGCCACTCCTCTCAGTTTGGTGTCACCTGCGAAGTTGCTGCGGTTAGACTCTGCCCCATCATGCAGATCCTTAAGGAAGATGTTAAACAGGACTGGACTCAGTCAGTTTTCAATCCACCTGACTGGCTGCTGAACTACTAGCTCATACAGCTTGTCTTTGAGGATCTTATGTTAGTGTCAGTGGCCTTGCTGAAGTCTACTGCTCTCCCCTTGTCTACAGGCCAGTCACTTCATCACCCCCCCTCGATGAAACCATGCTGACCACTCCTGCTTATCTTTTTGTCCTTAATATGCCTGGAAATGGTTTCAAGTATTAGCTGCCCATCACCTTCCCAGGGATCAAGAGAAGTCTAACTGGCCTGTAGCTGCCTGAGTCCTCCTTCTTCCCCTTCTTGAAGATATGGGTGGCATTTGCTTTCATCCAGTCTTCAGTCACTTCTCTCTTGAAATGGAACTGCACATTTTCAGATATCTCTAAACAGATTTTCATATCTATCTGAATGGAACATCTCAGTAAGTGGGTAGTAACATGGAAAATAAAGCTCACAAGAAAATTTTGAAATAGACACTGACACACGATTAAACACATCTTCCTGCAAAATACTCAGTTTGTAAGTAAAAAAAAATTGAGAACTCAATTTTTCATTTCTGCAATTGCAAGGGTTGTTTTTTTTCCTCCGTGTGCATCATTAGCCAAAGCTAAAGACTTGTGATCTCCATAGGCGGTGGGTAGGAGGGAAAGAGCTTACTGATTTTTAGCCATATATCCAGTAGTATATACACATTACTTTGATATAAATTTTAAATAGAAAAGAAAAACAAAACAGAAAATTCTGCTTCAATGTGATGAATACATTCATGTGTTAGTAAAACAATATCCAAGATTGATAGAGATTAAATAGAGAAATACAACAGCCTTTTCCAAGTTCTGTTTGAATTTGTGTTTTTAACACTAGGCGTGCTGATTTTACAGACTTAGTTATAAACAGAATTGTCTTGTTGAGAAATACAGTACTAGATAACTTCGTATTTTGAATTTGAGATGTAGTAGTGGTATTCTTTGATGTGTCTTGCACCTATGTACTTCCGTCATGATTTATGTCTTTGTCTAATAAAAAATGTATATGGCTCAAGCTGTTGATGCAGTTGGCATCTGTTTCAGATTCATTTTTACTGACAGCAAGCTGCTGCTGGCGAGCACTCAGCCTTTTTATCATCAAAAATACAGAGACTGGCATTCCTGCCATTGCTCTTTATTCTACACTAGAGTTCTTCGTCAAATGTACTGCACTAAAACCTGTGATGGATGACAAGCATTATAGAATATGCATTTTAAGTTTCCTAATTATAATTTTTAAATAATACTAGAATTTATTGAGAAGTTATCGTAACAAGTGTAATAATGCTAAATAACCCTTGGCAATGTCTAAGCTTTTAATCCCATTTTGAAGATTATAGAATATCTATGCATATCTACATAGATATGTCAGAATGTTTATCTGTAATTCGGTAGAAGAGACAGAATAGTTCAGAAGCAGAGAAGTATTGGACTGTTATCAATATGACTCATTTTTCTTCACTGTGCTACAGTCTCTTCCGTTTTCATGCACCGCTATAGAAGCGAGAGTGTGTGTTTGTGTGCCTGCATACATAAAAGTGCACATAAACCATCCATGCATATACATATGTCATTGGACGTACATTTAGACTTGGGTTTCAACAAGAATTTAGAAGCGCTTTCTGAAGTGTTCCATCATTTGCAGAGTCATTTTTTCCCAGTCCCTGCGCTGTATGAGGTAGTATCTTGGTGCTTTGGAGGATTGGACTAGATGACCCACAGAGGTCCCTTCCAACCCCGAACATTCTGTGATTCTGTGCTTAGTTCAGGGAAGGCAAGGTAGCATAGTACAAAATAAAAAAGGTGTATTCTTCTATCTGTGCTTAATAATGTTACTGCCATGTTGTGTTGATGAAAATTATGATCTTTCCTACTCCCTTTTCCACTATTCACATAGGCATCGTCTTCATTTATGTTTGTTTTTCCCCGATGCCTAGAGAGAGGTGTATCCTTTTGATATGATCTATTGTAATGAACCTCTGTATGTTTTTTCAGATCTCCCATAAATAGTCACTTAAGTTTTTGTGATATCTTTAAAAAAATAGCAAATTAATAACAGTAGATTGGAAGCAGTATGTGGAAATGAGAAGTATGTATTTATGGTCTAAAAGCTATTATACATAGACTATATCCTGCTTTCCTGCTCTTCCTATGTAACTTGTTCTCTGAGGTCATGTATACTGTAGGTGTAGCTGATGTGCTCCACACTGGCTGTTCCAGGAACAGAATGAATAACAATAACATGAGATAATAATAATAAATGAATAACAGCTTAATTTTAAGTTTGATTTTCCCAACTGTTAAAAAAGAATTTGCAACACCACCTGATTTTTGGGAATGGGATATTTTCTACAGTTGAGACAGTTCTCTTGGCCAGCCAATTTTGGTCTTGGTTAGAAATATTGAAATAGAAACTGCAAAACTGGTACAGCACTACAGAACAGTTCAACAACCTGTTCACAATCTGCAGAGATATTATTAGTCCCATCAGAAAACAGCAGAATCCTGTCTGAGAGCCATAATTAGATCATAGTCTGCATTTTTCAACGAACACGGAGTTTGCTCTTGTCAGTTGCTAGCAGAATCAGTGGCCTTTCTTTGTGGGAAGTGCTTGTCTGGTGGATTGGGTGGCCCTTTCAATACATCCTGGTACGTGCTCCAAGAAGTCAGGGCTATTTCATGTTTTGTTTCCTGTTCTGTCTCGTTTGTCTTCTAGAAGGTAATCTGTTATTCTCAGAATTTCTTTAACTGGCGTATGAGCCCTACATTTTCCTACTTGCCTCAAATGTATGGTTCAGACTGTCTTGCTGTCCAAAATTATTTGCTTCTAACCTGGCCTCTGCTAACAGTTATATGTACTTAGTAAATGTCTGCTTGTACATATTTTCCGTTCTGTTTTCTCACCGTTAAGTCCCTCCTTCAAATGCCATGATGACCCTTTTAGAGAACAAGAACCTGTATCAAATCACCCCTGACACAACTGCAATCTCAAAGCCTGTTCGGGACAGAATTTTTCAGCCCCTGTTGTGAGCACAGGATTCGTGATAGAGTCAGAGAGGTACTGCACACTGGTCCTTTCTGCAGTGAGGGGAGGGCGGTGTTCCAGGAAACCCAGCTCTTCAGAAAATCCCCAAAGGGTGAAGGAGAAACTTGAATTAAGTTGGTTCTGTGTAGAGTGTGGTGTTTGTTCTACGTGCTTATCACCAAGAAGAAGAAAAGAAATGGCAGGAAATGGGAAGAGGTGGAAAGTTAAATATGGTATAGGAAGAAGGCACTTGATTATTCAGTTAAAGTAATTTAAAGGCAACAAAGTGTCAGTTACCCGGCAATATAGATATGTAGAAAATCAAATATCAGAGATGGTAGTGATATGTTGGCTATTTCGTAAGACTTATTGGTATCAAGAAACAGGACTAATTTACACTGGCTGACTGATCAACATTTGAGAAAAAGAGAAAAAATTAACAGTGTTCTTAACTCAGTATTAAAAGCCATATGTAATGTCAAAAATGGGTAGTTTCTATTGCTTTTATAAATATTTTACAAGACTTCTGTTGTAGTACTTGCACCTGGTTTTATTGAAAATATTCAGGGAAGTTACTGAATAAACTACCTCTACTATTGTTCATCTAATCCATAATGGATTAGCTGTTTTTTGTGGATGAAACACTTTTCATCAAAAGATTTCCAGCACGATGGACTGCGTTTCACACAAATTATTTAAAAAGCATAGCCTTGTAATTTCAGGAGATGGTTTCAGGCTGTGAATACTTCGTGAGCAGAGGTACCTCCCTGCTATTGATAAGATGTCTTAGACAGGAATGAAAATGCTCATACCATCAGTGTTTCCTATTAACTAGGTCTAAACAGCTGCACACTTTGCATGCTAGCAGTACTTATGCATAGTCACGTTGTCATCCTATTCCGAGGTACCTGACTTAATGCACTAGCAATTCACAAGGGTGGAAGACTAACCATTATTTCTTCTAAATATAGCCCATTTCAGTAATTAGACCTTTGTGGGGGAAGAAACAAGTAATTGCCATGCAGAGAGATTCAAAAGAATAGGAAAAAAGACTGGAAGTGGTAATCTCTGGGTGCTGCACAGTGCTACACAGGAATGCAAAAATCTGTAAACAAAGGCTTAGAAACAGTCAGGAAGGATAAATTGAGAAGGCTTAATTTGTTTCTCTGATGTGAGGTCAGAATTACTGAAGGTATGACTGGTATAAGTTACCATGGGAACTGTGGAAAAGAAAGAATTTGGGAATGGCAGGACAGGGGTGGACAGATGTGGACGAGATGTTTGCTCACAAATTTTACATCACTGTAAGCACCATGTCAATACCATGAATTCTCATTGACTCAAATGACTTATTCCTTATGATACGCTCTATACTGCCAAACCTTCACGCATGTAGCATTATGTGAGCTTTAGAGATTGCACAGGCTGTGGCGTTCCTGCAGTATTGCATAGATACCACTTTGCTGCAGCAATCTGAACGAGAAGTGATGTCTTTCACACTCTGTCACAGAAGCTCTTCTTTTTTTAACATACATATATTGACCATCTGATGTGCAGTCTCGGTTTGTGAGCTAGATGATTAAGCTCCCTATTCATTACGTGAAAAAAGAATTGAACTCATATATCCTGCTATGTGAAACGGTACTTTAATTACAATCAAATCACAACACAAATGTTTTGCAAGGGAAAAGCAGTTTCATTTCCACGTCTTGCTGCTATTAAAAAAAAAAAAAAGCATTCTCTTCATTTAGTCCTGATACACATCTTATATGTTGGAAAGTATTTATTAGGTCAAATGTTTCAAATGACTCAGTAAATTAAGAACTTAATTTATATATTTTAGTTGGGCTTGGGCATGAGCTGAATCTTGTCAAAGCTACAGTCTTTGTGCATGGGACTAAGGAACTATATGGCAGGTGACTGTTGCACCTGTGGAGTTTTAGAACTCACCGTGGTGTAGCCTGCAACTCAGCAGGGACTGGTTTATAACATCTTAGGACTGTAAGTCTAATTTAAACAAGTTGTATCACATTTTGCCTGCTCAGATTCTTTATTGAATCTGACTTACGGTATTGTACAGATGCTTACAGCCTTATAAGACTGGACCTTATTATTTATTTATATAAACACACAGACATTCACTAAAGCTGCTTTTATTGTAAAGTCTTCTCAAATGGATTTAAGTTATTTCAGTCTCTGAACCTACCTGTTAATTTCTTTCCAGTGAAAAGATTTTCTGGCAGAAGAGACTACTTCTGAGTTTTCAGATACATCATCTTCCTGGGCTTATTCATTTCAGTTTTCTAATAGTATTATTCCTTTTTCAGTTATGATAATTTAAAAAGTCACAGCAAATAGAAAAAAACATTTTTCAAAGCACCTGGTAGTCACTATGCTCCCCTTTCTACATGAGACATCACAAATGGAGGGGGTGTTTGGGATAGGCTGTAGGGCTGCCATAGACAAGAGCTTTTGTCATGGATTGAACTAATATGTTTTCTAAGGGATATCTTTCAGTCGTTTATGTAATGGTGAGTCTAATAATAATAATTTCCCTTAGTAAGAAGATCAACCTTTTCTTGCTAACAACTTTAAGAAACTGGTGACCTTCCAGGAGACAGATTTAAAACAGAACTAAGAATGGATTTTTATTTTTTTACCAGCACTGAAAAAGAAAAGGACAACAGCATAATTTTGCTAAGGAAAAAAAAGCCAACTGAAAAAGAAATTTTTTGTATCTTTGTTGAAAAAGAAATCTGTTAATTTAAATTTGTTTATGTTTGGTCTTTTAATGTAGTTAATATTGAAAAGGAAATGTTATCTTTCTGAAATAAAATTATAGCCCCCCCAAAATATAGAAGTTATAAATAAAATTTATTTCAAAAACTTTAAAGCAATGTTTCCAACAAAGTATTTGCAATTATTTCAGAATTTTTCAAAATTTTTCTTCTCTGTATTTTTCTATCCTGCTAAAACTATTTGCTGTATTATGTTCAAATTAACAGATCGTTCTGGCTGCTTAGAAGCTTGAAATTTTGGGAAAATGTCTGTTTCCCCCAAATACATTCCTTACAGCTAGACATCTAGATATTTCACATGTTCTTGAGTTTACTAGAGTTTACGAGTTGTTAAGACAGGTCAAAATTATGTTGGAAGTAATAATTTAATTACACAATTAAAATCAGCAAAACTTTATTTACAGTTAAAAATTCTGGTATTACAGTAGTGCTCAAAGTTTGCAGCAATGCTCTTGGTCTGTATGATTGTGTTGTGCCATGAATAGCTGAGAAACCATGGGCCACATTCTGAGCAGTTAAAAATAGAAATTTTTCAAAATCTTGTGCAAGTCGTGGAGGAATGCATATCTATCTAAAGAGAGAGATTTGTTTGATTACACTGTACCTGCTGAACTAAGTAGAACTAAGCCTGACCTATGTGTTCATTTGTGCCCTACGCCTATCATCAGAGATTATCACTTTGAAATACGGTTTCCTGTTTGAAAGATTTAAAAAATGGGGGAAAAAAACATTTTAAACCAAATTATTAATAATATCCCAAATTTTGTGACATTTAATCTGACCACAGAATGCACAGTTATCTAAGTTTATTTAATCAGAAAACTCTGTTAAGTTCCAGTGTGATATTTTTCATACATGGAATATAATATAGGGAAATAAGAGAATATAGACAAAATCTTTTTCTATTCAAATATTAAAATGGGGGGAAGGGATGTTTATCTTCCATCGAAGAACCAAATGCACTCTATAGAACAGTGGGTACAATTAAAAATTTCACTACTGAATGTACCAGAAGTTTTTTTACTTTTGCTGTTTTAAGCAGACAGTACAGAGGTTACTAGTTCATTTCAGTGTCTACATTGAAATGAAGAGGGGAAACCACACTAACTTAAAATTTTAATCTTCTGTAAAATTATTGATTTTTAGGATTCTCACATCAAAAATTTTTCATATTCTGTAGTAAAATCTTCAGTTCAAGTAATTAAGTTTGGTTTTAAAAAATAATTCTTAAAATTATTAATGAAGTATCATTAATAATTAATGAGTATTAATACATATTAATAAAATAAATTTTAAAGCTGCTACCATTTTTGGTAGTTTTTAGAGGAATCTCCATTTGTTTATTTTGAGAAATTTCCTGAAGCAAGTGTCGAGGCTCTCTTAATGAGTCAGTGGAGAGTAGTCCTAATATATGAAAAGATTATAATTCACTTATTTTAAACATTTAAACCACAATGACAGTCTATGGAATTCTGTGTGAGTGAACCTTGCTTCAGAAATATTACATGGTCAGGAACCTATGATGCTAATAGGGGTCCAGGCTGGGAGGACTGAGCCCAACTTTTTATGAAAATATACTCACAATGACCTTTCACAAATTAGTTTCATATTTAATGCAATCTTATGTTTGTCTTTCTAGAGCAGTTATCTATATGTTAATTTACTCAGTAGAAAACAAGTTAATTGCCTTGGGAAGAATCAAACATTGCTGGTATGGTACACACAGAAAAAGTAATTCCTTCATGAGATACTGTCAGTTCATTGTGTGAGTTTGGGCTGCTTGTAGAGAGATTCAGTCACATTTGTAGAACTGAGAAGACAACTCCTAGATATACTGATGTTCCTAGCTACTACAGGCTCTTCCTTTATAGTCCAACATAAAACAGTTAAATTCCTCCCTTTGTTTTATGGGAAGGCTATGCAGAGACACTAGCATCAAGGCAGTATGCTTGGGTTTCTTTGTGATACACAGTTGTGGAGCTCAATAGTCTATCTGTGCCAATCACTGAGCGGAATATTAGGGCAGTGTGTTCGGTGGGAGATAAAGGCACGAATGATCTGCTCTGTATTCAACAGGTAGAGAGGTTTTAAATCCCAAAATATTTCTCAGGTGATAATAAATCTTAATAGCAGGCATATCAGTGTTCGGAGGATGTACTGGAGTCGAAAAACACTCTGCAGTGTTAAACAACACCTTGGCATTAAATGTACATCCATCAGAAAAAAAAACGTTCAAATATTTGAGACGCTCTTGAGCTCTTGTGGAATCCCAGTTACTGACTTTATCCAAATTAACTTAAGAAATGAAGGTTTGTCTATATCTAAAAAGGAATAATTTGTCACTGAAATAATACGGTGTGGTTTTTTTTAGGCATTTGAAGATTTAGACGATAAAAATAAAAAGCTTGTACAGCAGAAAGAGGTTCCTGCAAGCAGGATTTAACACTATTTCAATACTGTGTAAAACACATTAATTGTAATCTGATATATATTGCTATTATTACACAAACTACAGAATAATTTACACTTAGTTTTTAAAAAGACTGAAAAGGTTTTAAGAAGAGATTTAGTCTTTTTTTCTTAATTTTTGACAAAGAAATTTTAAGCTTCAGAAGGTACTATCAGAATTTTGCTGAAGGCTGACAGCATTTGAGTGGTTGCTGTCTTTCAGAAGACTTGCTGTACCTAACTCTGTACGTAAACATCTTGCTCTCCTTTGAGAAAATTTTGATCTGTTAATTCTTTTCTCTTGACATTTTGTTCTTTGTTTTGTATATGCTTTGGTGAAGGACCATAATAATAGCTTTGGTTTTAAGAGTAAGACATTTTAAGAATTCTGTGCTCTTTACATCCATTTAAAGTTCCATTTTTAATTTTATCAGTGTGCAATTTTGTAAATGATAGTAGTTCCATATAGTTGTTATAAAAATTACATTTACAAATACAGTGGCAATATTGCTTGAAAAGTCCTAGCACTGCAGACTGGAAAATGGAAGACGAACTTGTGAAACTAAATAGGTTGCTGTATTTCTACCAATAGTAAAAGGAGTTTGGTTTGGTGAAAACTTGTACAGGTACTAAGTTAATTTCTGCACTAGATCTAAGGATACTCAACTCTCAAAACCAAAACCAAAACACCACCCCTGTGATGCAGACGGACTTTTCCCTTGGAGAGGAGGAGGGATTAGGAAGGGCTCAACAGCAGACAAACAAAGGAGTCACCAATCCGCTAGAAAGCTCAGTTGACATAACCTGTCAGAATTCAAGGAAGACCTAAAAATGGAAAATAGGAAAGATGTCTTTTTAGAAAATTGGTTTCCATTTTGCCTTTTGTTTCCAGCTGTGGTAGGAATCAAGATGATGAATATGCTTCTCAGAAAATTCTGGGTTTTTTAAAAGAAAGAAAAAAGTGATGTCATTCTTTAAAGTCTAGGGACAGCTTTTCAACTGTTTGCATTTTTGGAAAGAAGTTGGTAACCAATTTGATAAAAATTCATGGTGAGAATTTTGTGAATGAAGAATATATTTTAAGGCAAGCTGTTAATGAAAAATCATCTGCTTGTTCATAACAAATTATAACTATATTGCTAATTGTTTTGATAATTTATTCTTAATTCTTGTAGTCCATTACTTTGAAAATAATATTTTCTGCTGTATCTTATATAGCAAACAGTGGTGCCAAAATAAAGTCAATATTTTGCCTTTTTAAAATAAATGTATTTCAAAATTTCGAAGAACATTCACTTCTGTGTTTTGACCAGCTGCAGTGCTTAAGCCCTTCTAAAAACTGAGTCCCTTATTTAGTGACTTAGCGATTTAGCTTTTAAATGAGCTTTGTTGGAAGTTATGGGCTGATTGTAGTTGTGGATCCCCAGTGAAACGGGGCCATTTAGTGCCAGCCTCGAAAGCCTCTGTGCAGATTGCTTGGGCTAAAACTAGGCGCAAACTGTGCAGTTTGTGGATACTGTTCCCTCATGGCAACTCTCTTGCTCACTGAATGGGAGTGCCAGGCAGTGTTTTCCAAATGGGCGTTTCCCTCATGGAGGGAAAAGAAAAGGCCCAACAAAAACGTTTGCCAGCATTTAAAGCTCTGCTCAGATGGTTCAACCCAGACACTTAAATCTATGGTGTATTTTAACGTTGATTTTGCAGAACACTGAATAGCAGATTCACAAAACAACACTGATGTGTTCAGGGTGGGGTAGGCACAATATAGCTGTGTGCAAAAGATTTTTTAAATTTTAATGTTAAAAGCTTGAGGAGCGAAGCAATATAGTTTCATATCATTATTAAAGATATGCTAAAATAGGTAACATACATCCTACGAGTCACAAAATGCCAAATTTTAATAAGGATGCATTTGTGTGATGTTATAAATGTGATGAAAATGATGAAATAGATTGCTCTGCAGTAAGGGGTAGTTAAGAAAAAATTATAATCACACTGCTGTTGTAATAAATTATTAAATTAACATTTCTGTAATTCCAAGATTAGTAGAAGATGGAAAATGTGTGCGGTGTCATATTTTCCAATTAAGAAGCAAATAGTCTTCAAGTAATGAAAAAGCAGATTAGTGACATCCAAGTTATAGCAGACAAGTAATATCTTTGATAGGGATTTTTTTTTTAAAGAGAACTTAGTAAAATCAAAGAGATATTATTAGAATAGCTGAAATTTAAACAGGACTGTAGAACAATATGCCAGAAGAGAATACTAACAATAAAAATAGAATCATAAACTTGAAATAAATGACACAGTAATGTCAGGCACTTCCAGTAAAACCTTTGAGACCTAAAGATAGAATTTTACCTTATAGTTTATATCCCAAGGTCAGAAAAGTAAGAGTACTTTGTCCTACATTCCAGAAGTGGTCTCTTTACTCGTTCAGGGTAGGGAGCAATTTGAAGTGACTTACAGGTAGGTGAAGGGCTTGGTTCTCATCTACACTCATTAAAGAAAAACAGTAGTTTAGTAAAACATGTCAGCCTTTTCTGTTATTCAGAAAACCTACGAATCATTTACGGTCTAGAAATTCAAAATACTGTGTTGATTGGGCTAAGCTTTCTGCATTAAAGGCAAATGAAAGGCAGATAACCTGTATGACAAAGAAAAAAGAAATAAAATGGCCACCCTTTTTGTTTTTCCTTCTTGATATGTAAACATGCAAAGTGGCTTGTTTATTCGGATTATCCTTTGATACAGATAGTGAGACTTCTAATAAATGGATAGGTTTGCAACATAGATACCTGATTCAGGATTCAGTTTCTCCTCCTGATTAAGTTAATATCAAAGGCTCTCAATTGATAACTGCTTAAGTCAAAAGAGGGAATAATTTCCTAGCTCACTGGAACATAATTATCTAAATTGCAATTCCTGTGGCCCATGGATTTAGCATACCATTTTTTCTGTCGCAAAACCCTGCCATTTAGTATCAAGATCTCAGTTTTACATTACAAAGGAGGGAATCCTTGTGATCTAGTGCCACTGTTGATATAATTTCTACCACAGAGAAAGTCAGGACTGAATTCACATCACTGCTTCTTGCAGCTCTTTATTTTTAGGTTTTTTTTGTCATCTAAATACTGCCAGCATCAAACCTTGCTTGCCAAATAAGTTCTGACAAGGTCACTTTTTTTTTGGTGGAAGATTGTGGACAAATCCAAACTTTTATTTATACAACAGACAAGTATAAAGCAAGTGTTATTGTAACTATTAATGCTTCTTTGGGAAGCTAGTATAGATAGGAAAAAACCTCTGATCTTGTTGTCAGATAGTGGGGCCTCACAAGTGGTTTTTCAACCAGTGTATCAAAATATCCTTTACTCAGGTTGACTGAAATCAGAATAACATAAACTCAGAACAGTTACTGGTCAGTAATCCCTACTGTTTATTTCAAACTTCTCTGTGACAGAAATATTGGATAGAGTTCATGGGCAAATTAAATTCAGTAATGTATTATATTTGGAAAAAAACCCTTTTGGGCTGTGACATAATTAGATTGTGATTTCTATTAACAGTGACATGTTGTGGAGTTACTAGTATAATTTGTAAAAATAAAGTTATTGTTTTTATGTCATTCAAAGCCTGGGAATACACAGGGATACAGATATAATTATAGATGTGAAACACAAAATACTTTGTCTGGTTTTAACTTCAACATATGATGACTTAATATGATAAGCTTATGATGACTTTTATGTTTCTGAGTGCTGATTTCAAACAAAAATTTAAAAATTCAGCACTGGCTTTGTGGATTTTGCACCAATGACTTCATTAAATCTGTGTTATTCTTATAAAATTCTGTCCTATTCCTGAATTTCTGGTACACTAAAAAGTCTAGATAAGTTTGTCATTACCTTGCCATACTTGCTTCCATTAAGCTGTTTTTGTAGGCTGCTCAATTCCTTGAACATTTGAAATTCTCTGGAAGTCAAAAAGTAGTATTTTCAAGTACAAGTGTGTAAAGATAACAAGATAACACTTATCTAGTAACTTACAGTTTCTAGTTATGTGTATTTTAATTTTTTTAAGTAAAATATTATCGTATTAGTGGTGTTATCTACCTGGAAGGGAAGAATACAGCAAACATGCAAATACAACATACACGTAGTACTTTTATAATAAGTGTTGTTAGAATAGCTTACCTGTTTTTAAAAGTTATTTCAGGAATTAGGAATTCAAAAGCAGAAAAATATAAGATCCATGGCTGTCTATGCATTGCTAATTCTTGTAATGTTTAACTCGCATTTCATGAATCATAGCAATGTTAGTATGTTTGTGTTTAGTGAGTTTCAAGAAAGATCAATTAGCTCATCCTCCTCATTAAAGAATGTTTTAACTATATTTAAAGTATCCTTGCACAGTGTTCTTTGAAATTCTGATTTTCCTGATCTAAATATATGCTAGCAATGAAAAGGAAATAAAATTTCTGTTGTTTAATCGGACAAATTACATGGAGAAAACAGCTAAAAACCACGGTCTCAATAGTCAAAATCCATAAATATTCTGGAAACCTGCATCACTTGTGCTAAGTGTGGAAAATACTTCCACATATTAAATATGGGAAGTAAAATATTAAATATTTCAGGGTGGGGCTCCAGCAGGCTTCCGGCAGAGCCCCAGATGCTATGTTTGAACTTTGAGGTTGTACGGCAAGTGTGGAGCCCCAGTCTTTGTGGGCCTGTGCTAGCAGTGCCGAGGGAGATGAGGATGAGCAAGAGCTATTTTGTGGTTGGACTCGATGATCTTGGAGGTCTTTTCCAACCTATGATTCTATGATTCTATTAGAGGGAATATCTGGAGATGCCCATCTTAGTCTGATACAAACTGCAGGAGCTCCTGAAGCCATCCGCAGTGCAGCTGACCCACAATCAAAGGTAACAAACGGAAGTGACAGGTGGCGAAGTTTTGTGGATGTTTTGGTTTACATTCCTAATAGTGACTTTCACTTTATTTATTCTTAGAGGAGTGTAAAATAAATTGTTGTTACAAAAATTTTGTGACCGTGGAACAAGCTTTGTTATTTATATTATTTCAGGAGGCTGTGTTGAATATCTCTGAAAATGTTTTGATTTTCATGTTGTTTCAATATGCAGTTATAAAATGGTAACCTTTCAAGTTTGGAGTTTACTGTGAGGCTGCAGTAATACCCTTTTATTCCTTTAGATAAACATTTCAGTAAAAAAAGGGCCAAAGGGAACCAGCTGCAATATCTTCAAAAAACAGGAACTATTCAGTATCTTATTCTCCACTAGAAAATAGCAAGAATAGGAGATGTGGAATAGGTTCTAATCCCTCAAAATGTGGAAATGAAGATTTATCTTATTGCAAATAATCAGTGCAGCACTATGAAAATTTCTTTAATGCAGCCACTTGAAAGAGAGGTAATTTTAAGATGTAAATCAATTACGCATTTTCTGTTAAGCATAGGCACAATCTTTTGCAGACTCCATGCTTAATTGAAGACTGTCATTACAAAACCGCTAAGAGTAATTAGTATCTCCCCTACCCAGTTAGAGGTTGGATTTTTAATAGAATTTAAGCTTTGTTACAGACTGAGCTAAAGACTGATAGAATATTATTGAGGTAAAAGTTACTACATTAGCACAGAAGTATCAGTCACAAGGTGCAAAAACTTTTCTACAGTGTAAATTTCAGCCATGTTGAAAGTTCCTTTTGTGATACTGTTGGAATTGTTCAGATGAGTTCGTGTATTCAGATGTTTTGAAAAGAATTAAAATATGCAATTTACTTACAGAAATCATTATTTAATGTAAATGTTTGGACTTGAGTTATGAAACATGGCTTTGCTTCAGCTGGTTTCAAAGTTTATCTGCTCTGAGGGTAATTTTGTTCTTTTAAACTTTATGGACCAGCTGAATCTCATTCATAAGACATATCCTCCTTCATTTGTCATTGCAACAAATTTCATGCCTTTTAAAACTGAGTTGGGTACAATGCTGGCAACTTTGTCTTAATAAATGCAGGGAAAAGGGGAAATTAAATAATCACAATCACTTTAAGACAACTTTTTAAATTTTGTCACATGTTCACAATTAAGCTATGATAAGACATGACAAGAACTACCTTTATTTTGTTTTATATGGAGGAAAGAAAATCAAACAGCACCAGAATTTATGCTTTGATTTCAAGAGCTAAGAGACACAGAAGCCAAAAAAAAAGGTCAAATGAACCATCACAGCAACATGAAAAATTGGTGTGCTGATGTGACAGAAGATTCTCTACAGAGAACACAGTTATGGGAGATTTTGATTTAAAAAAAATAGTGGGGGAGGAAATGGTCATGGAAAAAATAATTTTCACGCCTATAGCATCACGCAGCTAGATTGTGCCCAAAAAACAACATAAATATAACATTGCTGTCACAGAACATCATTTAGCAGTTTATTATCATTTTAATGTAGTCAATGTGAAGTAATAGTAACATTTTATTGTTAGCTTACAGTGGCAGTATTATAAATCCAGTAAAACAATTTGAAAATGTCACTTCTCTCTTGTTATTTTCTTGAAAATGTCACTTCTCTCTTGTTATTTTCATCGGATGAAATACAATGAAAGTGATAGCATTTATCTACACAGAGATGCAGTAAACTTGAGAAGTAACCAGTTGCAAGTGGTTTAGTTATTCCGGTGAAGAAGAAATAGAAATTGCTACTTAAAAACAATCGTGAATAAGGCTTTCAAACACATTTCTTTCTTAATTTCTGATATTCATTATCTCTTCATCAGCAGATTATGAGTAGTAACAGTAGTTTCATATTAAAATAATTACAGTCTCATAACTTGTGGAATGAAAACTTGAAAAGACAGAGGGATAAGTTATATTGTACCATTATTCCCTGTTATTTCTCTAGTAGATGTGCGATTTGTCATGTTCATAAAGTACTGTGGCTTTTGGAACAGAATATCTTTTAAGTTCCTTTCTGCTACCACCAGTTGGTATTTCTGCTGGACTTGGTGGGTGCCTTCTTTTTTTGTAACAAGCCTTTATAAATTCTTTGGTATCTCCTTATTACAGACTAGAGGCAGCAATGCAGATTTGCCAGTCAGTTTCCCTTTCCAGTACTGCAATTTTAAATATATCTGATGTGCCATACACAGACAAGCCCTGAAGTGTGCTTAGAACGAAATAAGTGCAGGTCCAGTCTTCATTTGGCTGTAATTTATCTCATTATTTGCATGAGCCAGGGATTACTCATTTAAGGTGCAGAATTTGGCCCTTGAACAAAAGACAGGTTTTGTGTTAAATGAGGAATATTTGCATTCAGCCCAGTGGAATTGCTGCTGGTTTGTATTGGGAAACAAAAGAGATTAAGAGTCTATTTAGAATATGTTACATAATTTCTAATCTTTGTATATCGACTCATTTCCATTTTATCTCCATGAAAAATTCTGTTGTTAGAGTTCATAGTCTCTCATTTCCTATAATGTATTTCCTGTAGTTTCAAAGCAAAAACAGTCATTGAAATAAATTGTGTAGTATTCCTGTTGCGTATTTTTAACAACTTTGTTATTAAAACCATGGAGAAAAAATGTGTCAAATTATTGCAGTTTCCCTCTATGTGTTTTCTTTTCCAGAAGGCTTGAACCTATCATGCATATGTTAAAATTAGCCTAGGGCCTAGGAAATTTGGCAGAGAAATTGTTAGAACAGTATTTCACAACCACCTGCACTTTCCTGTTGTGGATTTTATTCCAATTGCTAAAAATATGCTTGCCATTAGCAGTGATTTAAGAGCTCTCGGTGTATCATCAGTGCAGGCTGGGACTCTGAGAGGGGACAGCTAAAGAGAAGGAGCAGTGATTATGACCTCCTTCTTGAGAGGGACTCTTTTCATCTATGCAGAGTACATCCTGCAAACAGGGAGCTGTGCTGCCTTGGGGAGTATTCCTTAGAAATGATCTGTCTGAAGAAATAGGAAGGAAAATCTGGGTAATGTGAAAGAAGCACAGAGAGTCCTAAAGCTCATGTAACAAAATTTACTGAAAACCTAGTTATTGGAATGTAAAGTAGGAAAATCAGATCACAAAATAGTTTTCCACAAAAAAGGAATTCTATAGCAATTTGAAATTAATAAGACAACTTCTATGTCATAAAGCTGACTTTGCAAACTATTCTTCAGTTTGAAAATTGTAGGTAAAATGGGGCCTGGAAGAAATTAAGTGATAAAGGTCATTAAGCAACTTTCAGTGATGGAATATTTTTTTTTTGTCATCTGATTTGTTTTCTGTTGGGTGCACTGTTATCTGTCAGTCATCACTTTAAGTCACACTGTAGTCTTAGATATTATTTCAGCAAAAAGCAAGTGAGTACCTGACCAATAACTGATTTACTTACTGAGATTTGCTAACATCTGGAACAGCACATACCACAGGGAAATTATTTAATTCTCAGGAAGGCCCGATCCCTCCTCATTTCCCAGTGTGGTTCTGTACGGCCATGTGGGCTCAACCCTTTTTTGTTCGTATCAGTGCTATTTTTGCCTGAGCTGCTATGCAGCAAAGAATGGCAGAGTAATGGTGGAATAAATAGGAACGTCCCTGTTTTGGTTTGGGTTTGTTTTCCTGAGGAGGCACTGTACGATTAGCTGCTCCTTACACGGCTTTAGCCTACTTTTGCAATGTAAATCGGACAGGTTGCCACCTTGACCAAAAGTCTCACTTGGGAATTTGGCTATGTCCTGAGTTAAATTAACAAATTTAGGCTGAAAATATCTCTGAAAATAGGTCAGAGGCTTTCAGTGTGTGAATGAGAGCTGGACAAGGGGCAGTACCTTGCTGCGGAGGTTAATGCTGTAGGGAAGATAGACCTTAACTGAAATGCTTGAAACATCTGTGTGCATTTAACAGGTTACTTGGATGCTACGTAATCCTGCTGTTAGGACTCCAGTTGCTGAATTTTTACATTGTTTTTGTCTTACTGAGGAGCAGTCAACCTGCTGTAAAAACACATAGGGAATGATTAGCAGCTGACAAATCCAGGTGCTGAGCTCTGAGGCATTTGAACGTTTGTGGCATTGCTTTCCATTCATTTTGAGGAGAATATTGTGTGAACCAGACTAGAAACACCAGCATCTCTGAGATTGCGTCTTTCTAGCCATTTCTAAAAATATTTTTGAAGCAAGTTTTTGTGGATTATTATTTCCTGTCTACAAAAAACACCAAAGGAAAAAAGAAGTGATAATAAACCAGGAGCTTTTAATCAACTGTGAACTAAAAAGTAGGCCTGAGGGATCTATACAATGCCAAAACTAAATTATGGAACTTGTTTTATAATTCCAATTCCATTCACATATGCACAAACTTATGAATTAATGCAAATCCAAATGAATGATTCCCAAGGCTTAGTGTTTCATGGTCTTTCTCCTCCACCTCTCTTTACATAGGGTAGAATCCATGCCCTTGGACTATTGCAAAATCACTTAATAGGCATGAAGCTGTTTTACTGTCATGGGAATTAGTTCTGTACCTTTCTATATGTAGTTGTCTGTATATATAAATTAAGGAAAAAATTACTGAGTGTAAAATCCAACCTGTAGGTATGTGTTTTTTCTTGAAGAAGCAAGTTATATGTGAGTTTGGACAGAATTTGCCACTGTTAGACTGTTGAGAATACTGACTTTTGGTGGGTGTCCTAAACTGAAGTGATGAAACTGCTATGCTAAATAAAATCAAGGGTGATACAGGCACTTCCTAGTTTTATTAAATATCTTCTTTTTAAGGTATTCCACACAAATGCAGTTCTTGAAACTAGTGTGAAATAACTATTCTTAGTGTAGGATTAATACATTCTTTCCTGTCAGTTTACTTCTTTGATGAAATGCCATGCTGTTTTATAATTACATGAGCCTCGTTGGACGAGAGGGGACATAGTTTGGTGCCGTTGAGCAACCCAGGCTCTGTACCGGAGATAAGCCTGGAAAGCAGTGAATGCGGAACACTGCTGAGAAAGTAAAGTGGTGAACACGGAACACTGGCGCAGGGGGACTGCCACACTGCCGCTTCCTGCCTCCTCGCCGCTTCCTGCCTTATCATCGCTTCTGCATGGAGATGAAGCTCTGCACCAATCGCAGCGAGTTATAGCAATTTTGCCTATATATGGTTAAGGGTAACTAGCCAATCAGAAGCTGTAATTGTTTTGCTATATAAACCCTGTTTTGCTGACTAATAAAGGAGAACGATTTTACCCTTATTGGGATCGCATCGTTACTGCTGAACCGGCTTCCCACTCCAGCAAATGGTAGCAGAGGATGGTTGATTTCCCTGCGGCAGAGGATGACTGATTTCCCTGCGACAGAATCTCTGAGACTGCAGTAAGCAGCGAGAGGAGGGGAGTGGGAAAACACCGACTGGGAGAGGTGCTGCCTGGGTGCGTAGTCGCAGGGCAGACACGTACGGCCGCCTCCCAGAGAAAAAAACGGGCCTGCCGGTGCTGCCTGGAGCAGACACAGTTTAAGGTGGAGGCCGGAGCCGCAAGCATGGAAGTAGAGGCTGCGGCAACATTGTCGTCAGTATTCTCTCTAAGAGAGGAATAGAGGCAACGGCAAAACAACTCGTAGAGTTGATTAAGTTGGGGCAGCGATTGGGTCACTTTGTGGATACCCTGCTGCTGTATTCTGTCTCGGAATGGCAAAAGTTGGAAGAGACAATGTGGGAAAAGACAATAGTGGGAGAGGAAAAGGAAGAAAAGGAAATAAAGGCTGTCCAGGAGCTTTGGCGAACAGTATTAGAGACTTTAAAGGCTATAAAAGCGGAATGGGAGGTAGTGTGTGCAGCAACCCGGGTGCTACCTCCTGAACCCGGAAAAGATAAAGCACCTAAGCCCGGGACATTAGTATGGGTTTCTAATCTACCTGCGGTAAAAAGGATGACTGGGACTACCTGTAGGTCGGTTGCCAAGATCCGGGCGAGTGCAGAGTGTAATTCGGACGCTGTTGGAGGGGTGGGAGTCTTGCCGGAAGTTGCCGTTAGAGAGACTAAGCAGAGAAGTGAGCACCAGATGTGATACCAGAAGTATCATCCAGAAGTACTGCAACCCCCAGGGAGAGGGGAGGAGTGGCTAGTACCGCCCACAGAGGGGGCAGGGGAAGAGGCACGGCCTGCAGCATCGGTCCCTCCTCTCTATCCTCCGTTGCCACCCCCCAGCGAGGCATCTTCGCTCTTGACTCCCCCTAGTGGCGAGCGAAACGAATTGCAGGAAAAGAAAGCGTGTGATCTTTTACAATCAGTTCTACAGAGTCTCCAGGAAATGACCTTACAGTTGCAGCATATGTCAACCACCGCTAGCTCCCCCAAGCGAGAAGATGAGGTTTGCTTTCCAAAATGTTTAATTGGGCCTCCAGCTTCGGTCAGACCTGGCCGCTGGAGCAGTGTCATAAGGGACGCTATCCTGGACGGACAGTGGAGTGTTGCTACCAACATAGGAAGTACTCAGGCGTTAGCCTGTCCTGTGGTACAGGTTAATGGTCAGGGCAAATGGGAACCACATGACTGGAAGATTTTATGACAGGCCCGTAATACCATATCGCAATATGGGGTGAAATCTGAGGCCACTCGACAAATTGTTACCTGGATTTATTCTGCTGATTTGATGTGTCCATATGACTGTCGGAATTTAATGCGATTGTTGCTAACCTCTACTCAGTT
>Ga0065711_1037112_pt1 | contig 20191 bp, 9 predicted proteins | sample Hoacrofraction12_FD_59098 | JGI IMG/M metagenome (GOLD analysis project Ga0065711, IMG submission 59098) | Hoatzin crop microbial communities from Cojedes, Venezuela - Epithelial fraction 12 v2 (version 2) | ecosystem: Host-associated > Birds > Digestive system > Esophagus > Crop | place... | reverse complement strand
CCTCGTGGTGAAAACATTGCTGTAAGTGCAGCTGCTCTGCAATTACAATAGTCCTCCTAGTTCAACAGTACTCTGCTACCCAAGTACCCCATGCTTTTACGTTCCTTACTAGAAACGTTCCTTATTAGAAAACCCCTTTCTAATATGCCAGACAGAAAGACTATGCTCTCGTTGGTTACATGTTCAGAGCAAAAAGTATTAACAGTCACTGAAAAGGTCAGACAAGTTTTGTGCATCACTGGATGAGCAAAGTTGGAATTGGTTACAGCCCTTTCTATGCAAGCTGTTTATAACCACAGAAAATTAAAAGGAGACAGTTTAGTTACCCACAGGCCTTGCACTCCCTCCACTTCTGCCAGAATAGCCTGGACTAACTTGCACGTTTTCATACATGTCTTCCCAGTTTAGTCTGAAGAAACTCACATTTGCTGGAGTTTACCCTTTCTGTTATTAAAGCCAAAGACGCTTATGAAAAATCTCCAAAGTGGTGCCAGACCTCTGCCTTGTGATGCTAAAAATGTCAAATGGTCAGCATGCTGATACCATGGGGAAAGTCAACAGAAGCAGATGTGAACGCAGACACAACTTTAAAGTTTTTTCTTCCTTCTCTGCAGCTCCATGAGAAGAGTTTAAGTGAGACAGAGATGACACATAACATTTGGAAAAGAGAGATGAAGTGAGACCACCACCTCAAAGCCATACGCTAGTTTGACTGGCTCTCAATCACATCTAACGCTGAACTTTCCAAATGAGTCCAGCATAAGTCCATCCAAGAGAATATGGAGAGAGAAAAGCAAACAAAGACATGATTTCGGACCCCGCCTACCTGTCGTGCAAGGAGGAGGTCAGCAGCAGAGTACCTGTGACAGATGGTAAAAGGGAACCTGCACAAATGCTGCGAAGCAGTTTTGGATAGTCCTGCGAGCAATGCAGCGAGCTGTATGTGTGCAATGGAACTAAGAAATGAACGAGGGGTGGAAGCTGTGATGGGATCTGGGAGAAACACCAAGATGGAGGATGTTAAATAACTGCAGCGGTTAATGCGGTAAGACTCAATAATATCACTGGGCTGAGCAAGCCTGTGTCAGATAAGCACAAGGAGATGGCTGGCTCCCTACTCCCAGCCAAGTACAGGGCCGAGACAACCAGTGAAAGCGGCTTGTCCAACCAAGCCAATAGGTCCCTGGGTGCAGCCTTCGGGAAAGCTCAACAACAGCGGCTGCAGTAAGCTCCAGGGAAACATTCACAGGCTCCAAACTGCCACGCAAGATGGGGACTTTCTTACAAACCAAGATTTCTATGAGATCCAGCCCTTTCCTTCCTTGCATTCTGACTTCAGAGTGCTGGCAAGGCACCTCCATCATCAGATGACAATGGTCCTGGGGCAGGGAGGACTCAGCAGAAAAAGATGCATTATCCAGCACCATATGCACACGCAAGAGCTAGAGTATTAGTGAACAGATTTGTAAGCAAGATTGAGAGCATGCTGCAGTGTATTAAAAGAAAGTTAAGACAAAACATACCAGTGAAAAAAAACCCCGACCCTTAGGAATTTTTCAACCTCAGCTTTTCACAAGTATTTAGATACATGAGTAAAAAAGAACTTGCATCAGTGTTTTCTTCATAAACATACAATGATACCAAAGCAATAGCACAAGCCAACTTTTAAGTGGGTGAAGATCTTGTGTCCAAGTCCCATGATACCTAAACTCGGCACGAAGACAACTTCAGACTGAAGGCTTAGGTTGTATCTGCAATTGCTGAACTCTATAACATGGTCTGGTATGTTTATACAGATAGATTACTAGAAAGCATCAAAAAAAGGAATTCTGATTAATTTCTGTTTAGCTTCAATTTATTTTTCCACCTGAATTCAACACTAGCTTATAAACCAGAAGCTCAAATGGATTAAAAACCTAACATATTTCTTATGAAACAGTAAGAATAGACCATTTTATATATTTTGCAATATATTTGAACTGAAAATATTTTAATTAAGTAGTGCTAACTGGTATCATTGAACTTCTGCAGCTTCAGCGGTAGATATCTGCATGCCAGCAGGTATAGTTCTTTGGAGTGCCTGTCTTTTTATTAAATCCAAAACTGGAATGAAAGTAACATGTTCTGTTCTTGTCTCTCCCCTGTTCCAACAGGGAGGCTACATTATTTTGGTGCTTCAGAAAACTGAGAATAAAATACAAGTGACAGTTCCCTCATTCACATGTTTGAGGCATTCAGAGACAGTGGCAAGGATAAATATATAGAATAAAATTAAGTCCACACTGTCTACCAGCAAAACAAAAAATAAGTAACAGCCTACCTTAAGATCACGATGAACTATGCATTTCTGGTGACAGTACTGCACAGCAGATACAATCTGAAATACCAAGATGATGAGTGAAATATTTTATTTCAATCTCAGTGTAAGTTTTCATACATAATTCAGTCATTTTAGCTCCTGATATGATTCAGTAGAACATAAGAAATTAATAAATAAAGCTTTCATTTTAGAAAATATTCATGTAAGTTTCATTAAAGCTTAAATACAAAAACTCAGTGTCCCTAAAAGCAGTCCATTTTCTTATTTAAAAAGTTAAATGAATACTCTCCAAGGTAATCAGAGAAACATCTATTTTAAATGAAGATCACCCAATAGCAATAACTATAAAAGGAAATTACCCCACCACCACCACCCCAACAGCTGGATGTACCACTGCAGATTTTACCTTCTGAAATATTGGCAGCATATTTCTGCAATTCATCCCTAACAGAATAGTTCATTCAACATTTTCATATACATCTTTCATATATGTAAAACAAAAAATGAGTCGCAAACAGGAAGCTAAAAGCAGTTTCTTTACATGTTAATTATATACCTTAATTCTGAAAAATACCAACTTTTATTTATATAATCAAAGCTTTTTACAAAAAAATCACTAAAAAAAGGGTAAGAAAAAGATTAAGATGAGAAAGTTTGTATTAAGACTATAAAAACCCGTTACAGAATACCCTTCATACAAAACCGTGACATGACATAGCAATACATGTCATCATGTCAACATCTCTATATAGAATACTTGTTCAACTCTAAAATAATCAGAAAAGGATTAAAACTTCAAGTGAGTCACAATAAAAAACATGGCTCTTAGGGACACCCACTAAAAAAGAATGTAAAACAGTCTTACTATTTTTAGATAGTACGTAGGAAGCAGATATTTTTCTCTTCAGGGATTTTTTTCCACTCCAGCTTTAACAAACATTATCACAACAATGAATATTTTTTTAAAGTAAAAGAAGTATGCTTACACTCATGTCTATCTGAAAACACCATAAATAGAAACACAAGAAAGAGTGAATGGTAATTTCATACCTGCCTGAATTTTGCACGAGCCTCTTTCTCTTTCATTCTTCCATGTGCAACTAGGTAGTCAAACACTTCTCCTGACCATGACAAGGACAAAACATCAACCCTATTGTCCAGGTTTTATTTTTGACTGTCATGCACAAGCAAATCATGCTTGAAAACACCCCCTCCCCTCCCCTCTTCTGGGAGGGAAAGAAAATAGAATCAGCCAGGAAAAATTCGTTTTTACCGTATGCATTGGATTTCATTTTTCAGACATGTAATAGTCAAGAAACATAAAAATTGAACCCTTCATACTAAGGCTTCTTCAATTTAAAAAATAAATTTGCTTTAAAAATACTGTGAAACAAAAAAAATTTGACTTTAGTAATGAAAAACATTTGTGTTGCATATGAGGCACGCTGGGAAACAGGCAACTTCTTACGTACCAGATGTTTCGCATATCTCTAGCGGCTTCACTTAACAGTATCTGTATTACTTCTGGTTTTTCCTTCTTATTCTCTAACAAAGCTGTTCAAACACCTTTCAGATCCTCATCTTTGCACTGTTTGAGGAGCAGCTTTTCCTAGCTGTCCCTAGCCCCGTGCTGGATTCCTTTCCCACATTCAAACATTTCCTATTCAGATGCTAAGCAGCTTCTCAAGCAGGCACCCACTATCCCTCTCACTCTTGATCCTGCTGGTCCTCCTTTCCCGTGTTCCTTATTCCCATCCCCCGGACCTGCCTCTCCAAGTGCTTTGGAGCACGTTTTCAAGATAAAATGAGGCACCAGTGCTTGCCTAAATATAGCAGATAAACACCGAGTCACGTTTTTGCCATAACCAGCCCCAGATTATTTCCTGATATTCCAGCAGAAACCTCAGAACTGCAACTACCCTTAAGCACAAACCTAACAGGTTACTTCATAGAATGTGATGGAATCAAGAAAGTCTGCCCTGGGTAGTCTGTTAGGACTGTTTTAAGGGTCAAATTGGAATAACCCATTAACCATAAAATACTTAAATCTTTCCTAGACACGCAACTGGCATGGCTTTCCATATTTCAGTTTATCCTTCAAGCAGAATTAAGAATCCACTTACCCCCACTGGCATATTCCATTACCAAATACAATGTCTTTTCAGTTTCAATAACTTCAAATAATTTTACTGCAAGAAAAATGAATGAGAAAGATTGCAGCAGGGAGCAAAAGCACAGCACAAAAAAATTATACTCATGAAGTGAGTATAGTTTATGGCCAGTGATAACACTAAACCATACAAAAACTTTATATCCTTCAGGTTAGCACTCTTTTGAGAGGGGAAAAAGGCAAAAATTAATTTCTAAATCAAAGTTGATAATAAAGCATATTAATTCACAGTTTTCTCAGAAGTTTATGCACACTGTACAAACGAGTTCATGCTGAAATTAGTGTTTAATTTGACACAGACATCTTTAAGATCATACAAACCTTCCCTGTTTTGCTAGGAAACCGCTCCCAGTTAGAAATCTGAGATTCTGACCAACTAAAAATCGAGTGGATACCAGAAACGTCAAGTCCGAAAGACCTTCCTCAGATTGTAATGGTAACCACTCATTTAAAACAAACACCCCCACCGCCACCCCCAAGAAAACAAAAGACAGCAGAAGCTAAGAATGCTGGAAAAGCAACAAACAATTCAAGGGATGAGAAGGGAGTGCCTAGCATGTAATAACTTGTACGCCTCGTCCATACCTTGTATGCAACAAGCCCTCTGGCCGATTCAGGACCATTAACTGTCTCTGGAACAAGATTGTCCAGCCCTCCCCAGCCAGAAGAATTGTCATCACAAAGTAGGGCCCTGAAGCTGTGGGGTAGGTGAAAGAACTAAAGCAGAAAGGGAAAATTACATACTTTGTAATTCTAATTTCCTGGAAATATCAGTCAGCGGGAATCTTTCCTAGACTGAACAAATGGAGTTTTGCTACTTTCACCTCAGAAACTCATGCTTTTGGCCTCAAAGTCATTTCAATGGACAGAGGGGAGTTGGGGCCCTCAACAGACAGGAGCACTCAGCATCTCCTACTTTGTGTTAATGCTTTCCTGGATTGAGCAATTTATCTCCTCAGAGCAAAATTTGTGTTTCAAGCAGAGTCAATAAGGGAGGTGAGACAATGAAGCATTTACCGAATGCTCACTGCCCTATTATCTCAAAAAAGTTTAATGAACAAAAGCATAGCAGTAAAGTACATTCAAATAAAGCCAAAGAGAGTAAAATGTAAACAGTGTAATAAAAAAAGGTTAGCAGAAATGCAGGGCTCCTACCAATATTGGGATGATTCAGTATCTTCATTATTCGTACTTCTCGAAACAACTGTCAAGGAAGCAAGACAATTTTCTTAGAGTGTATTTATTAGGGAAGAGTTACACAAGATATGCAATTGTAGATGGCAAAAAGGAGCAGCATAAGCCACACAAAATAGTATTAGCATAAAATACAGATATAGTGCAATGAGCTCCAGAAAACATAATCTACATCTTATACATTTTATAACAATAAGCACTACTAACTACATCTCAAAAACGGACTAATTATTAAGCTTCATACAAACAGACACAGATAAGTTTTATAGCCCTTTCTAAAGTTTTGCATTGACTCAAAGCAACAGATTATTCACACAAGTTTTTATCTCTCTGCTCCAATTTCTTTGGCGATGGACAACTACCCTGAATACACAAATGTAACTGCGGGTGCAAATACAAGGTGTGGTACCACAGAAAAGCCAAACACACAAATCTTAAAATGGGATTAGATACCGGGAACCCTGATGTCCCCGAGTCCTGACGCTTCACAGAGGTGAAGCAGGTGAGTTCACTTGTCTCACAACTACCAAATTTTACAAACGAAAGGAATCCAAAATGACTACATAATTCTGTTACTCTATAAGCTTGCACTGTTTTACTTCAAGTGAACAACATATCTCCATCATCAAATCTATTTACTGTGCTGCGTGCTCTTTAGCCCTGTGTTGGGCTGAATCAAGATGATGAAATGAAGGAAGAAAAGCTCACTGGCTTCAGCGTAGCACTTAGACATTTTGGAAACATCTTAGCACTACAGTCCTCCTTATTGAGAAACCTGGCTCAACACAGCAGTACGTTGTTGCTGTTTTGCTTGTCTGATGTCTCAGCAGACATCTGTCCCTTCATTTTCAAAGTTAGTCCCATTTGTTCAGATGTTACCTCTGCAAAAGGGCACAATAACGCAAGCCAGAGATCGAACACCTCCTCAAAGAGCAGCACTTTAGTTTCTATTTTATGATGGCTGAGGCTACAAGTTAAGAGAAATTAAAATTCTTTTGCCTAGACCACTGATGGTTTTTTACTCCATTTGTCCAACTTAGTCAAAACATTTCTAAAATTCCGCATTTGCTCTACAAGTTAAGACTACACATCTTTTTGAAATTCAGCTTTTGATGAAGTACTACTATTGCAGTTCTATATTTACATTATTTAAGTATTTCACGCTAGTTACTATCCACTTGCCTTATAATTGCTATTAAAACAATTTCAGAAGGAAGTAAAGACTATAAAAACATTTCTCTGAGAAAACATGAACAGTATGATTGCAGTTTTCTTGTGTTCAAAATGTAACACATGGATATGTAATACTATGCACTAGAATTAACTTTAGCAAATATTCTTGTTTCCTCATAAAGCCAGTTATTCTGATGATGAAAATATCATACCAGGCTGTTTTTTGTGCATTTTTTGTTTTCATAAGGATTGGAATTTGTTGCACAAGAAAATGTTTCTCAGCTATATCGATATCAATCAGTCAGAAGCTAGCAAATCTAAAGCAATAATTGTACCACTTCAGAAAAGCTGCTAAGCAGGTATGTGGAAAAACTGCAATTCCTGCCAAAAGACTGGAAAGATATTTCATAACTTAACAGTGTTAATGCTGGCATAAAAGTTACAGCAATGAACGTATGCCTTCATAAGCAGGATCAAAACATTAGTCTTCTATAAATAAAATAATTTCAAATATAGAAAAAAGATCATTAAGAAACAGAATCTTACATGTAATGTGAAGCACACAGTAACTGAAAAAAAGAAAGTCCATGATTCTATTCAATATTCTCACAGGATTTAGACGTTTACTAATTGGTTTAAGATTCAAATTGATTTCACAGTGGCATGAAATTCTGTTCCACATAGTATGTAATTTTTTCCTCCATAAAGGAAAAAGCCTATTAGGAAACGGACATAAAACTCTATCTTCCTCAACACAGAACATTACTGACCTCTAGCCTGATGCAGATACTTTGGTATATGAAAGAAATATTTACTTGCTCCATTTTTGAATCAAAGTACTGGCTTAGGTTTATTCCATACAAATGCTGCTGAAATTTTTTTACAACATGTTGTATTATATATCCTGTTGAATAGACCTTTTTCAGAAAATTGAAGCATATGTTCTCACACAAAAGCAGGTACACAGTCCTGATAGTCACCGTGATTATTTCAAGAGGAAGTGGGTAGTCTCAACCTTTTGAAAGAAAGCAGCTATTCTAAGGCAAATTCTAACTGAACTCAAAATCACAAAGTGAATCTGGGTATTTCTTGCTGGTTAGTGGCTCTGAGGTGGTGGTCTTGTTTGCTTGGGAATTTTGACTCTAAGGCACTTCTAATGTTGGTGGAAAAGCGTTTGCATTATTAGAGCAAGAACTGGACAAGGCTGAAGCAGCCGAAGTTATCTTAGGTGATGCTCATCTGCACAAATCACGTCAAGCACAAGTTGAATGGAAACTGGGTATTTTATTTGACAGACAGGATGGTGTCAGCCTCCCTACAAATGTATGAGAGCAGGGAAAGAGAGAAATCAGCACAGTAAGAACTGACAGAATAGTTGAAATCTTGGAATCTACTTGCAGGTACCTACTGACTAAATGCCTTGCTCTGAGAAAAGGTTAAAGAACCCTAAGTGGTTGTACTCCCTACAAAACTCCTCTCTCAACTGCCAGCCCACTACTGAAACTACAGCGTACAAGACTGCCTTCTTATGGAAAGACCCATATTCCTCAGAGTTCATGTTTTACAGTTGTTATTGGCTTCTGATCATTTTCCAGCAATTGTTTACTTGGAAACCAACATTTTCAGACCTTTTTTCTGAAGTAACTCAGGTATAGGCATCTTGCAAATTAGGCAGATGTAACTTACGTATTTCATAATACTACTACGTAACTAAGTCAAGCAGCTTTTCTAAAGCTGCTGGAGTGGCAGATATCTCCCAACCCCAGAGGAAAGAAATTGTTTGAAAGGCTGAAAGAACTGAAATAACAAAACAGCACTGCGTGGATACCACAAACACAGCCACATTACACCTCGTGTAGTTCCTGGCCCATATGGGCCAAGGTGATGCATAAGGGTCTCTCAGCTGTGGAGTGGGGAGAAAGGGCAGTGAACCTTAGGTCCCGTATAAATGCACGTTTATACAAATTAAGAAAATGCCAATGTTCACTCCTCCATGTTTCTCTCACAAGAGAGAAACAACCTAGAAAATCTCTGAACGATGGATAACATGAATAAAAATGTTAACAGTATTCAAGTATTAGAGTACATATTTCACACTGCAACTCTGCATTTTGTAGAGCACTACTTTGAGATAAATCTTCCCCCTCCACTTTCCTCTTGCAGAAGCATGCTTGTTATTGGCACTAGTTACATCAATAACTATGTATTTACAAATAGCGTATTTTTAAACAATAGCCACTAGAGCCCTCAATAACACCCAGGATACATCTCTTTCTTTGCATATAGAGGTATTACAGCAACAAGACCATAGTTATTTCCTACAAAGCCAAGTTCATTAATTTTACAGAAACCTGGACAGAACTGTGAGATTAGTTCTCCTTTCACATCAAGACGAGCCTGCAGGATTATATAACGATCTACTTTACTGATAAAAATAGTGCTTCCAGAACTCACGCACACCTCTGTTTTCTTGTACTCTCTCTCAGAAGGTGTAAGTGCTCCCTGACTTCTCTCCCCCCACCCCATCACACATTTATAGGACCGCTCTTCATTCTTAAGAAAGTGCTAACATTCAAAAAAGCTCTTGAACAAGTATCTCCTTGTTGCAAATGGGTTGTAGCCTCAATAGCTTCCCTTGCAGTAGAGGATGGCCAGTACCATACTCAATTCATAGAACTCGTACCTATGGAAAAGACATAAGACTTGAAAATTTGATTCCTGCTTTTCCAGTTTCATTTTTCAGGGTACAGACTGCAGAAAGTGCAAAGATCTTCTGTCACACCATTGCTAACACTTCTACTTGCTGTCAGGTTAACACCTACATTTAAGATTTACTATTTTAAGTCAGTACAATCAAACTAAAACTCTTCAGTTAATCAGGGTTTTTTCTTGCTTTGAAAGATGTGCTTGAATGCTTCTCCAGTTTCTGAATCATTACTGAGAAGCGATGTTGCAAAAAAGTGCAGCTTTCAACAGGTACAATATTGAAATCTTTCCAAGTCTTCTACTACTACTTCTTCACTTCTGTTCTGCATTTCTTAACAGAAAGAACCTAAGTTTGAGGCTTTGGATTTGCTTAAAGAATAAGCAGCAGCCCGTTGATCCCTAGAAAGGGAAAATCTGAAATTGTACTTGCTAATAAAACCTATTAAGAAAAAAAAAGCACCTTCTGCTCCACTAGCAGTTTGCAAAAGAACAGAATGCTATTTCAAAAACATCCCTAGTGAAGTCAGTACAAGCAGACACTTCCAATGTAGCAGACATGCAGAAAATAGAACAGCTATTTTGATATAAATTCTATTTATGATGAAACCCAAATACATACATTTGGGAACCAATTACAATCATGACAGTGGAAAAAATTCAGTCAGTACAATATGTTACTATCAAGACAGCAAGTTCACAGAAAAGCCAACTCTATCTTCTAAACAGGTGCTCACTGAGTAAGATAAGAACCACATTCTGAACAAAACAAAAACAAAATAAAAGGCAGTGCCCTTAATTCAATACTGTTTATCTATTTAAAGAGCTAGAGGTCCTGAAGCAAAAAGTCTATTACAACTTAAGAACTATTGCATTGCCTGCATAAGGATGCAAAATTAAAAATTCACAAGCTCAGCTTACTTATTTTAACTTAAAATAACTATGTTAAAAGTTAAAATAACTATGCCTGCAAAGTATCCTGTTCGTACTATACGGCATAAGTAACATTGGAGAGTAGCAAAGAACAAATTTAACACTTTCTCTGCTTTCATACCTATTACTAATTACAGATCCAGCTTGTACAACACTTCCAGCAACTGAAGTACGTGCTCAAGTATTTCTGTTTACAAAACAGAACAGTGCATGAGAAGCTATGATGCCTCAACTCAATTTACTCAATTAGGTCAGTAGCAAATACTAAAGCATAAGCTACTTGCACTTGACATCCTCTATACAGAGTGAAAAAGGAAAGTCACAGGGTCATTCACAAGACCAAAGATCACTACATATTTGTCTTCGTTGATTACTAATGTGTGTCAAAAATGACTGAAGCTCTAAAGGTTTTGCTAAACTACATAGTCTCCCAGCTTTGAAGTTCTAGAAACTGTCCTCTTGGCTATGCTAATTTAGATGGATTCAAACTCAGGAGTGGTTATTTTTGTTGCAGAAGCTTACTACAGTATTTGTCTACAAAAATTCATTAGAAAAGTGTCTGTTCCTATTAAAACAGTACTACCATCACCGTTTCCCTTTCCCAACATTACCTCTTGAAGAAAAATTGACTACTTAGTAGTGCTACAGTACAATCCTGATGATAAAATTATAAAAATTCATGTTACAGTTACACTATATAGTATGTAAAGTATCACAAACTTTATAGGAGTTCAGTGCAGAAAGAAAAATAAAGATGACAAACATGGAGATTTCATGGAACAAATTTTTTTTAAAATTTCAAATTTACAATACAGAAATGGCTTATCAAAATACTAACAAATAATTCTAAGCATGCTGATGAACTACTCTCCCACCCCTATTTGCTTTAAAAAACTACAGGTGCTAGAGTGACTGTGCAAAAACTGCTTAAGCTTACCTAAAAGCTTTCAGGGAATCAATATTTAGTTTCACTCAAAATTGTCAGAAAATTGTAAGAAGCTGAAAACTTTTAGAGCTTCAAAAGAAACATTCCCCCCCAAACCCCCAAATTACAATCAAGATGTCAGAAGAAAAACTTTATACCAACAAATTATCACACTTCCCAGTACAAACAGAAGATGCATGGGATAAATATTTCTAGAAGTTACTGAAGAAGAATGGAATTGTGGTTAAATCACTAACTTCAGTCTTTATGTCTGCTATAAACTGCTTCTAACTGTAGCTAAAAATGTTTCTCTTGTTATCAGCTTCCCACTCAGAAAACAAGTAACAGCAGCAATGTCCTAGTATATGAATATTTTGTGTACTAACTTGTGCAGTGTGACAGCATCTTGTGTAGGTTAGAAAAATTTCTTTTACATTTGGAATGATTTTTTTAAACAACTATTGAATAATTTTATGTGAAATACTACTTATTTATCATTAAAGCAGTTATCTCATAAGTTCTTCATGCTTAGTTTTCCAGAAAATTTTAATGCTTTTTACCCTCTCATTGCTTAACAATGAGACAAACTCACTTAGCTCTCCAAGTGTAAATACCAAGCTAAGTAGGAAGCAAGCTACGTGAGCAGCACAGGATTTCCCCAATATGCTCCGTCACATACTGCCTCTGTGGGTCCCTCTTCACTAGCTCAAATATTAGCAAAGAGATTTGCTTAATACAGCATATAGGACTTAAGGATAGCACAGCATTTGCATGGACTCTGCACAACAGGTTGAATTTAAAAAAAAAAATTCCAAAGAACCCACACTGAAACAAAAATACTACAGAAGAGAAATTAAAGCAAATAAAACAAAGAATTAAAAGATATGAAAGAAAAAGTAAGTTAGAGCAAAGTTGTTTATAACTCCCCATAACCAAAGTTACACAATAAAACAAATGTAATGGCAGCCAGAGATAGAAGAACAGCAATAGACCCTAGCCTCTTTCTCTCATTCTACTGCTGCAGATAGTGGCGGTCTAGTATTTGTAAACAAAAAATGTCTCAAATTTTTATACAGGGCAACGTCCAGTAGGACAATACAACATTTCTGTGCTTCAGTCAAAATCAAACATACGCACAGTTCAATAGTAAAAAAACCCAAACCAAACAAAAGCACCCAGGGTTTTGTTAAAACACTTATCACAATGGTTATGAGGGTCTTCTGAATTTCTATCTACAGGCACAAACAAATAAGAATGTTCTAATTATGTTCAGTCATTCTGTCAATTCTATACACAAAAAAGTAATTGCCAAAGGTCCCTTAACAAATATTTTAAAGTTGAAAGAATACAAAAACAAAGGTAAAAAACAACATCAAAGCCATAATAGCACTCAGTCCACAAAAAACAATTACTACATTGAAGAAAAATCCAAGAAAAATACTATCCTTTACAGCATTACATCTTGATTTAGTATATAGATTACTACTGTTTAGAATATACACTACTTGTGTACCTAATTACAGTAGGATACCACTGTCTCCCAAGATCATACACACACAAAGATGTTTGTTTATCAAGAAAAAGGAACCAAGTATTTTTGCCAAGTAAATCAGAGATTACAGTACAACCGTTTATAGAATTTCAGATGTTATTGGTGTATTCTTACCTTTTGCAGACTAGTAGGATTTAGCTGGGTTTTATCTATTATTTTCACAGCAACCTTGGGAAAAAACAACCAACCATGGATTATTAAACTCAGAAAAATGTTTGAACAAAAATATATCACACCTCTGAGCGAAAGCATAGATGTGCATATATGTCTGCTTTTATGCATTTCATCAAGCAAAATTTCTCGCCTATTAGAATCTACCAGCAGGAGCTTAGAACCAGATGGTACCACCAAGGAATCAGTTTTATAATTCTGTCCGTGTTTGGACAGAACGTTATCCTGTCCACTGCAAAATCAGGCCCTCCAAACCCAAGATGTATCTATCAACAGATTTCAATACCAAGGATCGATCGATCAACGAATGGATTATCAATATCAATGCCATCTATACATCAATAGACTTCTCATTGGTTTTGGAAATGCTTGGGGATGAATCGACCCCCTCTCAGCCCCAAAATACCGCTTGACGTGCAACAAACTTTTTGATCTCTTCATGAAGACATCACATTTTAAAAAAGGGGGTGAGTGGTTAGAGGGAGAAAACTTGGGCACCTCAGTTAACTTTTCTTATATCCTGAAACAGCCTTTGCATCTTCCTTTATGATGACAAAAAAATGTGGGCTTTTTCTATTTAGAAGAGACAGGTAAAAGAATAGCAAAAATACTTATTAGAAAGATAGCCAAAGAGAATATAAAACACAGTCAGCCTTTTTTTTCTTTCTTAAAGGCTTACCTCTCTTCCAGTAAGCACATGCCTTGCCAGTTTCACTTTGGCAAAATTTCCTTTTCCTATTGTTTTCAGTAAGCGATAATTTCCAATGTGAGGATGCTCTTCATTGGTAGATGTAATGGAGTTTCTGCATCGGGGGATGTTTTGTCTGCTGCTTGACTTGATAGGCTGGACGTGCGGTTCAGTATATCCATCCACAGAGGTATGCTGGAAGGCAGATAAAACAGGTGGGAATTTAGCTATTTGGGTTTAAGACAGTTGCAGCAGAATAGACTAAAAGCATAAAAAGCTGTAGAGGGGAGTCATTTATTAACTTTTACAAGTATAACTGATAACTTTGGATGGTAACTTAAGTAGAACATGCTGTCTTTGGGCAGAGTTTGATGCATGTCTCAAGAAAAAAAAAAATCTGTAGAAAGATTTGTCCAGCTCCAAAAGCAAAACTAGAGACACTTAGGCAGTAATCAACAAACCATTACAGACCTTTTTTTTAATATGAAACTATGTCAAACTACACACTGCATCACTATGTTGCAAATAAACTTGTCTAATCATAATCAAATTTAGTCTCTTAAATACACAGTACAAAAAATGTTTGTATTTTGGCATATTTGGAAACAAGGTTTCACTCTATTTTTTTCTTAACTTTCTTCATCTCAGATAACGTTATGAGAAAAATATATTTTCAAGTAAGCTTTGTTCCCCAAACCTGTTTGCATCTTCTTTGTAAGTCACAGAAGTTCTCATTCAAGTAACAATCAATCTACATCTTTGTTTAAAAATAATAATCTATTCTTAAAAAGAAAACTCTACAATATCTCATAAATATATTTCAAATCTCAAGAAGTCTGAAGAACTAAAAGGGTATTTTTAATGCATGCCAACACATCATCCCACATTAAATGTTAGTCACTGAAATCTGCAGTGCTTCTGCACTCTTCAACATCCAAGTATATAACAGGCAAGATATAGATGGGGCTTGGAAATGTTCCAAGGAGAAACCAAAATAACAGAAGATGTCATAGGAGCGTTAAGAGTTTCAGTATTTCAAATGCTTTCCAACATTAGTGGCAGATGGGTACAAATGTTTAACAGGTAAAATGTAGCCTCTGGTCTTTTAAGTTACAGATTTTAAGACAGGCAAATACTGTAGGTAGAAACAGTGTCTTCTCAGACTAGCTTTTAGATTTTGTAACAAAGGCATGCTTACTCCCAGCTCACTCAGTGCTTTATGCTTAGCAGAAACTAACAAAACTCAAGATACCTTAATATTTTCCCATCCTTCACTGCTTCAATCTAAAAGTGGCTATCTCAGTATCTTTGTACAAAGCACTAACATAGCCTGTTTCTTTACAGACCAAAGGTTTCTAGATCTTTGACCTCAAGCTGAAAGCAGAGTCAGAAGGCCACAGGTTTCACTATTTCTCCCAATACCCAACCTAACCTTGGTCTATGCTGATCTCACCTGTCACTCCTTATGCAAGTAATTACTTTCTTATACAAAATGCAATTTAAAACAGTGCTTCCAACTTCAGTGTGCATCTGTTTTAGGCTGAAGTCAATTCCCTCCTGTAAAGACCCAGGTTTACAGACAGTCTCACTGAGACGAGTGGAGTTATTTCAGGACGTAAGCACTGGTAGAATTGGGAAAACTAGCTGCAATGCAACCGGAAAAAACGACGAGTATGCCACAACCAGAATGTTCTTCCCAAATGTAGCACAACTCTGCTTACATCACCTCCAGCATTAATTATTCACTATGGCCAGGAGAAGGGTCCTAAATATAATTTTCTGTTTGTCATTTCATTACCTGAGTCTCTCTGCAAAACACTACTTTACCCCTACTGCTAAACCATTTTCCAAATTACTGCAGAACCAAGCAAGCCAGGCATGTTTACATTCTGCGTATCAGACAAACTTATTCAACCATGAAATAACATGCTAGCGATAGTATTCATCCTTTAGAAGCACATAATTAAAATACTTTCTGTGGACTTGAAGAGAGGATCAGGACAGCTCCAGGCAAAGAGGCCTTGAAACATTCCTTCAGCATCAGACACTAGTTCTACATCTGACAAACCCGAGCCCAAACAGAAGCCTCGCCTAAGAAAATACCCCATGAGATCAGTATTTGTATGGTGCTCATAATAAATATTATAGCTGTATCTGGAACCCCATCCAGAGCTACAGCGCTATGCTATACAAGCAAGTTTTAAAAGTCTTTGAGCCTATTTATGCACACAGTTAGATCTTCACTACTTGAAATCCAATGCCTAACAGAGGCATTAGCAACCCTCACATCAATTGCCAATTTAATACAATTCATAGTATTAACCTACTTCCAGTAGATACTTGACGAGATCTTTTAGATAAGCAGTCAGATAGGCAAGCAAAACCAACGCCACAGGCAAAGCAAAAGATGGCTTCACAGCACAGATCATTTTAATGCAGATGTAAGAGAGAAAACAGTTATTTAATCATAATGACAATTTAATGCAGAACCAATCTGAAGTGGGGGGGAGGTAACAAGGTTCATCATCATGATGATTCTGGAATTTGGCATTTTTGTTACAGAAGAACTAAGTCCCTCCAGATAGTTTCTTAATTATTCCCTCTTAGACAGATTATCTTCAGAGGTAAGCATTTTCCCCAGCTATGCCCAAGGATGACAGAAAACATGCATGAAGAAGGTCAAGTTTCTTAGTTTGTGAGCCACATATATATATATATATAATTTCTGAATTCAAACAGCACTGAATGAAATTCAAATTATTCTTTTTAAGTCTTGCAATAGCCCTCTGTTTTGCAGATAAACAGCTTGCTATTGTTGGAAAGCACAGAGGAATTTAAACTAGAAACTCATCAGCTTCTAGAAATCAGCATTCAACAAAACTGAAACATAGCAGGGTTAAGATGTTAAAAAAAAAAAAAATCAAGTTACATTACATCCCTGCATCTCAGAGATTATTTCCAAACAATCCTAAGGCTGAATTCCACAGAAGCATGCAATATCTACACTGTCTAGAAAGACAGGCTATGTAGTTTTAAGATCTTTCTGGTCCATTACAATGCGTTCATTCATTATGGATCAGCTACTATGTGGCTATTTAAAAATGGCATTTCAGAAGAACAAGCTCTAAATTCTGAGAATTTTTTCAGGGTGTTGTAAACAAGGCAGCTGTAAAAACCAACACTGACCTTGAAGTTCACTGCCATCTAAAAACAATTCCAGCTAACAACCTGTATTTCCTATACAGGATTTTAATTTGGGATTCTGATATTTCGCTAGATATCTCAGCAATATGTCTTTATATATATAATGTAGTGGGAAACACTGCCTTATTAGTACATCATAAACATGACTCCCCATATGTTCAGTTTATGTCAGTGTTAAATAAAATGTTTAGAAATCAACACATAAAATTAGATGTGTCTTAAAATAAAAGGCAATTTTAAATAAAAAGGTGCAGCAGTTAACAAAAGTTTAGAGCTGAAACAGTCTATTAGAGCAGCCACTCAGGTGTTTTGCATATTAGTCAAGTCTTAACAAAACCTCCCCCGAAAAAAGAAAACAAGGAAAAATCCATACAAAATAAAACCCACCACCTTTTCAGCAATCTCAAAAAACTAATTCTAGCATTCAATTTTAGATTGTGACTGAAGAGAGGTCAATTAACACATATTACTCCTAACTAGGTTTGCTTCTGACACGTTCCATTAAAATTATTACAGAAAGTCAATGGCACTAAAATCCCAAGAGAGCTAACCTGACCCATTGCTTCCCCAAGACTCAAAGCTATCGTTTTCCTTGTTTACCCAAGGCAGCTTTGCAAAAGCAAGATGACACAATGTCCAGACATATTATCTTTGCGGAAGTGCAGAAGAACTAACCCCACCAAGCAGATACAAAGTGTCTGCTCCGCTACTTTACTTATTCAGCATCCTTTAGCCACTTAGCTAGCCACTGGAGTAGTATTCTCACGGATTATACACTGTAATTAAACTTACATCATCACATATATTAACTGTTCTTACAGCTTAGTCTTAAAAAGTCCCCAAAACCATTCTGGCCACCAAACCACACAGCCTTTCTCAATCAAACAACACTGAAGGTCCGTAGAGCCCTTCTGAGTAACAGGGTAACTACAAATACTCATTTGATTAAGCAAACATCTTTGTCCTGAATTTTCCCCTCCTTGAATTACTGCAAGGCAAATTCCTTGGTACAGTCAGCCCATGGAACGAAAGTATGCACATGCGGTGCTAGAAAAGGCACATCATCACATTTCTGCTTTTAATATTATCTCCTGTTCTGAACTTCAGTTTCTCGCAACCAATTTTTATATTCGTAACTCCAAACATTTTCAAGCATGTGCCATACACATGAGCATTTGTAATAGCTGTCATATTTTGCCAGGTAATCAAAACAGCTGGCCCAGACAGAGGGCATCTGAAGGGTTTAGAAGACCATTTTCTAAATGGCTCTGATCTGCAACAGCTCCGATTCACAACACAGGGGAAGGAAAGGGGAGAAAGATGAGAAGTAATGTCCTGGATGTCCAGCTGTTTTTATGTTTTAACTGCTTGTTGTCTGTAACTATTCCTAGGAGCTTCTAGCAAACCACCTCAAGCAAGTACTTTTCTTTTGCTGAAGTAACAATCAAAAGCAGAAGTGTCCAATTTTTTGAAAGACCGTGGTAAACCTCAGTGTAGAAACCAACAAAGATGTTCAGATCAGCTCGTTCTGCATCATAGATCAAGAGCACCCAGAGGTCCAGGTTTAGAGGCATGACGCGTGGTACAACTCTGAACTGCATGAGATGACAGTATACGATCCATCAGCTAGTGCCAGAAGAGGATTCACTCTTCTTCCAAGTAAATCTCCCATCGGCACAAAATCACTTACTGTTGCCACATTCACCCGTCACATTACACTACAATTACTAAAGAACCTCTGATCTCAATCAAAACACTAACAGAGCACTATCTACTCTGATTTTTCATACCTCTCACACATGTAAGAAAATGCTTTGGAGAGGGCAATTAAAAAGACTGAATGTGTGGATGCACATACAATTCTTTTAATAATTTCTTACCAGCAATTAAATGCATACTAGATTATGAATGCATGATAGAAACTTTGTTATAAAAAAAGAAATATTTGAGGTGACCAACCTACTACACTAAAACAGGATAGTATGTAGGACTCAGCCATAAAAAAAAAAAGCAAACCCAAAAACAACCAAAGAAAAAACACAGTGAGGGAAATGGAAAATGTATACACAGATTTGAAATTTGATACAGAGACCAATGCATGGCAGAGACAGAAAAGAATCACACAAACTAGTGGAAAGTTTGTCTTGTAACTTGTACCCATAGCCTGAGCCTGCTCACACAGGCTTTCCAGAAGCACACAAAGAAAATAATCAAACACATACATGTGCATTTTTCTGTTTATATCAGATTTACATAAAATGTAGGAATTCCAGGCACGAACTTTCAAAAGTGCTTGAAGCTATCAGCAATAAGAAACAATGATTTTGAATAAAGCTGGCCTCAGTCAAGCATATCGGAACATTTCATTAACTGATGCTGTAACTCTGAAAAGCATTTTATATCAAACTTTTTTTAAAAAATCCAAACTATAAGCATGGAGCTCAATATATAGTATCAAGCAAGACACTAAACCAAGTAACTTCCCCTTATTCTTTTTTGTATCTCTTTCCTTTTCTCCCCAATTGTAATATTCTGTATTTCAAAAAAACAACCTCAAAGCTAATAGTAAAACATTTCTATTGCAAGATGAAGTACAATCCCTTAACGTCAATACACAGTGAAGATTCCTTTCTAAAAGCATACATATATGCTGGCGATATGTAAACTTCTGCTGAGCACTGAGTAAATCTTATCCTGTGCTTGTTTCTACAGTGTCTAAGCCTCCTAGAAGTTTTGGTGGGGTTTTTTATTTTGTTTGGGGCTTTCTGTTTGTTTAAGTGCTCAACATAGCTTTGTGAGACATATCAGAAATAAGTTTTCCAACTTCAAGACAGAATTGTTCTTCTAATCACAAACTACACACGATGCCATATTTACAGCCCTGGACTCAATACAAAACAGAGCCTGTGATCTTCCAGTGCAGCGCCATACACAGCTAACATGAGTTTCAAAAGTTCACACACAAGGCTCTTCAGAATACTTTTAATTTTCTTATGGTGACACCAACCTGTCATAAATCCATGTTATAGTAAACTTGCTCCTACCTTTTTTTTTTTAAACATAGCAGTAATGTCATATGGAAGGGGAGGGTTCATTATGTCATGGAATCAGAGGTATTTTTCATTTAAAGGATTAAAAAAAAAAAAAAAAAAAAAAAA
>Ga0065711_1037111_pt1 | contig 20191 bp, 13 predicted proteins | sample Hoacrofraction12_FD_59098 | JGI IMG/M metagenome (GOLD analysis project Ga0065711, IMG submission 59098) | Hoatzin crop microbial communities from Cojedes, Venezuela - Epithelial fraction 12 v2 (version 2) | ecosystem: Host-associated > Birds > Digestive system > Esophagus > Crop | place... | reverse complement strand
GGGGCGGGTAGGGGAGGAAAGGATGGACAAACATCATCTAACAAAAGGAGAGGGAGGGATTTGTTATTTGTTATTTTCAGAAGACTGAATCACCATGGTCACCTGTAGCATAGACCACAATAAGGTTGCAATGATTTGCCCTTCACAACCATCACTTCAAACGAGCCTCGTTATTGTTTGGCTAATCAAAAACTAGCTGTAAACTCTGCAGATTTTTAGCATGCTTTGAGGAAAAAAAAAAAAAAGAAAAACAAACACTGCATACCTCTTACTCTAGATTTCATGATCTTTGTATCTTTCCACATTATTAACAGATATATTTGGTTACATGTAAATGTTCAGCAAATTTCTATCAATGTTCAGCACTCTGAAATTGTATCATGATATTCAAAAAGCAGTGATACATTTACAGGGAAAAGATACCACTTTCACAAGATCTAAAAAACACAGAAGAGAGACCCCCTTAGGCACTGAGGTCTAAACAAAGTTGAAGCCAACAGGGATTACAGTGGAGGTTTGGGGACAGACTGGTTATTCCAAAGGTTCTGAGATTCTCCTGACCCTTTCCTCAAAAAAACTGCTACCTAGCTCAAAACTGCTGCTAACCTAGCTTCTCACCAGCTTCATCGGCAAAGCAAGTCCCCTATCTCTAAGAAAAAACAAAGAGGAAAAAGCCAAGTACAGCCAAGGCCACGAAGGCACGTTATCAATGCCTAGAGTCACTGAGCAACAGTTCCACAAATATGCAAACCCAAAAAAGGGAGAATTTTATTCTGCTGGAAGATATACTGTAAACATGAGATAGCCAGGTAACCAAGTGACAAACTGTTATCTGACAGCCTTGAAAACCTCTCCCCATGAACTGCTTTTAAGCCAACTTGTAATAAATACCACATGCAGCTAAATTAAAAAAAAAAAATCCTAAGCCAAGTTAAATAGTAACCAACATTGAAATTTAACCATATAAAGTCTACATTAAATCCAAAATTACAATTAGAAAATATTACTATGAACACTGTCAAATGTTTTGAATAACAGTACACTAAGGAAATAAATAAAAACATACTTTACCTTGTATCTCATTTTGGGGCATGAATGAATGTAGAAACCCATATAATAAAAACAGAGATCAGGAGCTTTTTCATGAAGTTGCCTAGTAAAAGCAATTTCTCTGTGAGAGGAAAGAAGAGACTAATTACTTTTGAATACAATTCTTACATTCATTTTAACTCTTCATATTGAAATATTTTACAGTTACCTGACACTCGACCTATTTACAGGACTATACTTTTATAAAATAAAAAATGAAGATAATAAACTTAAAGCTAATGCTTGAAAAACCCAAAGAAAATAAACTGAAAATTAATGCTTAAAAATCAACCAAACAAATCATCAAAATGCAAAACACCATGTCTGGCTTAGAAATACTTTCATTTTTGTGTTTTGTCCTGCCAATTGACTGGCTTTAAATTCAAATAAAGGGGACTAAGAGCATCTATTTAACAGGTTTCTTGTTAATATTCATGTACATTGGAATTCTACAGAAATCTGGCCCAGCTATTGTACACAGGCTGGCTAATGTGGCTCAGGAAAACATCAGAGTATTTTTAAAAAATAAGATTCAAGGATAAGCCTCTTGTTTGTTCTCTTATTTGCATTCTAGCAATTTACATGTAAAACCATCTATCTTTATGCAACAAAAGGTATTTTTCACCCATCCCATAGCTGTTTGTATGATTTTCTCATTTATTCTGAAAGAGATGTGTCAATGGATTCCAAAATAACTTTGCTTTTATTTTACTAGCACAAGGAAAATCGTATTATTACAAAGATTTTGCCAGTGCTTCCACTATAATGCTCATGTTTACAACACTTGTAACTTTGCAGTTCACATTAGTACCAAATTTGATAAAATATGGATGTTGGTTCTTGCTTTCAATGTCAAAGGGATAAGAGGGTATGAGCACAGGCACATAAGAAGCATGTACAAATACTGGGGGGGGGTTATCACTTAAGTTAGTAATGAAGATGTTTAAATACACCAAAAACCTAACACTTCAGTTGTGTGTAGTTTGCCGAGACCACCATGGGTCCGTGATAACCCTGTTATCAACATACATCTGGCCCAAGAGAAGAACGTCTAGAAATAAGTTACTCCATATCTGAAAATCCAAGTAACTACAACAGATTCCAGAAGTGAGATTTATGTACTCCCAAAAATTTACGAACATGCACTTCATATACGTAATCTTTAAGACATGGTATGAAGTTAAACAAACTTACTCTGTCATGCAGATTATCCTGGACCTAACTGAACAAATACCTTTCTGCAACTCAAAAAGCTGGAACACTACAGGGAAAGAAACTTATCTTTACCCTTCAAAATCTCTTAAACACTCTTTCCAATTGGACTACACTGTCCGCTTTAATAAAACAAAAAGACTCACAGTGAACAGACAGCAAAGTAAACAGACCACAACGCAATGAGGTGAAAATTGGGCTGCAGCAGCAGTCTTTCCATGGGCAACAAAGCTTCGTGCCAGCGATACCAAAGCTAGCTTGCTTAGGACTACTGCCACGGTCTGCGCGTGTACTACAGTCTCCAGCAATACGCCCTAGGTAAGGACCCTTAACTCAAGTCCTTGCTCTGTCTTTCATCCATCTGTCCTGCCAACCCCATGCCGAGCAAAGTTTTACTGGGGGGATGCTAAAACATCCTTCTCTTTCCTCTATCAAGCAGCATCTGCTGTGATCCCACGTAAGAGAATCCTCCAACTCTATCATTTTCAAGCAGGAGCAGCAGTCAGGTGCCACTGTAACATATCACACACACATCTACCTGCATTTGTTCTGGCTAAGTCCCCACAGAAAAGGGACCACAGACTTGCAATTACCTTTCTGTAAAGCTTTCAGTTATGGTAGATATCTAAAGAGTTATAACAGCTGTTAGCGCTTAGCAAGGGTAGCCAACCAGTGACAAAGACATATATTCATTTCATCAATACAAAATTCAGACTTAGTATTTCAGTGCTGCATAAGCCAATTCCAAAAGAAGTTCAAATACTTGTCCTCTGACAAAATACGGATTATGAATACTATGCTTGTCTACTATTTATGATTTTAGGTAGTAGGGGAAGGTTTAACTTTTGCTTGCAAATAAAAAGAATCACTCGATATTCCTTGATTATTTTTTTTCCTTTGGTAAGACTGGTATTTCACAAGTAGCTGCTTCTCCCCTCATTCTTTACTTACATGCCTACATATTTCAAACGATCTCCAAATCCCATTCTTTCTACGACTCAGCAGCAAAAATTCTCAAAGTAGCATGTAGTGGAAGTGACAGCACTGCAATGCAGTTTAACCTCCTCGGAGTAAAATTGGCAACAGCTTTGAAGGTATCAGATTCCTTGCAACTTCTTAAGTCCTCCCTAAGTCTCAAGGTTTTTCTCCATTTTTGAAACAAGAACAAGGTTGGCTCCCTCTAAGACTGTTGGGAACTCATTTTTATTGCCTTAAATGCTGCAGAATTTATAAGCTGCTTTTTCACTAGTTGAGCCACGCATGCATGTTGCGCTGACAAAGTTTTAAATTTATTATGTAGAAAATTTAAAATCATTTAAAGAATTCATAAACATGGATTATGTCAGTCTATCATTACATAATGTGATATGTATAAATACAAAAAACTACTCTTAGGAGGACTTAGTATTTTATCTTATATGATCACCTGACATGGGAAAAAATAATCAGTCTAATTTCAAGTATCTAGCATATGTAATAAAGTACTTCTAAAAATCTAGACCACTAATAGACAGAAAAAAGATCAATTTTAAATCATAGGAGTTACAACATTTTTCTACATTTGTTATTTTTGATTAATTTTATAAAATCATCAGTGCCACTGAATGCCTCAGAAAAATGACTGAGTTCAGACTCTTTTAGACATAGACCTCTGGAGATGCTACGCAACAGCTACTTTAATGCTCATGACAACTTTGATGTTTGCCCTGATCTGTGCTGGAACTGGCCCAAATGACATCCAGAGGTCCCTTCTGATCTACACTCTTCTAAAATTCTACAGTTTCCTCTTCATAAAGAGCCATTCTAGAACAAGGTGGAGAGAGCCAACAGGAAGGCAAGGTTATCGGCTCTTATTAAAGGTGACACACATGGAGAAATTCCACTTTAGGACTTAACTGATCTGCAAGCTTACCAGAGAGGGGGAGGAGGTCCTGCTCTCTCACTCCCCAGCCAAGCTCAGCTGCACGCTGAGGCTCCATCACAACTCTTGCTCCAGCTCTGGTGTTAACAGGTTTTCACTGAGCCAACTCAGCTCACCAACCAGGTTGCTAAAGTGAACAGCCTTCTGCTCGGTAAATTAAACCGGGAAAATCTATGCTCGCTAGAAGCCCAGCACAGAGCAGAGACGGAGAGGGGTGACTGCAGTGCCTCATTTCAGCAGCAACAAACCATTTGACTGATGTCAGCAACTTAACAGTGAACTTTGTGGGAAAACTCCCCTGACATACAGATTTGAACAACTCATGTAAAAAGTACCCAGAAATCACAAAATTCCCCACTGAAGAATACATCCAAAAGGAGCATAAAAAAAAAAAAGATTCTTAGGAAATCAAAAGACCCTAATCAAAATCTAAGCAAATTATGAGTGATTAGATTTCTGAGATATTAAATTGCACATGGTTGATTAGTCATCACAAAAGTATATGAAGTAACTGTGATAAGAATTTTCCTAAAAATCACTTCTGTGCTTTACATATTTCAAAAGTCGTGTCATTTTTACCCACCTTAGTGGGCAACACTAAACAATAGCTAAGAAACTCCACCTGTAGAGAAGATGCTTCTCAAGAGGATGCCTTGGAGAAAGAAGAAAGTTGGATCTCACAATTCTAGCACCTCTTTCGTACCTGAAAGAGTGTGATGCAAATCTCAACAGGTAAAGACTTCTGCTAGAACTTCAGACCTACAGAAACTTCAACAGACATGTCTGGCACATGGTTCAAACCCAGTTGCTTCATGAGAACCTCCCTGGGAACACCACATGCCTGTGACCACCTTACTTCAAGTAAACGGAGAATCAAAAAAGCTAAGAAAAAAATGCACAAATATTTCCACTCATTTAGTTCTATTTTCCTTATAATAACAATAGAATCATAAAATTGCGTATGGAAGAAAAACAGTAACCTGCAAGTTAGCATACAAGTCTTATTCACAGTGAAAAGCATTGCGCACTATTCCTACTGTTTTGCAAGACTAGGTTGATAGTTAATTTAAGGCTTTAAAATTCATAGGATTACTCTCTCCATCAGGCTTTCTAAAGACAAAGATAATGAGATTACCATACCAGAAAAATATAGTCAGAGCTAGTACAGCAGGAGACTACTAATTCAGAAGACAACGGTTTTTAGGTACTCTATTATTTATGATCTCAGTGTGCATAAAACTATAAAAGTGATTAATTTCGTTTGGTGACTGGGCTAAGAAAAAGGTCAAAGGAAAAACTATTTCTATTCAAACAAAAAAGGGGCTTTTCCTGCTGAAACCAAGCAATACTAAATTATTTTCAGGAGAAATAAAACTAGGTATTTCATTTCTGAGTGCTTTTTTTAATCTTTGAAAGTGTTTAGCTAAGTAGAAAGATACATCCTTATTCAAGGATGACAATCAAAATTTATTTGGAATGGAACCAACTGTAGAGAATTAAAAAAAAGAAACCAACCACAAATGCTTTGCTAGAGATAGTGTTACCAGTCTATATTTAGACAGGAAAGAAAATCTCCAGTTTAGTAACAAGTATCATTTCTTACTATTACATTTAACCAGATAACACAAATGTCCTCTTACCGTAATGCAGAGTAGACTCCCAAAGATAAGAAAGAATAGTCTGGATCGTAGTACAGGTAGACAGAGGACACGCAGTAGGGCAGGATATCAATTACACCGACAGCAATTATCTTCCCATCCAGCCAATACTGCTGGTGGAAAGAACCATAGCCGCATTCTGGTCCGTTTGGTGCATTCTCTGCCTAAGCAAAAACAAAAGAGGGATGTTATTGTCTGACAGGTAGACTTTCAGTATAAAAACAATTTTAGAAAGAATTTTATCAGAAAGGTAAATACTGTGAGAAATTAATCCTGCTACCATGGTTAGAAAAAGGAAAGAAGGAATTTAAGAAATGGGGAAAACAATATTAGTTCACTGTATCATTTGTGACCTTTGCCGTACTCAGGATCAATCAGTACGCTCTACATCTCACGCGCCTCAAACACGAATCTGCAAACAGCCTCTGCCATCTAGCATTTATAGTACTGATGCGATAACACGATTCATCAAGCTATTAATGCACTATTACACACAAACAAATTCTGCAAATGCTCTTTAATTTGACCTACTCACTCTGCAACAAGAGATGAAGCCCCAAGGCTTCCCAAAGCCATCTGTGACTGCCTAGTTCCTCCAACACCTTCTGTCGCGGCAATGACAGAAGTCTGGAAGCACTTTGGCCACAGAAATTCTGTTTCTCAGAGTGGCCATTAAAGTTGCTTGAGAAAAGCATTCATAAAAAGAACCAAACAGCTTACTCTTTATGTAAGGTTTATTTTCTATAACATTTACTCTTTATGACCAACGAAACACCTTTTATCTAAGAACCTGAAACTCCGTACTGCAACAAAATCTGCTGAACTACTTCTTTGTGAGCCCACGTCAGACTATCTTCTGCAAAAACACTAAGGAACTTGCCATTGTTGTGCTCTGCGGTTTTGGATGTGCAGTGAAGTATGTCTCCGGACAGGGTAAAGCACCTAGAGCCAGAAACTGATGCTTTAAATTAAGAAGAAAATGCTCTCCTAATTTAAACTGTATTACACAACCAACTTTGGCATGCCATTTTCTCCCACGTCAACTTTCCTTTAATCCTGAATTCCACTGTGTTCAACTTAATTATCCATCTAGTCATGTTTTTCACTTCATTGCCAGATCTTCAGAAAGCTGCTTCTCACTCAATAAATCTGACAATATTGCCTACTATTACCAACTGGTTTGCATTACAACAACAGAAGGTGAGTTTAATCAAGTATTTTGATACAGTAGCGCAGACTGAAGAGATGATGGGCAGTAGAAGTTATTCTAATTGGTACCACATGTGTCAAAAGAAATCAGCCACGTGAACAAAAATTATTTCAACTGACTTACCCAACCAGTAAGTCCCAAAATAAAGGCCATATAATAAAACATTTGCATTCTTACGTAGTTTTATAATATAAAACTAGACATGGAGCTACAGATACTGTAAAAGTGAAACGACCAAACATTTGAGAGCTCAGTCTGCAGTACATGAGGCCATTTGACTCTGATACTAGCGTATTAACCCGGGTTTCTTCTCATTCAGGTAGAGCCTACTCATTCAACAGTTATGGTTTCAACTTTTCAGTAGAGCCACACGAAATCACATGGTCAGTCGTAAAACTTTTAGGCTGGGACACAGTCAAGTAAGAGATTTTCTCTAAGGATTTCTCAGCACATGTCAAGTTCTCTTCTCAGCTACCAGGGTGCAGCCAGTAACAGAAAAAAATCAATCATCTCCCGCAAGCCAAGTGGAAACGTGATTGGTAATATAACACAGACTTGCTTAAAAAAGTTTCAGTTAAAACATATTTTCTTTCTTTGTCAAAAACTCATCACATGGGATTTAATGAATATTTAAAAAAAAAAAGATAGTCTAAGCCAATATGGAAAAGATTTTCACTCAAAGCAAAGCCTTCTGAAGTTAAATGAATGCTGTGTCTGTCTGTGCGACCCCAAACCTCCGAACGGCATCGCATGGGTTCGGTCACCAGACCTCTGCAGACTGAAGTATTATCATCAGTTAAAAACTTCTGGTACAGTACAAACTACAGTTATTTCACTAATGCAATTACAGTGAAATGTCCCAAACATCAAAGAGGCTATGTTCTGCAACGAACATAATAAGCACAGCACTGATTTCAGGCAAAACGTTCAGTGATCTCCGTTACATGAAGTAACATTTCTAAAAGGAGCAACATTTTCCTCCTCCTTGAAAAGTCTTCATACAATGTAATCCTTTGTAATGCTTGTAAGTATTATGTTTTCTCCAATTTCTCAATGAATACTTGGCTCCTTTAACTGGATTTCTCATGTACCATCCAGGCAATTTGATGTGAAACAGCTCTAGAGTATGAAATGCTTTCCTGAAGCAGGTTGTGCCATTTCGCACTACTGATGCGCACCGGGGACCGTGTTTGCCAAAGGTGAGGGACAATATAACAGCGGCATCAGAAAGGACTCACCTTATCTGACGAAATGATACCTTAGCCCTGGAATCAATCCAGGGGGAACAATTTATCCAAAACTAACAGTCTATACTCAACCTTCAATACAATGAGTTATTACAACCTGATGATATTGAAGGAACCAGAAAAATAAGACCTAAATCCAGGACAAAAATTAAAAAAGATAATTTTCTCTCGAACGTTTAGACTATAACGCAGAGAAAAATACAATATATTCCATCACATGTTAATTCTACTTGTCTTCATATTCTGCTAGCTAATGACTCCATGAACACATCTGATTACTCATATAACATATTATTAAAATTTAAATATTTAATAGCAACCAGTATTACATATTGCCCCAATTAGTACACCTCAATGTAATAACTGCTTATAATTGAACTTCACTGATGGGGAGAGCACACACTTTTCTTCAAAGCACACTGGTCTTTCTCTTTACTTTCAAGAGATGTTTTACTATTTTATTATTATGGAAATTGCACTTGTTAACCCACAGGCCAGACGAGTGTGCAAGTGCAGAAGAGACAGCATACTCACTTCCCAAAAATGGGTCCTGACCATACTAAATGCATGATTATTTTTCTCTGGAAGGTTTCATGAAATTTCCTATTTTGAACTTTTCTGTTTTACCCTCTGCTGTGGATGAAGGGAGAAGGAAGTTACGAAACCCATGTTATCCCTTACACAAAGAAAAAAAAAGCCAAATAATCCTCAAGTTCCACACTCCAGTGAAAATTATTTGCCGAAGAAATGAAGTGATTAATTCCAGCAGTTCCCTTCCCAACGGCACACAGACACACGCAACCTACCATATGGCAGTTCTCTATCTCTTGGTTAGCAACACATTTCCTTTCCAGTACTACGTCCTCCTTTCATTAGGGATTAGCGGAGATGCTGTGAAAGCAGCCTAGAAATATAGGCTGTGTCAGCAGAGAGGTAGCACTGCATGTTTTCATTAAAAAGAGCCAGCAATGCACCCTTGCAGAAAAAAAGGCCAACAGCACCCCGAGCCGGAGCGGGCAGAGCGCTGCCGGCAGGGCGAGGCAGGTGAGCCTTCCTCTCTGCTCAGCGCTGGTGAGGCTTCTTCAGCAGGGCCGGGCTCCCCGGTACAAGAAACACACGGACTTACTGAGGCAAGTCCGTAAGGGCCACAAAGATGATCAAGGGGCTCGAGCATCTGCTGTATAAGATGAGCTCGAGAAAGCTGGCACTCTTCAGGCTCAAGAAGGGATGACAGGGCAAGGTTTTATCAATATGCAGAAATAGCTGGTGGGGGAGGAAAGAAGATAACGGAGCCAGATGCTTCTCCGCAGTTACCACTGACAGGACAAGAGGCAATGAGTGCAACTTAAAACACATAAAATTCAACACAAGAAGGAAACAGGTTTTAACCAACCTGGTTTTTTAACCAAGGAAACAGGTTTTAACCAAGAAGGTGGTCAAGCAATGGTGCAGGCTGGCCAGAGAGCCTGTGGAGTCTCCACCCTTGGAGATTTTCAAAACCCATGGTCATGGACAACCTGCTTTAGTCCACCTGCTCAAGCAGAGCGGTTGGACTAGGTGAGCTCAAGAGGTCCCTTCCAACCTGAACAATTCTGTGATTCTGTATCAAAACAAAGTAAATCAACTTACTGCATCAAAATGTCAGACACTGTCTACAGAGCTAACTCCTGCACTTTATTAGAGAAGTATAGTATTTGAGCTACACTGTCAACTCTTAAATCAGGACAGTGATACTAAGCTCAAAATACTAAAAAGATTAGGGAAGCTGTGAAGGTACAAGGGACTGCAGTAGCAAGAGACTTTGAGCATCACCATGTAGACATCATGGCGATGTCTACACCACTAGAAGAAAAAAAAAAAAAAAAGCAATTTACCAAGATCTCTAAATGAAATGAGTTTTGATTTAGTCCTGAGCATTTCATTGAATATGACTAACATATGACTTTCTACAGAAGGTGGTCCTGAGAATTACAGACCTGTAACTGTATCGTTTCTTACTACATCTCCTAAAAATTAACACATATCAATAACCACAATAAGGTAGAGCAGAAGCTGACGAGCTTTTCAAAGAGCAAAGATCTAGATTCACAAACTCCTTTCAGTTCTTTAGAATTCAAAAGCACCTCAGTATGGTTAATAGGAAACAAAGTGAGAACAAATGATCCTTTACACAAAGGAAAGCAGCTCACTTTCCATCACGCTGGATCTATTCTGTTCTCCTTACTGGTGGGTGAATCACTGAAGACTGAACAACGCTGCAGTGAACTGAGCTGATGATTTAAACGTATTCAGGATGGCTAAACAAGAGCTGAGTGTAAACAACTACAGAACAATCCCGTAGTACTGAGTGACTAAAAAGGCAAAGAAAACATCCAGTGTTCATAAATCCACGAACATAAATGCATATTGCTATATACACATTCAAAACAATGGGTATAAATTACCAATTCTCTCAGAAAGGTGCTATTGAGAGTAATTTTATGAAATCATGAATTTAATGCTTAGCATCAGTCTAGATGGAAAAAGACTAAAGAGCAATTAGAGAAGGAAACAAAACAAAATCACCATTCAACTGCGTAATGCCATGGCGCATCCAAGTGCTGAGGCTCATCCCAGTGTTGCTTCAAGACAACATGGAACAGCGTGGGAAGGACGAGCGCAGAGATGACTGCTGGTGACACCAGTACAGCCCCTGGCCCAGAACACCAGCAGCCAGAAACCACCCGGAGCAGCCGGATTTGCCGCGGGCCCTTCTCCCGCAAACAAACACCCTCGCCGGGTTTTCAAGGGTCCTCCACGCAGTTATCCTGCACTGAACCATTACAACCGACCCTCTCCAAACAAGGCAGTATTTGCATATGTGAGGTGCTAAAATGGCAAATGTTTAAGTGTAACTTCTAAGACAAAAGGATAGATAAAAACCCCAAACAGTTCTTTCTACATTATCCTGCTTACTGCAAGAAAATTGCCTAGTTTTCTGCTATTACATGCTGTAATATTTTTTAAACTATACATTTTTTGTGCCAGAGCCCATAGCCAAAACTGAAACTAAAGAGAATAAAACGAGGAAATAAAAAAGACAGGAGGAGCTTGGGCGCTCATATTGTTTGCAACTAACAACAATATTAAAAATTCAAAAAATTACAAATTGAAATCTTGTAAGGTTTAAATTTTATTTTAAATTATATTCTGTTCAAAAGAGTAAATGGACTACACACTACCACATTTTCTTGTGGCAACTGTTTCAGAATAAAGAATTTCAAGAATCCCTTGGCCTCTGATATACAACCCCTTTTATTTAACTTCACCTAATTGAAGACATCTGTAGTGGTGCCACACAAAATTTAATTCAAGCTTCGAAATGTCAATAAAAAGTGTCCGTAAGAAACAATACTGGTATAAACCTGGCAGGGAAGTGTGCATCAACATCTATGTAGCCATACAAAATTAAGAATATAATGGCAGTCTGCTGCCTGAGTTGACGAGGTGATAAAAGCCCTTTTCCTATAAAGTCTAATGAGCTCTATTACTCTTCAGCCTTCAGGAATGTAAAGGCCAGTGGACTCAGCAGAGAAAAGCAACAAACTCTCCACACATGGATTCATTCAAACTGCGACATATCAAGTTTCTAGCGTAATTACTATAACCTGACAATTTCATTACAGTCAGGCGGTACTTAACTCTTTAAGGCTAACAGAAAGACAGCGCAAGAAATCCGCGGCAGTTTGCTTACTTGAAATGAAGCACCAGCATCTCCCCTAAACTTTTAATCAGATTGTAGTAAATACAAGTTTAGCAAGTTATTTTGTAATACATTATTTTCTTTCATAGAAATAAATCAAGAACAGAAGAGACACAGTATTTTCTGCTACTGCCTTTTAACGTAGTGATATGAATTCAGTAGTAGCTTATTATCCAGCAAAATAGTCCTCAGACTCCTTTGAGAACACAATGCTATCTTCCCTACCAGTCAGTGATGACACAAATATTGTGACACGCATCTATACCACCTCTCCCATAAGAGTTTGCCAGCTACTATGAGAGGAAAGAATACATTCATTTCAGAACTTGTATCTCGAATGAATACATACCTCCAGAGGAGAATCACAGAGGAACCGTGTGAACTGCATCGAGGTAGATTCACCAGAAATATGTGCCCAAGACAGTCCAAATATGCAAAGCAGAAAAAAAGATTAATATTAGCAGTACTTCAGGATACATCAACTGTCAAATAACGCTCTTTCAAAACCATATATGTGAAAAAAAACATCAGATTTTCAGAATAAAACAAAATTTCCGTAAACTCCCCCGTTCTGTTGTCCCTGCCAACAGCATGGGGGTTGGAATGAGATGATCTATAAGGTCCCTTCCAACCCAAACCATTCTATGATTCTATGACTTTGTTTAGAAGTACAAATAGTTATAACAATTAACTACCCAAAATACTTCCTTTCTGTAAAACACAAGATTTTTTTTAAATGTGATGTGGGAGGTTAGGTACCTCCCTCCTCTGAGCACAGGCTTTTGGGAGCCCCACTGATGGCATCACCCCTCCCCGAAGACCGCATCAAAGTCACAGACGCTGAACTCAGTGGCCGTAGGTTTGGCTGTGACGTTCAGGGGCAAGAAGGGGTGCATTTTTCTGCTTTAGGTGAGCACACCGCTTTTTCTATGCAGCAAGGCAGTACTATCAGGTGGCATTAATGTGCCCCAAATCCAAGCCAAAGTTAGCAGCCGTTAGCGGCTGGTGAAAGGGAAAGGGGATTTATTGTGAAACAAAGCTACCCGGGAGCGTACGAGGCAACAGAGAAGGGACGTTCTGTGTTGGGTTTACAGAACACAGGGCACCACGCTGAGCACAATCAGTGCCAGCTAATCAGATTATTTGATGAGCAAGAGGGAGCAAAATCCATCTTCGAGTTACCTTGTAATACAGGTGTGTTTCCAGTGTCCTTTCTTTTAAACTACACATTGCCCTTCCCTGTCACTGCCTTCAGTGGGGGGTGTTTTCCCACCATTCCACTGGTACCTGCCCCATCACTAAAGCAAGGGGGTTAGGGCCCTCATATCTCTGAATATAAACTGAGTTCATTTACATTCAACAACACAAGCAAGCCCGTTTTAATTCTAAAGAAGGAAGAAGAAAAAACAAAAAATCAACTTCCTGAAAGTGCAAGCACTTTAAAGCTAGATTCTTTACTCAATACAAAATGATGTGCTGCAGATAATCAACCAAAAAGGCAACATTTTAATTATACGGAGTTTGTTCAAGATTCTAAGACTAAAAAAAAAAAACATAATAGTTATCTATTTACTAGCGTTTACTTATTTGATACAAATACTTCCTTATTGGTGGATTCCACATTAAACATGTTACAAAGTTCTAGTATTTATTAAACCCTGAAACACTCCTTTGTCAAAAACCTAGTACGTGTTCCATGGTGTAATTCCCCCTCTTGTAACAGATGGATGATTTAATAAGTCAGCCATTCCAAACTGCAAAGTAATAGTAAACAGGAACTTTTAATTAAAAGTTTGATAAAAAGAATATATATGGACACCAACAAAAACCTGATTGTTGTTAAAATTTTTGTAGAGTTTCTGAGATTAAAGAAGATTATTCTCTTTAAAGGGGAATACAAAAAAATGGGTTGATTACCTCTCAGTTATCCCATTTTTCCCAGGAAAGGGGAGGAAAGGAGGCAGGCAATGATAAAAAGTGTCAATATAGTAAACTGCTGACTTAGGACAGAGTTCTATACATAGTCTATGTAATTAAAACTTTCTCTTTTCTTCAGAAGGTGCTATAAAGCAGATTTTAGAAATACAGCCTCTGGTATATATATTGACCACAAACATTAACTGGACCATTCTCATGGTAGCTCAAAGTGAACACAACCTTAACCTTCTCTCAGATGGTGTCTCTAAGAAAGTGTATCTGCTGATGCTAAAAGAATCAAGACTTTGCAGAAGTCTTATTTCAGACTTTTTCCCCCTCAAACAAACAGCAGCAGCTGATCTATGGACAAATGGTAAACCTTTGGACACAGACATTACAGAAAACTGAATTTCTATAAGGTGCTGGTGAAAACAGGGGATTGTGCATTTCCTATAATTAACCATTTCCAATCTAGTCACTACCACTCTAAATTACTCAGAGTTTGGAAAAATGAATGACTGTCATATCTTAATTAAATTGTAGATTTGTTTTGTTTTGTTTTTACTTGTTGGATAGGGAAAGAGAACAAAAGAAAAAAACCAACCAGACAATAATTACAAAGAAAAAAGTACCAATTCAAAATTTGAATTATTGAGTTATGTCCCCATAAAAACACAACTGAGTTACAAATTCCTACCCTGAGAGTGCATTAGTCCTTACAGGCAGCGATTTTAGAATGTGCAGACTTCAGAAAAAATAAACCATGTGTTATTAATTTTCATGTCAGAAGACCCCCAGTAGTTCTTAATCTGTAACTTCAGCTTTATGGTGCAAATTAAACCCTATGGGTGAGAAAACTGAGCCAGCGACACTTTTCCAACAGTTCTATGAATTCTCCAGGCCCTGCTGGACAATCCCTTGGCTTTGGGGGCAAGGGGGGCTTTTCAAGTGTACCTAAGCATAACTTCTGCTTGCTAGGCAGTATATACCGTTACAACTACCTATGCTGCTGGCTAGAAAAAAAATTCTTAACAGCACTTGAATTTGTATCACTATCTTTTGGGGAAAACAACATTGCAGGTCTTGTTACATACTGTTTCACCTGTTGATACTTGCTAAAGTTCTCAGGTTAGACAGTTTTTTAATCAAGTCCTAGAAAACTTCAGAATACTGTGAATCTTCGAGAAGTCAATTAAGAGACAATTACCCCAAAACCCAACAATTTTTTGATGTGGATTTGTTGGAGTTTTTTAAGAAAGAACTGGATTGACTCATGGAACTGGAAGATTTAATAAATATTTTAGATCCACCGACTTCCGCTGTTATCTTCTCAACCCTTACTCTCCCCTCCCACCCCCAAATCCACAACACTTTCATCATACCCTAGGAATATACCTAGTCTATACATTTATTTAAAATGAGGTAAATATAAGATTCAGTCTCTAAATTAACTCATTTAATACTGCAAGATTATTATGAACACAATTCAAAAATTATTCAATACATTATGAAAGAAATACAGTTGAAAGTTGGTGCTGCATGTAAAGTAACTCAATCTATCACACAAGCACAATTAAAATTCCTTTCACAAAGTCATGCTTTTCCAATTTTGATTGCAAACTCAATTACATAAACTTCAGAAAACTACATAATATACATGGGAATAAGTTCAAACATAATTAATAAAACTGAGAGGAACACACCACTGAGAATTTAATCAAAGCGGAGGGGAGAGGAGAGGCAGAAAAATACAAGGAAGGTTTGGTTCAACCCCAAGTTACTTGCTCAAGTAAAAGCACATGGACAACTTTAAAAAGCTGTCAGAAAACTAGAGTGTTAACACCTGCTTCCTTGTACAGGTGGGGAAGATATTCAGATCCTTCTGATGCTGAACTGGAAAGGGTTCCACCCGGGAGCTCAACCTTTTTTATTTTTTCATTTCTTTTTTTTTTTTAAATCCAATCTCTGAATGCGATCAAAACAAACAAAGGCGTTGGCTATTTTTTTGTTTTGTTTTTCATAAAGGTGCCAGGCTCATAATAAAATAAAAAATAATGTTACGTGTTTCCATGCAGCAGACAAGTCCTACAACCTACAGCTCCAGCGTAACACCTTCACGTGTATCAAGCGAGGTTTTTCTCCCTTCCCTCCCTTGTCTCCAAGGCCGACACAGCAAACGCTTCCCCTTCTTGGGAACCAGAAGTGGCCAAACGAATCTTGGTGTGCCCACGGAGAGAAACGAGCCACGAAGAGGCGGCTTTCCTTCTAGAGGGCTCCCGGCACCTTCCCTGCATATTCATTTTATAAAGCGTTTTTCCTCCTCAAGTAGTGGAATATGTCGGTATTTTCAATACACAGGACACAGAGCTAGGATTGGGTTTTTCTTCTCTAGAAGCTCCCTTTCAGGTCAAACCCTTTTCCTGTTTTATCCAGCTCTTCTCGGCCTCACGCAAACCCTGCCTGAGCGTGCAGGACACCCTGCCACCACCCAGGAACAGAGCCATGTCCCCTTCTGGGCTCTCTTCTTTTCAAGACACTGGCACTTCTCACAAGTTCAGAGTAAGTGGCTTTTGATTTCAAATATTAACTCTTCCTTGTTCATCAGCAAAAACTGTTTCTAAAGCAGTTCACTTTTTAAAGAACTTGGTCTGCAGTCATCAGCACGCTTTGTCCTAGGAAATGTGTTAGGATTTATCTTGTGCATTGGGCTGCCATATTTTAATTGAAATCTTCTCTACCCAAAGCAGACTAGAATCAACATTAACCATAAAGTTGTGGAGTGAAAAAAGTGAAAAATAAACAATAAAAAAAGTCAAGCTTTCAGTAAGGCTAGAAGAAGCTGTTAAATGACAAAAAAAAAAAACATCATAAAAAGAAACTATCTAGGAAAACAGATTAAGTTAGAAAATGAACAAAATTTGTAGCTTTCTGTAAAAATTGGGAAAACAGAACAAAATGTAGCATGTTTACAAGGAAAGATGGTGTCAAGCTATCCTGCTGTCCTTGAAGCGGGCAATATACTAGAATTAAGTTAGCAGAGGAATCAAAGACTTCTTCTGGGGCTGGCTCTCTATTTAGCATTTTCAACAGCGACTTACAAAAATACAGGGACGCTAACAAAGTGTAGTTTCAGAGATATCCACGAACTGGAAGATGAAGAAAGCGCTTCAAAACACAGTACATATGCAAATAGGGGATTTAAAGTTTAACTGCATGCCTCAAATGTAGTTTTCAGTACACGAATCAGACTAATGCAATAGAAAGAATTGCTGATGAGACAGAAAGTACATTTCGTAACTATAATTTCAGTTTCCTTATGGAGCGACAAAAGTCACAGTGGCTTTGCTCAGAAGAAACTTACTCGCTAAATAATGGAGATTTGACAGTCTTACAGTAAAGTTTCTTAATTTTATATGGATTTACATACAAAACTCGGTTGTCAAAACCAGGAAGAACAGTGTAAACCAGGGTGCAAAAAATATTCTGAACTGAAATGATATGACTACGGACGTTATTCAATTGTCTGGATGCCTAAATTCTTTGGCTTTTACAGGCATTTCAAGAATAAAGCACTACAGCGGCGAGGGCCCCACAAGTAGACAGGAGGAGTCGGGCTGACACAGAAGTGCTAGCTGCAAGCGTTTCAGCCAGCTGTCTCAGAGCTCCGAAACGCAAGGTCACTGCAGCGAGGCGTTCTGCTGCAGCAGCTGCCGACCACGCAGAGCCACTCGTCAGATCAGCGCTGCCATCAGCCCGAGTGATAAAAGCCAATTCAAGAGCACTATAAAAATGTATGGCTGTGGAGGCAAGCTGCAGAAGGTTAAAAATAACCACAAAGGCTATTGATTTTTTAAGCAGCCTCTCACTATAAAATAAAAAAGGAAAGAGGAAACTAGGTTAGAGACCTAAAAGTTGGCAACTGGCTGCTGATACCAGCTTTCAAATTCATCGAAACGTGCTCCTTGGCATTTCCCAGACTACTCACTCAGTTTTCTATATTGGTTCAAGTGGATTTCTGTGAGGCAATCAAAAAAAAAATAGGAAAGAAAAAAACCCCACTATACCTATTTCAGTAATTTTTTGCACCTTTTCAAACAGTGTAGCTTTTGTGTGTTGTGAAATTCTTTTCTTCCAAGACAAATATTTAGTCAAGCACAAAGCAAAGAGAGTGTCCAGCTAGCTTTGCAGAGGGGAGGGAGACACATACTATTTTTCTACAAGTTTGTCATTATAAAACACTCATGAAAAGTTAAATAAAACGTTTGTTTCAGAGGGTCTAAACCACAATAAACTGTTCACTCTTGCTCTTTCTGGAAACTACTGTAGAATTTTTATGATCTTTTATGGAAATGTTTTCTAACTTGTGTAACTGCCACATAGCTTGTTTCAGTTACACTTCAGCCGTGTTTCTTAAAGACAAAGACTACTGTAAAAAGGCTTAAAGCTTAAAAATCACATTAATGGACTAGGTGTGTTGTGTCAGTGTTTTAAACCACCCACAGCAATCATTAAGTTAGCTAGAGAAGAGGCAGAAACAAAAAAAAAGGCTTAATTTCAAATTTTTCACATGACTGTTCTATGTAAAACTCCATTTGGAATGATAGGCACTAATTTTTTTTAGCACAAGAACCAAATACAGCTAAAGAACTAAAGTAGCTGAGAGCTTTTAGATATATATATGCATGCATGTGTCTATAAAATATGCTGACAGCTTCTGTAATTGACTTCAAGAAGCATTTTTAAAAATTACAACATGGGGACAGAAATGCAATGCCTCTCATGAGATGATACTTCATTAAGAAGAACTGTTAGAGATATCCCCTATTCTATCCAAATTAGCCTTTGATTACATCACTGGGATCAAAAACTTTCCTTCTTGGGATGAAAATGCCAAGAAGAAATGTTTTCACTGTATTAATTTCATTTAAAATCTTTGCCTCCAGAGCTACACAGTTCCACATCTGTATCTATCATTCAAACACCAAGAAATACATTCTGACACTTCATATAAAACACAAAAGACATGCAGGTGGCAAAATGTTCTGAAATATTTACATATTTATTTCCACATACTTTGTTCATCATCCTGAATCTGGGGTAGAGTTGGATCATAGCATCTTCCAGGCGATTTGTATTTTGCAAAGCCCTCCCTGCATTTCTTACACAGAAACACAGGTATTTTTGCTGTTGAACAAGGTTAAAATGTTTGCAAATAAGGATTGCTGTTAGCAAAGCAGAAGACAAGCCAGACCTATTACAAAGCTTCCTCAAATCTTCTCATCTGAACAGCCAGCCTATGCCCTCGGACCTAGTTACTCTATCTTGTTTCTTGCTATTGTATTTCTACCTTGCTTTCACATTTTTGTACTGTAATTCTACAAAGGTAAAGCATAAAAGTACTACCTGGTCACTCTCATATTCTTCTCTGTTTCTTGAAGTAAACCCAGAGTAACTGACTATGGTACACCTGCAGAGAAAGCCACCTCTACTAGCACTGTCTAGCATCAGCATTTGATTCAATGATTTACCAAAATATTGCTGCCTCTTGGGATCATACAAGACACATAAAAAGTTCACCCTTCTGTCTTCTTCTCTGATCGCTGTTACATACATTAACCTACACATTTCCTCCCAGAAATATAATTAAATGCTATTAAAAGTTACTCAGTTTCAAAAAAAAAATACATGCTCCAAAATCATATTTGTCCATTTCTCTGTGCATGAATTATTGTGACAAAGCTATGTTACGATTTATTTTATTTCTTAAGAGAAATGAAGGAAAAGAGGTGGACAAACTGCCATTCGTACAATTTGTTTGTATAATTATGGTACTCTTGATCTGCTGATCAGCTCTATAATTTGTGCTTCAAGTGATCTTTCACTGATAATACAGGGAAACAATGTCTTTTCAATGAAAGGATGCTCAGCCTACTATCTCCTCTCCGTTCAGTGTAGAAACCTCCCTTTTTTTGTTTTTCCAGGCTTTTATGATTTCAGTTATTTTCACTATAGCTTGACTGTTTCACAAAATAAATACAACCACCATCCATGCAGAAAAAACCCAAACAAGTAACTTGCAGATATGTAAATAAATTCTTGCAATTGATTACATTAGTGGCTTTTTGTATGTTATAGACACAGATTCACATACCGAATAGGATTACAGTCTTCCACTACTTTAGCAAAAAAAAAAAA
>Ga0065711_1037110_pt1 | contig 20193 bp, 17 predicted proteins | sample Hoacrofraction12_FD_59098 | JGI IMG/M metagenome (GOLD analysis project Ga0065711, IMG submission 59098) | Hoatzin crop microbial communities from Cojedes, Venezuela - Epithelial fraction 12 v2 (version 2) | ecosystem: Host-associated > Birds > Digestive system > Esophagus > Crop | place... | reverse complement strand
CTGAGGGTGACAGAGCACTGGAACAGGCTGCCCAGGGAGGTTGTGGAGTCTCCTTCTCTGGAGATATTCAAGACCTGCCTGGACAAGGTCCTGTGCTGCCTACTGTAGGTGACCCTGCTTCGGCAGGAGGGTTGGACTAGATGACCCACAGAGGTCCCTTCCAACCCCTACCATTCTGTGATTCTGTGATCTCTGTCCTCATGCAGTGGGAAGTTTGCTTGGCCGCTGCCTGGGACATACAAATCGCTGTAGAGAAAGGATTTGGCTGTGCAGGGCTGGTGATGCTGAGCTCCCCTGGCAGGGGGCAGCCAGGCTGGTGGCAGGCCAAGGCAAGCCTTTGCAGGTGCCTTCGGAGCACTTTGTAGCACAGCCACCAATGTTCATGGGAGGAAAGGAGATGTATGGTTCTGCTGTCAGCTAAGCAGAAGAGATGAAGATGATAGCTGACGATTTTATGGCTGAGTGTTCTCCAGTGCTGCTTTATTAATAGAGTTCTGCTTTGTAGTTAGGGCTGCTGGTCTCAAAGGGGAGGGAAAATACAGATCTCAGCAGCAGAGCGCCACTATGCTGCTCCTGATGCCTACTATCAGGGCTCAGCCTCCATATATTCATTGCAGCCCTGATCCAGCCCTCCCCCGTGCCAGCAGACGAGTTCCCAGGCGAGCTCAGCAGGCTGTGGAACAAGCATTGCTTAACTCTTCATTTAACCTTCTCCCCATTTATTTTCTGAGTTGAATTCCAGGGGGGCTCAGGCTATTTGTGCTTCCAGCAAAAGCGAGCTAAGGCGCTCTCTCGCTGCAGAGCGTGCCAGGGAGGGTTTGGAGGTGCCGTGAGCACCCATCGGGCTCACTTGCCTTCACCTTGAAAGCATGAAAGGCATTTTCGGTTGTTTTGAATTTTCATCTTCTGAGTATTTTTCTTGTTAGTTCATGCTCAGCTTTCATTCAACTACAGGGAATAGCGCCGCAGTAACATGATACACAGCAAATATCACCATTTAAATAGAACCAATCCATTGTGAATGAAGACTTCTGCTAAGAATGGGAAAATAGAGCTAAAGGGCTGCTAAGTCAACTCTTTTATGTGTGACATTATGCAGGCAATGGTTTTGGAGTGTAAAAGATATTTTTCATTATATCAGTGTTATTAATTCCATCAGCTCGAACCGGATTGGTACATGAAATGGCTGTGTGTTTCCCAGGTTAATAAATCTGCATAGGTTTATTGTTCAGAATAAAACCTATTTTCCTCAGCAAATAACTATGATCATTTGGGGTTACAACCATTCCTCAGGAAATGCTTTATAACTAACATTTTTATTGGTATCATAGGAAATTCATATGCCAAATAACATGGGACTATAACTTTTATCTGACTTTAAAACAAAATCTGTTATCTTTTATGGCCAGTTTCATATAGTCCCACTATCAGTTTCCATAAAATTCAACAAGCGTTCCTATTCAGCCTGGAAAATCAATAACAGAGTTGGTTGAAAAGTGAAAATGTCTTTTTTGCAAACATTTTTGAAATTTCTGAGTTGTTTCCATTTGAAAGTGTTTGCAACTGGCTGGTTCCTGGCAGAGAAAAAAACCCTCTAATGCTCTTGATAATGCTTTCTGTATCCTTCTTTCAAATGTAAAGGATGTATATTTCTGAGGAAGAGATGAATGTTTTTCAGAATATCATGAATTTTAATGAGCAATTCTGTTTTTGTGAAAGGTTTATTCTCCATGTTAAAACCTCCAGTAAAAACCACTTTCACCAGCAGTCATGTTCCAGACTGAGCCCACAAAACCCCACTTAATCATATCAGTTCATTCAATTGGTCCCTATTGATTAGATGCTGATGGATCAATAACACTGCTGACCATAAAAAGGCGCTGTAATCACCAAGTAGAGTGGTTTTGTGGTGGGCTTCAGCCTTCACCCTCTTCTGGAGCAGGTTTGCTGTGTGGCTTTGTTGCTTTTTTGGGGTATTTTTGCAAAGTAATAATTGCCTTTTGCCTGCTGATGCCATGGGTTCGAGTCAGAGGAGCGGCACTGCGAAAATGGCAAAACTTACCAACTGGCTTAAAATTCATGGGTGAGTCGTCATGTTTTCTCCCTATCTTTTCTCTTAATGCCCCATCTTTGGGACAGAGATGGCCTAATATCACTTTTGCACACAGCACCAACCCCCACAGGGATTTTGATCTCATTTGGAGTCATTTGCACATGTGCATTAGACAATAATTCATTAAACCACAACATAAATAAAGTCGTAACAGACATGGGGGGAGCCTGTGAGCTCATTAAGTCTGGGGAAGTTTCTGCCATTGACCTCCATGAAGCCAGGATTTTACCCAGCAGTTTGTTTTTTTAAAGTCTTCATGAGTTGGTCAAGATCGTGTACAATGGACAATTAAAAGAAAAGAATTACAAAATTTTAATTTTAATTTGGCAGTGCCATTGCAGGGCCTATTGCAATTATATTGCCATGCCTCTGTACAGCCGGAGTCTGGGCCAGCGCCCGCCAGAGTGAATGGAGATGTCCCCTCGGGATTTGAGGGAGGGATTTAAGCTTCGTGTTTGTTTTTTCAGGCAGCGTTTCAGTAAGTGCTTTACAAAATAAGGCTCTGGGGGAGACACCCACAAACCTCCCATCGTCAATGAAAAGTCATCTCTGCATGTGAATGGGATGGCAGATCCTCTCATACCATCCAAGACGCCAGCGATGCTACAGGGAGAAGCTCTGTCCAAAAGGGGTGGTATATTTAAAAGGGAAAAAAAAAAAAAGAACTGCCTATTGATGGAAATTGGGTTTATTTGTAGGAAAGATTAATACTTAATACAGTTTATCCTCAAAAGGTCACTATAACCTTGCAAACATCCTGCAAATCTTCTGACTCATTGCTGAATTGCATCTATTGTAAGTGATGTTTTAAATATTTCACAGAAAGTATTATGCCTTTTATAAAGAGAGACGAGTATTTTTTTTTTCAGTTGTAAAAAACCCCCGTTTTTTCAGCCAGGAATATGATTTACAGAGTGAAAAAGTTAAACCCATGATATATGTGAAATAGGTAATTGATAAATCATAAAACGGGTTGAGTAGAAGATGGAAAAATACTTAAGCTGGATGAATTCTACCAAATTAAGCCAGGCTATTAAATTGCCTAGCATGCTGCTTAATAAAAGTGATATGCTGTTTTATGCTGGACATTTGCAATGGTAGATGGCTTCCCAGAAAAGAATGCATTTCATCTGCTGGAGAATCTGATGCGAGGCGAAGTTAAAATTTTGATCGAAGGTCTGCAGGTTTTTGTGAAGACAGGTACTGAAATGCTGAATCCTCTGCCTGCAGATAAATGAGGTATCCAAAGCTCAGTGCCTGCTACCAGGTGTCTTGGCTGGGCACAAAGCCCTGGGATATAGGCGATGCTGCCCTTTAGCAAAAGGGGCTGCATAGAGCAGTCACAGCCTGCACTTTTCACCCCACCAGTTGCACTCAGAATCTCTTGGACACATGCAAAAATGACACAGCAATTAAGGCAGAAAAGGAGAGGCTGTTATTTCTGGGGAAATTACGCAATGGAGCCCCATCAATGGGAAAAAAATAGCTGCCTTCACAAAAGCCCAAAAAAGAACTGCTGCACTACGACTGCTCGAGCTGTGACTAGCTGCCCTCCCTAAATGAGATGGAGAACGCAAGGGTCCCGGGAGCCCCCGCTGCTGCAGCTGAGCCATCCCATTTGCGGACTGGCACTCTCTGAGAACCCAGGCACTGAGGGAAGGATGGCAGGCATGTGAAATGGGTGCCCGCTTGCCGCTCTGCTGATTCAGGCATCTGGGTGGCTTGCACTGGAGGATGCCCTTGATGCCGGGTACACCCGCTCCATGGAAGGGCTGCCTCCACCCATCTGGCTTCCCTTGCCTTTGCAGGAGAGCACAGGCATTGTGGAATGACAGGGAACCAGGGATCCCTGCTCCAGGGAGGATAAGGGTTCAGATGGGGATGCAGAGGGTGAGGAGGCAGGATGAACTACAGGAGATGTGGCTGCTCCTGCAGCAGATCCAAGGAGGCTTTCTGCAGCTGTGCCCCCTGTCCCAAAGCAGGGTGCAACTGGGATGGGACCCCCAGCAGCAGGACACCCAAATAACCTTGGTGCTGTGGTGCACGCAGGACCGATCTGAGTGAGGTGGGCTTGGGTAGGATACTGATGCAATAGCTTTTTCAGACAGTTGAAAGGTGCCCACCAAAACCAGTTATTCCATATCAGTATGAGACCCAAAGACTGCTGCTGCTGGTGAATACACCCATCTCACCTATCCGTGACCAGATCTTCTCTGCTCTGGAGCGGTGGTAATCAAGGAATATTGGGCAGATGCAGTAAATGAGCAGAGAGCGAGAACGTGATGCTGATGATCATGCTTTGCATAAGCAGCAAATAACATCACAGACAAGATATTTCAGCTAGCCTCTTTCTTGTCATCAGCTGGGAAATTTGGTGGCCTATAGTAGGCAGCCCAGATTAACATGACCAGCTGCTTGTGGAAGGCATCCACACATAAATGTTGGCAAAGGAGACAACCGATTTCCAGTTGAATTAACTGATATAATCTTAGACTGATATATTTTTCATAAATCTCTGTATTGATTGGTAAAGCATCATCAGTATTTGTCTAAACTGGTACAATTATTACCTATTTACCTCCCATTATGAAGGAAAAACATTGGTGCATACGCGGGAAAGTGGAGAAATTCTTCATAAAACTCCCCGCATGCAAGTATTGTCTGAGGAGCAAAATCTCTCTAGCAGGATGGACTGTGTGCTCTGGAGTTTAAGACATGGTACCCACCACCCGTCAGCCCTGCTTCAAATTCCTGACAGGTGTGTAAGGAGCGTTGCAGGTAATTAAAGCTGTTCTGCCTGTTCTTAGCTGATGATCAGAGTGCAGCAGAGTCACAGAGACACTCAGCACCTGGAAGTAGCCAGATATCCTGATAATTTGTTAAAAGACCCTTTAAACCAACACCCTGGCAGCTTCATGGGAAATGCTAATAAGAACTGTTGGTACAGACACAGAAGTTCGCTATCTCCTTGGGGTTAAATTACCCCATTCATTCATGCTTCGGAGGACAATGAGCGTGGCGGGCAGCCCCAGAGTAATCCTTTGACCCAGCCCTACCTGCAGTGACACCGGGGTGAAGGAGGACTTTTAGGAGGGTATCAGTTTCCACAGTAAACTTTCCCAGTGGCCGGGAGTTGAGGAATTGCACTTCTGCCTGGGTGGGGAGCACAGCAGCCTCACGCACAGCTTCAGCAGGCAGCTGAAAGAGCTCCCGAGCTAACCCAGGGGTGAGATGGAGCACCGGCGTTTCATGGTGCCAGAGTTAATTTGCAATCAGCACAAAACTGTTTTGCAATGGTTCTACTGCTCTTTCCTTACAAATCCCACCCGGGGCTGTAAAATCAAAGCTCGCTGCATTGCACCAGGTGAGGTTGGAGAGACGTGCGGTCCCGCAGGACTAGCTAGGTAGGCTTATGGCCACCCATGCCAACCTGGCTGGACTTTTCTTCTGCATTCATACAGCAAAAGGGACTGGCCTGACCCTGGGGAGGGGTTCTCACACACCCTCAGGCTGATCTGCCATGGTAATGCCCAGAGAAAGTGTTAGCTGGGCCAGGCATGGGAGATGTGGAAAGCGCAAGCTCAGAGCCATGTGGGATGGCTGCTAGCAGCAGCATTGTGTTTGCTTTCCTCAAAGCAGGCATGACTTTTCCTCTTTTTTATCTCAGCTATTGTCTCGCCCCATTGTTCAAACACATTTCATACCAGCTGGTAATTAATTGTGTGCTGTAACACCCAACTGTATCCTATGCCACTGTAAACCAACTTAAATAAACTCTGCTCACTCAGGATGGAGCAACTGGCCAACTCCTAATCAGTGCAGGCATTGAAGAGGAGAAAAGGACCAGATTCAGAAATGCATTTAAGTGGCAAACATCACCAAAATCAGCACCAATCTTAGTAGAACTTGACTATTCCCTGGACAAAACAGCTGGCCATCTAAAGAGAGCAGGGTTTAACAAGGGCACACAGGAGGAAAAAGAAGGGATTTGAAGCGATTTGCAGATGATGTATTGGCCAAGGTTCTTTCTCGAAAAGGAAGAATCATCTCCCACGTCATTATTAGCAGATGCACTTTTGTTACATCCAAATAGCTGTTGGTTAGAAAAGGAAGATCCGTAAGTGCCCCGGTCCTGCAGGAAGCAGGCGTACAGTTTGGGCACCTGAGCAGGAGAGCACAGGGTTTCTGGAGGCTTCCCTTGCAGCAGGACAGAAGAACTATGCTTGGGCATAGGGTTCTTCTGCTACTGAAAGTAAATTCATTTAAAAAAGGACTTTTAGAGGAAAAGAAACTCTTCATACTTTCAGGTCAAATTCATCTATTGATTTCAGCCAGAAGAAAGCACGGAGTTTTCTTTTTTTTTTTTTTGAAAATGACAAAACATTTCACTTTGGACTTGCTAAAACATTTGACATTTCCCAAGCAAAACCTTTAAGCCTTTTGTTTTCAAACAGCACTTGTTTATTTCTAAACTGATCTAAATTAAAAGACAAAAGTTAGAACAAAATAGTTAATAAACTCAGCAAAGGAAAACAAAGTATTTCGACTTTGAATCAAAGACAATGATTCAGGTTGACCCAACATGACATGTTTTGGGTTTTATATTTTTCCCCCAAAAGCTGAGATTCAACATGTGCTGGGTTTTTTTCTTTTTCTGGTTTGGCAGGGAGCCAAAAAATCCATTGTCAGCCCAGCTTGACGAGAAGATCTTCCGCAGACTCCTTGGTGGGGAGAGATCCCTGCTGCTCTGTCCTCGGGATGGGCAGGTTGAAGGGCGAGAGAAGCCCTCTTGGCTGACGGGACAGCACAGCTGTCCTCACGCAGGGCGGAGAACAAGACTTGCGGCCACCAGACCCAGCTGCTGAGAACATCTGCCAGCATCTCCAGGCTGATTTTTACATCACTGGTTTATAAAGCTTCAAGTGAGGCTCGTGTTCCTGTGTCATCCAATCATGGCTACTTTGAATATAATGTTTAACGTGAGTGCAAGTTAATTTCATGTCTGCTTGCAGCTCATGACACCGCAGACATGCGGGTGCATCCATCAGCAGCATTACACCATCATTAGCAGAGGTAAATACGCTACCCAAGTATTTGATTACTGACTCACTTTCATGCTTTGCTTTTGGTTGTTATAATGTCAAACTTCAAATGCATGCTCTATTTTTTCTGCCTGGGCAGGCAGTTCATTTAATGCCATAAAACAAAAAAGGCCACATTGATGACATATTTTTTTTCCTGCTGCGGATTTTCTTTTTTCCTTAGCTGTGCTTGACAAATGAACAGAAATATGGGGATGAAAGAGAAAAAGAGTGAGGGAGAGATAGAATAGAAAACAATAATAGTTTTAAGTATAACAAATTGAATAAATATCATAAGGAAATAATCAAAACTAATGTCCCTTGTTCCAGATGCTGAAATGTTTTGTAAATCATATTTGAAGAGAAAGGTATCTCAGCTTTATTTTCCTGCTTTTTGATGCTGTGACTTCCTCAGCTGGGGTTATCATTTGCAGAGATGGATTTTGGGGTGGAAAATCCTGTAGGTTCAGCAATCCAGGATGCAGTTCCTGGAGCCGTAGTTTTGCTTTGGGAGGTTATTTCATGTCCCAACTCTGTTTTGCTGGGCATGACCACACATGGGTTCGCTCCATAAAAGCCCCTGGAGAGAGGGGATGCTGCACTGTTCCTATCACACAGGAACATGCCAGCTGCTGATGGGTGTTTTACCCAAGAAAAAAGGAAGATTTAGCAGTTCTTACTGAAAGGCCCCCTTGGAAACATAGATTTGCTCAGGGGGTTTCTCACCCATTTGCCCTGACCTACCAGGAAACCTTTGTTGGCGCATCCTAGGCTGGTTGTCTTGAAGAGCATTTGGGGGCATCATGAACAGTGTTGTGAGCAATAACCTGCCAGCTGGAGGGACCTGCTTGGGCACCCTCCTGAGGAAAGCCATCTGTCCCTGCTGCTGCGGGGGACATCCCTGCTTTCCGTGGCCAGTCCCCCCAGCAAACCTGCTGCAAGCTTGCTAGAGAGCAACCAGGAGTGCTAATTGGATTGTATCAAAGCTGCATATTTCATAAACATTACATCATTTCCTTGCTGCTTTCAGCAGACTGATTCAACAAATGTTTTCTATTTTACTCCAGGATTCAGACATGAGATGGGCTCAGAACTTGGCAGTAATTTACTTGCAGCTTAAATTTATGACATATATGAACATTTATATTCATTTAAAATGAAAGGCAGAGCTGCACAAACATTTTTCATCCATTTTTTTACTATATGTGCTGATTTTACCTTCTGTAGAAATTATTATATGTCTAGTTATACAGCCAAGGGAAAAAGAGAAAAAAATAAGTTCTTATACTTCAGGGGAAAATGTGTACAATTAATATCAGTTTACACATCTGTAATAACATAAAATATATACACCCGAGGTTATGTGTCATGACATAAATCATAAAAGGGTCATAAAGAGTTATTTAAGAACCTTGTAACAGATTTTATTAAATAACATTATCAAATATTAAAGCTTTGTGTGAATAAGTGCTGTAGAAGGGCTGCACAAGCTTCCTTTGACCAGTATACAGCCGTAAACAAATTTTCCCTATAAAGACTAGAAAGCTGGACCAGATTCTTGGCTACTTTCAATCACGAACGATCATCTGGGTCTAGCAGGGCTACCCTGGTTTAGTCAAGCTGAGGATTAGCCTTTTTGTGCAAAACCCCTGTGGTCTGAAAGAGGCGATAATGAAGGGACAGTTTGTCCTAAGCAGTGTCAAAAGCTCTGGCACCAAAAAGCAGGAGGAAAAGCGAGGGTGATTTGGAAAGTCCTGTCACCTTCCAACAGATGCTACCTTCCCAGCGTGGTCTTCCCAGCCCATCGAACCAGCGGCAGATGCCTGGGCTGCTCTCTTCTAAACCTGTCTCGGCTCCTAAGGCACCAGACCTTGAAATCAGGGTATTACTTTCACAGTAAAAATTGTTGGAAGTGCTCTCAGAGATCCCCACATTTGCCTAAAGGTTTATTTCCCTTTTTCTCCCTTTCAGGACTGTACGCTTAGTGTATAATACTTGAGAAAGTTGGCTTTCTGAAGTAGAGGGGTAGGAAATATAGTGCCAATAAAGTTTTATATCCTTTCTCTAATATATATTTTAAAAAATAATTTCTCTGCATAATGTATTCTTCTTTGCAAACATGGAGTACCTGAGACTGTGGTAGGGTATAAAAATTTTATTGGCACCCATTTGGAATGGTGCAAGAAAACCCTCTCTCTCTCTCTCCTTGTAAAAGTTTTAATAAAATAAAATTATAGAGCATTTAGGAGAAAATTAATATCTAATTTTACTGAAATACCAGAATACGGCCAAGCTTGCTCAGCCCCTCAATAAATAAAGGAGCAAGCAGAGGAGTAAATGAATGTAGCCAGGCCAGCCTTCTTGCTGCCTGGCAGGGACCAAAACACCAGCCCCATCTCAACCCTCTCGTCAGCCACTGGGAAAAGCCGTGGCAGGGATGGAGATCGGGACTTGCCGGTGCTATAAAGCCCACCTGCCCCTCTCCCCCTTCCCATGCACCATGTCAGTCGGACCATCCATGTGCCAGCTAGCCAGGCACTGGCACACACCCAGGTGCTGTGGTGCACGGTTGTCCACCCAACTGCAGGTACCTCTTGCTGCCTGCTCCCTCTTGCAGTCCTGGAGGAAGACCAGCATCTTCCAAGGGTGACTCAAGCTATGGTAAGATCAGAGGACTTGCCTTGTGGAGGCACATTTCCCATGCCAGATCAGACCAAATATTTCACTTTGAGATGGCTGCCAAAGCTAGGTGAGATCAGTATGTTCCTGGGAACCAACAGCTGGCATTTCAGCCATAGGCAGGAAAATGTAGACAGCTGAGAGGACATATCATGTGGTGTAAATCTACCCAGGACAGGAAAATTTTGTTGTTGCTTTATGAGACTCTGTGGAGACCTTCTTTAACAGAGAATTCAGGAATTTGGTCATCCACATGCAAGGAAGCTCGGCTGGAGCTAGAGGCAGCACAGAGCAGAGCTTCAAGATACTCTGGAGAAAGGAGAGCCTGCCTTTTAGTCAAGAGAAGTGAAAGCTGAGAGCAGACATAACTCCTGTCAACAACCACATCTTGGGGATGGAGAAGATCCAGCAAGACCAGTGCTACCTCCAGGCAGGTGGATCTCTGCTGGCCTGCAGCTGGAAGCAGGTTCCCAGCCATCCACAGAGATGATTCTGAAGAAGTTTCCCATATAAACTGTGGCCATAAAAACTCTCACACTTGTGGGATTTTTTGTGGTTATGGAAGGTATAACACCACATGGGAGTCTTCAATACAAAGATGCTATCACCATCCTCTTCTCTTGTGTGCTACTTGAGACAACAGAAGTTCAGAAGGTAGGAATACTCTCCCCTGAGCACTGCCTTTTGGTCCTCCACCCTGCACACCTTCAGCCATGCAAGGCCAGGGAAAGAGCTAGTCCTTGCTGGGTATCCCTCCTGTCTTCAATAAAAATATGTTTTGGTTTGGTAAATATCAGCAATATAGCCATTCGTTATATATATACTGAAAATAACTTGCTTGTGTTATTATATCAAAGTCATTAGGCATCGCGTTCAATACGCATACTATATTAATTCCATATAAACCAGGGGGTTAGTAAAAGTGGTCTGACTTCAACAAAATAAAATGGCCTGACTTTGAAGATATTGGTTGCAGATAATACTATATTTTTTTGATTAAAATGTATAAGAATTTGAATAAGAATGCATTGTTTGGAATACATTTCCACTGGTCTCCAAAAGAATTCCTACTTGCAGATATATGTGGTTTCAGTTAACAGGCAAAGGATTAAAAAAATACATTGGTTTGGGCTAATTCTTGTAATTATATATTTTTTGGTAAACGTAAATTGATTTTGTATAATAGGTTTGATTGGAAAATTACCTGTTTGAGATGGGAAAATAAAAGAGACTGCTGGACACGAGTTTGAAAAAAATGTTGGGTTTCAGTAGGATGCTTTGCTCTGAATGAAAGTCTGCTTCAATAAAAATGTTGATTTGAAAATTGTGGTTTTTAGTAGGATGGTATTTGATCCATTAAAACTGTATTGGTTTCATCCTTTATGTTTGCCTTCGTTGAAATATATTGGTATGAAGCATGAAATAAGCATGTGTCAGGCATTACTCAAATAAATAAGCAGGAAAAAAAAAAGAATAGCAAAGCAGCATCAGCTGTAATTGTGAGAGCAAGCCTAAATAACCCAAGTGATTTTATACCACGTGTCCCTTCTGACGCAAAAAGGCAGAGCTGCGTGCAGAAGGCAAAGCCCAGGCGTGATGGGCAGAGGGAACCCAGCCTCTGCCCCAGAAAGCTGGGATAGTGCTGCCGCTGGTGTCACTGGCAGGAGGATCAGGCCCCAGGAATGCAAAAATGGAAAATATCTGCTTTATTAGATCAGCCCATTCAAGGGATTGTCTGCAGAGGACAGGCAGAATTGCTTTGTCTGGCCCAGATTTGCATTATACCAGTGACAGGGATCCTACCGCTTCCCTTGGAGGACTTTTCCACATTCTAATTGATCTGATTGTTAGGTAATTGTTCATAAAATTAAGAATCTTGGAAGTAAATGAGGGAACCCAGGCAGAACTGCTCCATGCAAAGAGCAATAGCCATATGGAACGAGTTAGACTGGGGAAGGCAACCGAGCAGTATAAATGAGTTCAAGAGACATTCAGATTTATTTCTGGAGAAGGAAAGGGACTCGGAGTATGATGAAGAAAAGCAGGAAGGTGGGTTTAGCAAGCATTTAAAAAGGGAAGGCATGCTTGAAGGGAGGACGTTTACAGAGTGAGAACTCAGAGGACGTTTTTCCTAGGACTTTTCGTTTTTATTGATGTTTATCACATGAGAAAATCATGCTCCCTCTTGCACAGAAAGTGAGGAAGGTTCCATTTTTTCTTGAAGAAAAGGTTTTATTCCAGGGAAAATTCAGCCAGAGAAACGGGTTGTGCACTCGAGGCGTTGCTTCTGTCATGCTCCTCGCTCAGCCTTAACACATGCTTTGCTGGGGGCGCACATTTAAATTCCTGTAATTTCAAGTTAAACACAAGAACCATGCACTGAGCCTTTACGCTTGAGTAGAGTGACATCTCTGGCCATTGCTGGTGGCCAGGAGAGCCAGTTTTATAGACCACACCACAGCCAATGTCTGCAGAAGTCTTCCAAGTCTCCTCAGCAAACCCAACCCACCCGACCCATCATCCCAGCTGTGATGAAAGAGGGTACTCATAGAAGAATTAATGCTTACAGCTAGGGTTTTAGATGTTTAGAAGTCCTGGATTCAACGCAGGCATTCCCTGGAGACACAAGCTCAGAGGACAGGACTGCACGCAGGGTGACACAGGCAGCAGATGCTGCAGCTTGTGGCAGCCACAGCTTTTGCAGGATGCAGGCTCCAGGACTGCATGAGTGGCAGTCTGAACTAAACAGCCTGCTCTGTTTCAGGAAGCAGGAAAGAAGGAAGAGTGTTGTCCAAGTTGCTTTTGCTGTAGGACGTTATTGCAGCAAAGTGTGTCCATCTTGCAGGCTTCTGCACAGGCAGAGAGCACGGGCACTTAGAGCAACAGGATACACACACACAGAGAATAGGAATCAAGTAATTCAAATAACAAGATAAAGAATAACAACATTGCAATTACAGTGTTAAATCTCAGCCAAATTAAAAAAAAAAAAATCTAACAGCTATTGCTGCAACCTTTTCCAAGCCTAATGACATAGGTAAGCTATGTACAGCTGGGGGCTAACTTAGGGTTACAAACTCAGGTTATAAATAGACCTGCCTGGTGGAAGTAGAAGCATGTCCATAAGGAGTTACCAAACAAATCACTGCCATTTTCACCCTTGCTGGCAGTCCTGGAAGAAAGGTGTCACCAAAAAAGAGTGGCAGCTCCATGCTGACAAAGGCTTCCTTTCTCTGCTGTCCATCACCAAAGAAAAGCATTTCTGTCACTTCACCCTTCCAGTCACATTAAAAACCAAAAATCTGCCCAGGGGACACACCAAAAATGAGTCCCCCCCATCTAGAAAATAAATTAGTGTTTGCAAAGAATGGCTTCAGATGCACGAGGCCAGCGCAGAGCTGGCAGGAGCCGCCAGCCTCGCTGGACCTCTGGCCTTTCGTGCCGGGCTGCACTTGGCTTGTCAGGCGTGATTAATTCTGTGACTAATGGAAGGCCACTAATGCACTTTGTCAAACATTTGGGAAAAGCCCTGGTGGACCAAGCCCATGTTTCCTGTGCTCCAGCCACTGCTGAAGAAATGCTTTTGAGATAGTGAGGTCTGAAATTCTGAGTTAGCCCTCAAAAAGCAGGCAGTGAACCTGGGCAAAGGGAACAAAGGTCTAAGGGGCACAGAGCATTAGCTCCTTGGTTGGGGTGACAGCCACAGGCTCATGCCAATTTTGCTGTTTTACAGTACATCTTGTTGCCATTAGGACAGGTGGACTCTCTGCAGAATGTGATGTTTTACAGAGTCTTTGTATTATGCAGAATCACAAAGTGTCCTAAGCCTGACAAGGAGGAGCTGCAGAAGTGAAGAGGCGCATGGCTTGACCTCCACTGTTGTGTTGGTGTCGACTGGGGGGCCGTAGTGGGGGAAGCTAGCAGCGATATGCCAGAGGACAGCAGCCACCAAGCAAGGGTGGCTGGGCCTCCAGAATCCAGGGGGTTCATCCCTCAACTGCAAACCAGGACCGACTCTACCCTTCGTCATTCCCAATAGGGCTTAATAACCCTTAAGGACTAACCACATGTTTAGATGGAAATGTCACTGCTTCCTTATGTGCTCCTCTCCACTGCTCTTGGCAAGCTGTTACCCATTTCCAGTAGGAAGTGCTCTTGCTATAATTTAAGATGGTTTCTCCTCTTTCTGTCCACCATGGAAAACCTATTCCCACACCTGCCAGGCAGCCCCGTCCCCGCAAGCTGGATGGGTGCGTTAGGCTTCTCAGCTGTGCATCAGCACCTCCTGCCTGCTGCTGTCCAGCCGCCAGACAAGGTGCAGCCCCTGTCCGACTTCTTTTAGAAGCTGCAATAAGGAGTGCTGGACCTTGCTCTGCGTGGACTTTTCCATATGTTGAGGACACTGCTAACCCCACACCCTGCCACGTACAAACAAGCCTGTGGCCCTTCTTGTTGCCTGCAATGTCACCTGTCCCTCATGGCTGCCACTAGCTGATTCACACACACTGAAAAATTATTTCTGCAAAGTAGAGGTACAGTGTTTTGCCTTGCACATTAGTTAAGCTACTGCAAAAAGAGGGCAAAAGGAGAATAGAAACCTGCATATCCATGTCAGACAAGAAATGTGCCTGCCTGCTTTTCCTGTAGTGTTCATTATGATTTTGGGAAATCCACGCCTGTGTTTAGAGCAATGAGATTAAAGCCAAACTCCAAGAAAAAAATTGGCATGCTTTCCACAGTGATTTCCATGGAGGGGACTTTGTCCCATCCTGAGCCATGTGAACTTGCTTAGGGATGGGCACAGAAGGAGTTTTATGATCTCACTGTGTTTTGCTATGAGGCTGAGAAGCATAAATACTCAGGACCGTGGTTTGTAATGGGAAAAAAGGAAAAATCAGCCAAAACCAGCATGCAGAACACTTTCAGGTTCCTGTGTTTTGGGACTGTTAGACTGTGCCACGGTGTTTCACTTTCCTACATAAAAGCGAGGATACTCTTCAACATGAACTTCTCATCTAAAATGTTTAACATTCTTTCAGACCATCACCAAATTTTGAAGTCTTATGAAGACCCACGTTTCTTTTCTTCTGCTAAAGGGAGCTGAGACCAGAACCCTGCCCTGCTCTGTTGCTGGCACTGTGCGGAAAAGAAGCCTTTTGCTTTACAGGAGAGGTGGTGAAGAAAGGCACTTATTTCACAGGGCAGGATTGTGTCTTAAAAAAGGATCAGCAGTCCCTCTTAAAAAAATCTGGATGGGTTCCACAATACCACACACCCTGTAATTGCTCTTATTTGACTCCAAAACCAAAATGAAACCTGGTGCACGCTCCCAGCCGTGCTTGCTTACATGTGAATATTCCATATTTGCACATTTTAAAAGTGTTTTGCTGCTCTGCTCTGATTTTAGGCCCAGATAAGAGTGAGAATAACGGCTTCACTCATTGCCTTGTAAGAAATCCCTTACCGACATCTGTGTGACTTTGGGGTCTGCATTAAAAAAAATATAAGGAGGATCATTTCAGCCTCTCTGAGGAGGCTGCAAAACTTGCTAAATAACATGCTGATGCTGCAGATTGTTTTAATAGGGTTGAGCTCTAGTTAAGCATTTTAATGCACATGTTGTAAATAAATAATGGAGGAGGCTGCTTCTTTAACATTGCAATAATTATTTTAAATTAAACCCTTGTTACAAAGAAACTAACTTTCACCTTGCTGATTCCATCACTTATTCTGGAAGAGCTAGATCACACTTCAGCAGGGGAGTTCTTCACAGTTGGAAAGTGATGATTGCACTCGTTTGGGATGGGCATGAATTACTGAAATTCCCATCAAAAAGGAAAGATGAAATTGAGGGCTTTTTGCAAAAATGCTAGCATCAAAACCTCACAAGTTTGTTCCATGTACCATTTGAATTTTCCAAGTTTGTATGGTGAAAACTCTCCCTTGTTACATTCCAGCCAGATTTTTCAGATGTTGCTTCACTGATCACCTAATTCTGTTGTTTCAACATAATGACATGAAAATTTCTTGCTTAAAAATACCCTGTTTTGTTGCCTTGTCTGTAAAGTCTGAGAGAGAGTTATTGGGCGTATGGGAAAGCTGGAACAGGTACACGGGTGAAGCATCTATAGAGCTGCTGGATCTGGCACACCTCTGCTCTATCTGCTCAGCCCATATTACCTCCTCAGCCCAGACCAGCGGGAAAGCGTTTCAAAATGCTTTTAGAATTTCAGTGTTGTTGATAGCGATATCTTGAATCTCATATTTGTAGAACTAATTTTCAGCTTTGTCAGAGTTTGATTAATTTTTCATGTTTGATGTTGCTACCTCTGGTTATTTTTGTTGGCCACTTTCAGTGTGGGAATAGATAAAAATATCTAACCCCTACAAGGAACTTGCTGCCATTCCTCAGAGTTTCCCATTTCTGTGTGGTGCTGACTCTCATTACAAGAGTACTGTAACTACAAAGTGAATAAAATAATGAAAGCCATAGGATTACCGCATCCAAGGTTCATGGGAAAGTAAACACCCTGCAAACCATCCTTAGGTGCCACACATACATCTAGAAATGTGGGAATAGAGAAGAAAGTCACGCTTACCTGGACAGAGGGAAGTCCGCCTGATGGTCCCATCCTCTGCCATGGTTACCCCTTGGTGGTGTTTGATGGCCTCTCTCTGCAGGGGAAGAACGGTCCCTTCAGAGCAGAAATCAAAAGGCATTTCACCCTCCTAATACAACCAAGCTGGTACTTCCCATGCCTATAGAAACTCAATCAAACAAATCAAAACATGCTTTATTGAATGTTTTAGTAACTATGTTTCCTGGTGTCCCCCCCCATGCTTATTTTTCTTTCCTTGAAGAAAAAAGGAGATATAATTGGGTTTGATTCTTTTTGCTTTTCAAACTGCCCCGGAAAAACACAGGTATTCATCCTTCACAAAAGCCTTAAAACCAACAGATGGGGTGAGTCTCTCAATTAACACTGAACAACACATCCGCGTAACTGCCAATGTCCTCCTCCTGAGGGCTCTGGGAGGAAGACTGCCCTGACCTTTGGATTTGCCAAGAGGAGCAAGCTGGGAGATATCTGATATATCTGGGATGTGTCAGCATCAGTGCTCCCTGTGCATTTTTATAACCACCAATTTTTTGACCTAAAGAAGGTGGGGAAAAAAAAGTGATTCCCTCTTTAAAGCTCTCTGAGATCTGCTGTGGGACAGGGCACTTCTGTGGAGCAAGGAGAGCAGGGACCTACCCAAGAGACAGGAGACCACTACTTGCACTTCAAGGACTGCAAATTCAGGGATAAATTCAGACATAACATAAAGGGACATGACTGCTTCCACTGAAGGTAAGTCTCTGAGATCATAGCATGGCTACTTTCGCTGAGATCTTGTTAAAAACTTGCCTCTACCAAGACTCCTGGCAGTTTTGCTGTTGATTTCAACAGGATTACGAAGTCTGGGGACATCTGCTTGAGAAAAGTGTCACAAACAAAAGGCTGGGAAACCACAGTGGACAGGCACTCACCCACAACTGCTGTGTCTCCCGTGGTGAGTAGGGTTAAAGGGAACTGCTTAGAATATGTATGCAAAAGGTATGCGACACTGGTCAATACAGGAAACAACTCATGTTATATCAGCCTCTAAACTCTTTGTCATGGGTAGTTTAACCACGATCCTTGCCACTTGATGCTATACCACCTTCTTGCAGAAGACAGTGAAGTTCCCACTACTGATGTTCTATGTTACTGAGGTGGCGTTTTGGAGAAGAGGAGCAGGGTTTGTGTTTTAGTTCTGCAGAGCTACAAAGCCTTCTCACCGCAAAACTTCAGAGACCATCCTGGGTAGTGGAAAGCCCCTTCATATGCGGCCCAAGCCCTGCTGCCTAAGGGACAACACCCCTTACAGATGAAAGGATCATTTGTGGAGGACCTTTAGGTAGAAGTTAAAATTCCCTTCAGTGGGGCTGGAAAGAAGAAAGCACCGACATGGACTTCGAGAGCCCGAGTTTGGCTCTGTAAGGATTCAGTCTTGCAGCGGTGGTAAAAGCATGCACTTGGCCATAGGCACATGAGCAGACCTGCCAAAGTCAAACGTTAAGCACGTGCTCAAGTGCTCCAGCAGCTCGAGGGAAGAAGGTGCTGGCACGTTTGGCAAGATCGAGCCCCATCTGAGTGCTGGAGGTAAATTTCTGGAGCGCTGGCCACTTATTCCCTCTGCCTCCAAAGCTGCTATGTTGAGCTCAGATCCTTGCCACCCAGCCAGCGCTGCAGCTCCATTTTGCCCCATCCTGGTCCCCTGCCAAGCTGCTGGAAGGTCAACATCCACCTTTGCTTCTAAAAATAGGTTTTACCCAGTTTTCACTAGGGTAAGCAGATTTACAGTAAACAGGAGTTGATTTATTCTGTCCTCAGGAGAAGATGTTGCATGGAAATCGATGCACACTGTGAGGAAGGGCTGTCTGGTAGGACGGGTGGTTTCAATCAAAAGTATATTTAAATAAAGACTCAAAAGAAAACCAAGCATTTAAGCACTAAGCCGTTTCAAAAGTATCGCTAATGTTTGCTGCAGAACATACTAATGACTGAAGTACAGGAGTAAAAATGGAATATAATATCATAATCATGCCATCTCCTGAAAAATAGGCTGTGTTAGAGCCACACATAAAGCTTAATTGAACAGCTGCAACAGTGCACATGTTTACAGAATGGAAAACCCACCCAATGCGGGGCCGCACGCTTTACAGCCTCCATTACAGTCACTCAGAAATAGGCAAAAATTGGCCCATCTTGCATTTAGGTTTACTGTGATGAGGTCAAATAATTGAGTATTTTAAACAGTTTCAGGCTAATTTTAATGAATACAGCTTCCTCTGAAGGTTGCCTGTGATCTCCTTTGAAGAGAAAAAAAAAGATGATAACCTTAATCTTTAAAGTAGTTTGAATTATTTCCTCCCAAGCCTTTCTCTAAACAGATTAAACTCCTATTTGAAATGGAAGTAGATATTTACTCTTGTAAATAAGCATTTTCTCTTGTATCTAACGGTAAACAGATTAAAGGATTATGCTTAAAGACCTTTCAAAATTTTAGTATTGGGGTTCTGAAATCGTAGTGTTTGCTATCCAACCCTTGCTGTAGCTACGTGCAGGGCGGAAGGTTATTTTCTCCCATCAAGTACATCCTAAATAAGGAGATTTAAAGTCTTCAGTTTTGAAAGACTTCGTTCTTATCTTCGCTGTTGCCACTTCACACGAGCAGGGGAGTCTACAGAGCTTGGAGCATAAATGAGAATCAGACACAAAGACTATTTTAAAAAGTCACAGTATGGGAAGAATTTACTTGATTTCTAGTAATATATATAACATACAATAAAGCAGACCAACATATATCATCCCCTGTCAAGAAAGTTTTGTCACTTGGTAATTTGTTTTAATATATTAGTTTCTAAATATAAGAGCAGTCAATTGATGCTTTATTAATGTGATGTGTACGTGTATAAATATTCCTTTAAATTCCAGGATCGTGGATATTAATGTTGTGGCATTTGAAAGCACAAGGCACTTGAAGTGCTCCGTCCCGAGGCAGGAGTCGTACCGATTGCACCGAGCCCCATTTATAACTCCTCCGGCCAGGGAATGAAAGGGCTTTGATGTAAAGTGTTGTTTAAATGCTCTCGTGAATGGAAAGTCAGAATTTTTCCCCCAATATTTCTGGCAGCAAAATGCTTCCACCGAGTGCAAGGGTTGTTTAGTTGTTGGAGTAGCAATGTTTAAAGAGGGAAACATTCGTTTCTGAAATAGTCAGAAGTTGCACTGAAGAGGGGGTCTGGACATCAGCTGCCTCTTTTACCCCACTATTTTAAGATTTTCATTATTTCCGCTAACTTTTGCTTCCTTTCAAGTAAAGGGAGACTCCAAACAGCCTGATTGAGCTCTTGGTTTATGGATTTGCTGCAGCTGAGTATTTCAAAAGGTTGGGGACACCTTGCTGTGATGGGAGGGAGGTGTCACCGTAACCTGCTCCTGCCCTGACTGGTGGCTGCTCTGAGAGGCATCACACCAGCTTAGACTTGCATAACCCAGTATTTTTACGCTAACAACACTGGGGATGTTAAAATATCTTCAGATTTACCAGCTGAATGTATGGTACTTGCAAGTATTACAGATTTGATATTGTATTTTCTATATAAACCATACGGTGATCACACACTCATATTTAACTGATAGGAGTCAAACACAGCTTGGTGCATTGCACAGTTTCTTGCCATTCCTTATTACCTTCTGATTTTAGCTACCACAAAAAAAAAAAAAAAAAAAA
>Ga0065711_1037109_pt1 | contig 20193 bp, 12 predicted proteins | sample Hoacrofraction12_FD_59098 | JGI IMG/M metagenome (GOLD analysis project Ga0065711, IMG submission 59098) | Hoatzin crop microbial communities from Cojedes, Venezuela - Epithelial fraction 12 v2 (version 2) | ecosystem: Host-associated > Birds > Digestive system > Esophagus > Crop | place... | reverse complement strand
TTTTTTTTTTTTTTTTTAAAATCAGTTGAAGAAGTTTGAAGAGTAAGGTTTCCTTTCCGGAATGAATCCTAAATAAAAGAATCTAAGCAGGGTATATCCTCCATGGTTAACACAGGGAAGTTTGCACTGTCTTCAAAATAGTCTCTGCAGTACTCACCCACTAGGTTCTTTCTGAGTCCATGGAAGTGTCTGTCTGGTATGTAGATGGTGGCACTGGTTAATGGACATGATGAGAGTCAAACCATCATTAATAAATGAATAAAGTAGAATGCAAAGTGCCATGCTTGCTGTTCAGGGTAGAAGGAAAGAGGAAAAAAGAAATTTTTGATATTAAAGGTAATATTTTTAAAGGGTGTTGATGAAGACCTTGAAACACCTGACTCTGTATTTTATCACTCAGGGTAATTCTGCTGGCCTGTGGTGCCAATAGCTTTGCTGCTGCTGCTCCTGCTCCCGCTCACTGCGGTGGGAACTGACAGTTCTGCTGCTGTGATCAGCTTGGATGCCTCTGCTGGAAGTTTTCTGGAAGTTTTCCCTTTTGTGGGTTGTCAGACGTTTGGATGTTTTGTCAACATCCAGAATGTGTTGCCAGGCTCTGATCTGGCTAATCAGTTTCTGAGGCTGCTGGGACAAGTCATGTTTGGATTTGTTGTTGTTTCCCGTCTGAACAGGTTTGTGCAGTGAACAGGTGAGTGTAGGAGCAGGGGAGCCTCACTAGTGTGGGCATGTGGGTATGCAATAGACAATTAATTAATTAATACGTGATTATATGATACTGATTGCTGGAAGTATGTTTGGGAAACTAAGCCCTGTTATTGAAAAGGGATAGGAGTTGTTTTTAGAAAAGATGGGGCTCTGAGAGCTTATTCATCCTGCTTTGTGCATTGCACTTAGATATAAGCAGGTATTCTGAACTAACATGGTCTCCTCCATCCTTAACCACTGTTCCTGGATATAGGATATGGAGAAAAAAATCATCTGAGGTATCCATATTCTCTCAGCTTCAGGCAGGATGCTTGTTACAGGCTAGGCATTTTCAGTAAGCTTCTAGCTGTGTGTATGTAGTGAGTAGTAGTGATTTACTAAAGTAAATTATGTGGGAAATGGAACACACTGAGATAATTATCTATGAAGTTGTGAAAAATAAGTAAAGCTTGGTCGCAGTTTTGAGAGAAGTCATTGGTATCAGTTTAAAACTCTTAATTGCTGCTTGTAAATGGTTATCGGTAGTTATTACCCATTTAGAATGAGTAGGACTGCTAACATCTGAAATCAAGCAAAAAGTGGCAAGTAATTGAGCCTTGAGGGACTCCTTGTCACTTAGGGAAGCATAGTTGATGTTCATATTGAAGTTTATGGGTGCCTGCCTGTAATGAATGCACTTATGGTTAATTATTTTTTGTCTAACATTTGCTGAGCTATAATCAAAACTCATCCACAAGTATAAATGATCACAGAATGCGAGGGGCTGATGAGCTAAAAGGGTTCATGATGCCAATCAACTAGCGGTGAGCATCCGAGTTGCAGTCTTTTGAGCTCTGGTCCCTACATAAGAAACCAGTTTAGGTATTCCTTTCCTATGTGATGCAGAAAGCTGCTAGATGGAGGCTTAGTTTTCAGCAATCTACTGGTGCTAGCTAGTTTGGTAACTTTAGTCCAAGAATTTGGCACAAATGCAAGCAGAACTGGCTTAATGCTTTTTAAAGAGGTTGAAGCATCAGTCTTAAACAATACTTCAGAAATCAGTAAAGCAACCAGAAAAGATACAAGTATTCATCTGATGTCTGGAGGGGGAGTTAGCAACACATTTAAAAGTATTTTTGGTTTTTTTCCCCCCCAAGGGTGCACAATGTGATGTCTTATATTCTGTGCATCTGGTAGTTTCTTAGATGTCCTGCCTAACATTTGAAGTATGTGCCGGTAATAAGTTTTTTGCTGTGTTGCTGGCGCACTTTAAAATTTTAGTGAATTCAGTGGAATGTCAAGTGACTGCAAAGTGATGGCAGAGAACTGTTGGACATACAATTGAACAAACGCGTTGTGCAACGCAGATTAAGAGTTCAAAAATCAATGTTATTTGCACTTCGGACGGGGGGATGGACCAACAGGGAGTGAGATGTGGAGGAAGTCAAGGTAGCTGGCAAACAAGAAGTGAGTAAGCAGTTCTGGTGAAAACCAATGCAGCTTCATCCAGTGGCAATAACTGTGCATTTAGCTTTCCATGGGTTATGTGACCTAATGTACTGAGGAGCCATTTCCCAAAATGCTGTTGCAGACAAGAAGGAGCACTGTGTCACTTGACAGCTAATTAGGAAGCAGAAAAATCTCCTCCTCCCTCTGATGCTCTGTCTATCATCTTCAGCTGTACCATAGAAACACTGCTGAATGGTACAGATTCATGATACATTTGCACAGCAGCGTTCATGGTAGTGTCAGCTGCTTGATGCTAGTAAGATCAACACGGATACCATGTTTTCAGAATCTCTTAGGAAATGTGAATTAGCTTTCTCTTAAGGTCTCCGTTAGTTCTCAGGCAAGCATGATCTGTAAGGCCTTTGCTCCCACCTGATGTCCTAGAAACCTTTTAAAGAAATCTATGCTTCATTTTTGAACACTGTGCTGTCTAAACTTTTTTATACGCAAAAAGAATAAAACCAAAAGGCATTTCCAAATGCTTCTTGCATGTCAGATTAGCACCGTTGCATTCTTAATCTTAAGTGCCTCAAGTGTGAAGGCCAGTAGAGATTTACTCCTCCTTCCTTGTCCGGTTTGCCGCATGCTCCCTCTGACACAATTTTTTTTGTGGCAACTCTTACCCCTTGCATTCCCTTGACTCCCAGTTTCGTTACTAGGTCCCCGTCCCCATCTCTTCCATGAGAATTAATGGTTATGTGTCTCTCTAGGTAGTTAACACAGCAGTACCTTTGGACAGGTGTCTTTATTCCTTGTTATTATACTTGCTAAGTTGAAGGTCATGATGTGGTTTGACTGATCATGTGAGTGCGTGTTGGGTGCACATCAATGCGTAGCTCCCAACAGAGCTCTGAAGCGAGGACTTGCACAGGGTAGTTCCTGCTCGCTGTGAGCTGGTACTGCCTTTCCTTGCTGTAGATCGCTCAGTCCACAAGTCACGTCAATGGGAGTCAAACTGCACCTATAATCTATTTGAAATGCAGCATAACTCTGTTTTACAAGGTGAAAAAATAGATTTTCAGGGGCAATCTGTATTGAGGAGATATACAAGTATGCTCATAGCATTCGCCTAGAAGGCTGGTAGTTAATCATGCACACAACATCTGGCCTGCTAGGACACAGTCTGCGTGTTGGATGTGGTCTGTGATCACACTTCGTATGGTCTAAGGCAACATGGCTTGTATCTCCACGTGGGTACCACTAAGGTCTAGCTTAGTGTGTGGCTTCCCGTGGTGTTTGGAAGTCATGTTTGGCCTGAAGCAAACAAAAATTTTCACATCCCTTTGCTAGACCAATGTATGCTAATCCTGTAAAAAATTAATACTGGATTGAGTAATTCATCTGGGGACAATATGAGAGTTCTATGAAGGTATGTAATTTGGAGCAAAGGAGTACTTTGTATCTTCTGCTCTAGTTTCTGTTCCTGTACAAATAGAGGTTAACTTGTGTCTCAGAGATCTTGTAAAGTTTATAGAGAACGTTGAAGTAGTTGAGGGAAAAATTATATGGTATTGAAGCTGTGCTTGCTGAGTACATATCTGTGATGCAAGAGAGCTGTTGAATGAAGCTGATCAGTGCGTTGTTTGGCCTGAGTACAAATGAGCATCATCCACCGTATGGCTGTCCCTCAACAAAGGTGCACTTATTTTTTTAAAACTAGTGTTGTGTAAGAAATAGTAGTAAATGATAAACCTTTGAGTGTGCTCCTCTTGTGTGTGTGATTTTGAAACAGTGTCTCTCATAACCCGAACCCAGGTCCTGTATGATCCCAACGACAAAGCTGATTTCACTGGGAGAGCTGGATCAGGTCCTACAGGGTAACAACGTGGCAGAAGGTTGTTCCTGTGTGTGTGACCTTACTGCCATGACAGTCTTGTAAATTGATCTGTAGGGGAGGATTCCTCTTTCTCTACGGGTGGATTTTAAAAATCAATGCAGGTTACGACTTAAACGCTCTCTGGGTCAGCACTTGAAATGAGATGTAGTGTGGGGATGGAGACTAACAGAGGCAGGAACGGGTAACAGCTGTTAGAAAATGTGATAAGGTCCTCAGTGAACCTACTACCAGATGTAAGCTGGATGGAACGTATGGGGGGAGGAAAAATACAGCTCTGCTGACACTTTGTAGAACACAACAGCTTTTCACACTGGTAAGATTTACCAAAGTGAGAATCTGTGCAGGCGCAGTTTGATCTGGCAGGACTTGGGGCGGGTGGTAAAACCCACGCTGTTCCAGAATTACTCACCTGACAGCCAGCGTTGGGATTTTATTATGGAGTAGCCACAGCCCATTGCAAGTTACGATAGCATCGCTGCGGTGAGGGTCTGTGTTGGTGCTGCGAGGGGGATTCTGGCTGCTTACTGGTGGCTGGAAGGAGGACGTGTGAAGAGCTGCTCCTGCCCCAGCCACTCGCAGCTCTGAAACTGATACTGAGCACTTCTTGCTGCTCCCAAGCCCACTTAGAGTGAAGCTTGTGCTCACTCATGTTGTCAGGAGTCTTCAGCACTGTTAGTTTAGAAAAAACCCAAACAACTGGCTTTCTAGTTAGCTCAAATTACCTTGCTCTGAGTAATGAAGATTTGAAGGAAAAAAAAGGAAAGAAAAAGCCCATGGCGTCCTTGTTATGACAAGTCTGGCTGTCAAAACCCGATCTGTTGCAGTGCTGCCCGGCAAGGCAGCTGCAAAGTCACCGGGGTTGTCTGGCTGCTTTGCTCGCAAAATAAGTGTTGCAAGAGCCTGATGATGCTTGCTCAGGTAAGTAAGATTTCCAGCAGGCCACCAGTGAGAGCAAGGACGGCAGCCCCAAATACTCTATTAAAAAAAGCACTCCCTTGGTTGTATTTTCCAGCTGTAGTACTGGGAGGGCGTGGGCAAGGGGGAGGGAATATAGCTCTTTGAGCTCTAGACAACAGCGTAGGTAACGGTAGATAATGCATGCTTCCTCTTGCTTTTAGCTCTCGGGGCGTTAGAAGGGCGACGGGCAGAGCAGGGCTTCCCAGGTAACGGCCCGGTCATTTTGGCCATGGGAGCTGCGTTGGCGTTTCCGTGATGGGCGGCGAGGGCTGAGGGATGGTGTGAACTTTGGAAAGGGAGCGGGTCGGTAAGTGGAAGCACATGGTGCTGGCTGGCATTGCTGCGCCCCGTGTCTGGAGTAGGATAGAGTTTCTGAAGGATTAGGTAACACGCCTGAGCTCCATGGCGTGCAGTTTTTAAACTGTGTTTACAGTTCAGAAGGTACTGTGAGTAGAGATGATTATGTCCTTTAAGTGCTGGTTTTGTTGCAGCCTCTGCGATAAAAGGAGGCTCTGGTGCAGACATTTTTGCTGGCAGATATGTATTCTCTGAGCGGTGGCTGTGCAAACTTTTGGGGGATGAGAGCAACCTACAGAGATACCTCAGCACTTCCCTTTAATGAAGGCACATCATTAAGCCATTTCCTGCACATCGGAGAGACTGTTGGAAGAGCAAGATGGTACTGAAATGAAATTAAAGAACTACTTGGTTTTTTCAAAGTATTATTTAATTTAATCTTTTTGGAGTATTACTGTTTCTGGGGAAAAATAATGTAATGAAGACAGCAGAATTGCATTGGCTCTATGGTCTGAGTAACTGGAGGGAGAAATTGTAGCGTCTTCTTTGCTTTCCCTTTCTGAAAATGTAAAATATGGAAGGCAGCACAAATTGCAAAATTGTTTTATGGTGTCAGCTATCAATGTAACTGGTGCAATCCCTGTTTGTAATATAAAGAGGCCTTTTGCTGATGTGCATGTTCTCTACCATGTGTATATATATGCTATATACATTATGTAGGCAGAAATATACATGTCTGTATATAATGCTATGTTACAGCACATGTATAAGAATATAATGTATACAGAATAGAAAGAAAACAGGAGGGGGAAACCAAGAAGCCTGTTCGGGCCAATTAAACCTCACTGGGTCCCTCACTAGTGATGGGTGCTGGGTACCGTGCAGCGGCACGTGAACGGGGCAGGCGCTGGGTGGCTGTCAGGCCTGGCTTGACGGGCAGGGTGGGTGTCCCACGGGGATCCCAGCATGCCGCTTTCGACAGACTGGCCATCGCCACCGGCTGCGGTGGGGGCATCTCTGATAACTGGCATGATCCCTGGAGAAGAGATCGCAGCAGTATCCCCTTGCCTCTCCTCGAGGCAAGAACACCACCTCTGTCCACTCTCTAGCAGAGATCATGAAGAGCTCTTCTGGCTATTTTGAGCAGAACAGCTAATATGGTTTTGATGGTAAAGATGGAACAAATAATTCAGATGTTTGGAATGAGATGATCTTATTCAGCACCATGGCATTTCTGTCAGTATGTGAAGAACCCAGAACTTGTGGTGGAAAGATGTATAAAAAACCAGCTCAGAAGATGCAGACAAAGCCATACGGCTTGGAGTGTTCAACGGAGTCCTTGCATGACCTTTGCTCAGCAAGGAGGTGGTCTTGCAGCACTTTACTGCAATAGCTCTTTGCAGCATATTGCTCAATATCATAATGGCTGCAGAAGAGCCAAAACATCACGCGCTTCCTGTCGTCTTTAATATTCTTTCCAGAGTTCTGAGCCAGCTGCATCTAGCTGGCTCTTTCTTTTTTTGTAAAGGAGCTGACAATCCCACTGACTTCCGTAACAATGAGTTATCCTCAGTTCGTTTGTATATGAAAACTACACAGCAAAGGCAAGTCATGTCTTTGTAAGTCAATACTGAGACATGGATGAAATGATTATTTGGCATCCTAAGGATATGAAAGGGGTTTTTTTATTGCTGGTCTTTGAATTGAAATGTTGAAAATATCGTTTTATATGTGAAAGTGGACATGGTATGTGCCGTATTTTTATCTGTCACACTGCTTTTTACTGCTCTTCTCAGAGAAGATGAACCTTTAAAAATGTTTCAGCTAAGAAAAGATATTATTATTTTCTCTCACATAAAAGCCTTAAACTTTGAAGAAATATTAATGCTGCATGTTCTTAACTCTTGGTATATGTTGCACTCTGTTTAAAATTTATATTTGTTTAACCTTAAAAATGTGGGTATTTTTTAGACTAATTGGTAAATGCATGGCTAAGGCAAATTGCTGGAAGTACAAAATCAGAAGAAATGAGCCTGGGCTCAATCCTCCAGTTCTTTGGCTCTCAACGTACTTATTTAGATTACAAATTAGAGCGAACGGCTTTTTAAGTTACTGATCCCGAAGCGGCTCTGGGCTTTTGCTGGTGTGGAGCTGGAAGGATGGGTCAGAATTAGCTTGCCATCATGACAGCCTTCCATCAGAGGACTGGTTTTGTTCCAGGTGCCAGATGGAGCAGACTAAAAGTTGCTGCAGTTTATACCTCACTGGTGTCATCCTGCTGCTGATGCCCAGGGTTTGCTGTGAGGCACCTATGCTGTCTGGCTGCAGGGAATTGTAACCATGGGGATGGTAATGTGTCTTAGCAATAAATGCTGCTTGGGAAAAGTGAGGCTGAAAGAATTATTAAAAATAATAAGAAACACCGAGAGGGTTTGTCTTCATATCTTAAATTACTGATGTCTCCATGTAGTCTGAAACCATAGCTCTTGCATGAGAAAAATGTCCCAGTGCATAATCACATTAAATTCTGTCCGCACCTTTAGAAGGAAGGCGGTCAGCACAGCACCGCACCCCATATGAAATGTAATGAATTCAGCAAAACCAAATCCATGTTCTTTACTGGTATATAGAATTGTCTGAATTAATCTATAGAATTGGAATAAGCATATGTTTTAAGGGCAAACAAGTTCCTTGGCAAACACCAACTCGCTGGTAGGAATCTTGTAAAGGAGGTTTTCAGAAGTCACTGTGTTTTCTCAGAGTGAAATGATTTAGTGTGTCAGGACAACCATTAAGTAAAAGGATGTGGTAAATTTTGAGAAGTTTCCCATATCTGTAATCTTTCTGGGTCAAAGAAAGCTTTACTTCTGTTTGTCTCTGGTTTAAAGAATGACAGCCAGATTTGACAGGTTGCTGGTAAAACTCTGTGCTGAAAATCGAACAGAAAAGATATAATGGGAATCTTTTTATGTAGCTGTTCAATTGTTTGTAATTATTGCTGCTTTTTAATTAAAATAGATTCATTGATGGGCTGTCTTATAAATTCACCATGAAAGTTAAGGCAAACATTTTTTTTTCCTAGCTTGCCTTCAGTCACAGAAGCAATATTCCTATTGATGACACAGACAGTGAAAAAAGCTTTGCTGCTTTTCTCGTTTCAGCAATGGAAGAAAACAATGTATTTTAATTTGGAGTAGAACTAGTGACTCCACAAATGCAAAATGAACAGACATCTGATGAAGCAGATGACATTTTTACCTACCCGCCTGGACAAGGTCCTCTACAGCCTACTGTAGGTGACCCTGCTTCAGCAGGAGGGTTGGACTAGATGACCCACAGAGGTCGCTTCCAACCCCTACCATTCTGTGATTCTGTGAAAAGAAGAGTAGCTATAATGGGGTCTGTGGTTAAAGTGCCCGTTATTTGGGGCTGATCCAAAGATGCCTATTTCTATGTTTTAGTGAAATGCGTATTATACTTTTCCCACGTTTTGTGTATTTTATCCTTTGTTTGCCATATCTAAACTAGATATAATGGAATGTATTTTTGTAATGACACTTAGCATTTGTTATTTTGGATCCCCTACTGTATGATCCCTTTTTACTTTTTAAGCATTTTTTTTTTCTAATGGAGCTAGATTTAATAACACAAAAAAGAAGAAAAAGTGAAAGTATACTGTACGGTTGAGAAGCTTCATAAGAAAGGACTGATCCCGCTCTCCGTCAGCTGCCATGCTGTTCATGAGTGCTGATAAAACAAAAGTGATGGGACCAAAAATAGAAACGTGACTCTTCAATTTTAATGGAACTTAATGATTCAGATATGTTTTAATTTGATTTGAAGTCTTTTAAAAAATAGAGAGTGTTTGTTGCCTCTGCCTCGAAGAAAACCCCAGCACCTGAACTTCAGCTCCCTTCCCTCCTTGCTAAAAGTGCCTTCTCTTTTGCTTTCTGCCCTTCTCCCTTTCTTTGCTTAAGGCTATGGTTACAGTAGTTAATTTTTAAAACAGGAAAATAGTGAATTAAATAGAATTAGAGAAAGACGCCTTTGTACTAGGTACTGTACAGTATAGTGTTTAAAAAGTCAGAAAATATGTTAGCAGAAAATGCCTAGACTGTAATTTAGATAACAACCCAGACAATGAGCAAGCTTGTTAATTGTAAAGGCTGGTGGAGAGCTGCCAGTTAGAGAACTTGTCTTTTTATATCCCACTGCTCCACGCAGTTCTCCTAGATGGCGATTGACAGGACATGTACTTTTTTAGTTGAGGCTGCAGTTTTTTAACATTATTCTTTTTCTTGCCCATATTTCCACTAAAAGATAAAGTCAATGCATCAGAACAGGCGTTAGCTGAACTTCTATAAGAGTAAGTAATAACGAATACTGTGACGAAGCAGGCAGGATGGGTGGTCTGGAAAGCAGGGTAAACAGAATCCTACGGCCTGAACATTGGTGGACATCACTGCAAGTGCTCTTTAGACCAAATTTGCGGTTTGCAAATAGTGAGTGTCGCCAAATTACTCATCTGAAAACTGTTGCTGAAACAGCAGCCATGAGGGATGCAAAGTTATAGGCTAACAGCCATCAGATCCTTTTTTACAGCCGCCTTAAGAGTAGCTGCAGCCATGGAGAGGCAAAATAGGAATGCCTCTTCGGTCAGGCCACTCAGTGGGGTTGCGTGTTGTCTCTGGTAGCTCCTGGTGTGAGTTTGTTTGTGGGAGATGAGCCTTGCAGCACTCCAGCCCTCCCCATCAGATTTCTCAGTGGGCACCAGATGAGAGGACAACTTGGCAGGCTGATCCCCAACCCATCGATCCTCAGCCTGCCTCGGTGCTTTTAGATGACAGATATTGAGGAGCAGAGGTATTAAACCTGGTGCAGAGATACACAAATCGGTAGTTTCTGAGGTCCCAGCAAAGAATTTAAGCATAACTTATCCATAAACATCTGAGTAACCCTACTGCTCCTCTGCAAAATAGTAGCATGTGGTTAAAATACGCTGTGAAATGAGGGGTGGAAAGAAAGGTGTAATAGGTCTGGTAGGGACGTGAGCTACCTGATTCGTCTTGAAGGAGTCTTTGCACGATTGCTGTCTGCTCGCAGTTTAGGCTAGGATTTTCTAAGGAATTTGAGGGCATTAAGCACAGGACTGTCACCGCATTTCGATGGAGTTTGGGTGTGTGATACTGCAAGGGCTAACCTTATGCAGAATGACACCAGTCCGACTAAAGGTGTGGTTTCAAACTGATGTAGTTAAACTGATGCAAAAGACTGTATGCGTAAGCCTAAGTCAACATTCACTTGGCTTTATAGCAGTTTGGTTTAAATTAATTAGGATAAAGGTTTAAACTAAGGTAAAGGAAGTCGCTCCTAAACTGAACTGTGAGTCTATTTGATAAAATTTAATGCAGATAGACCTACTGTAGGTGCATAGATATGGGTTTGCATTTCTTCGTCAGATCAGCTTAAATTGCCTCGGATTTCTTTGCCACAGCAGGATGATTTCCACGGAAAGCCCTCTATTTGGATGTTTCCGCAAGCTCTTTAGTTTACTTCATAGTTTCCTGTAACGATTGATTCGAATTAGATCTTGTCTTTCATTTACTGTTCAACTTAAGGAGTCCAACTGTTGGTCCTAAGACACAGTGTAAGATAATAAACAGGACAGCCACATTTGTCTTCAGAGAAAACTGAACCATCGAACAGGTTGGAGCTTTGTGGTGGCACTTTCTTCTCGACTCTTTGTATTGGCTCATCTTAAAGTTCAGTAACACTTTTGAAAAAAAATTACGCTTAGAATTTTGGAAGGTAACTGGAAAAGTCAAGATTTGTTATGCCCCAACTGTAGCGCAGATGTTGATGGAGAGTCTGTATGTGTGTGTATGCGCATGTGCTGGTGCCAGGTTGGCTACTCGTGGAATGAATTTATTTGGAAAGGGATCTCTTCAGCAGCTGGTTTCCTCTTTTGACCTGTGCTGCTTCCAAAGAGGACTCGAGATGGTTTAGTGGTGATGAATTGGCAGACTTGTCACTAAGCTGTAAATTTTGAACCTGCCTTGCTGTGTTGTTGAGGTGTGAACCCAAGATCTAAAGGAGGTCAGAGTTTTGGACTGTTGCTGTGTGTGTAAAACTCTTAAACCTTTGTTACTGAAGGAAGTACTGTCAGTAATCATTTTTCCACGTTTGCAGTCGTTCTGCTATCTGATTGACATCCATTTTATCAAGTAAATGCAATTAAATAATAAACCACACACCCCTACCCAAACAAAACAACAAAAAAAATCAAAGTCAAGCCCTGAATAATTTTGTTCTGATTTGAGTTTAATTTCTTCCAGTTCCAGGGCAGATATACAAGAAACAGAAATCTCCATTCTTTAAAAGTCACTTATAAAATAATGCTGACACTGTTGAGCATTATTCCGATGTTTCTGTTTGGAAGATAGGTTTCTGCACAGACTCCAGATTTTTAATGTTGCCGGGCTGCATGTTCTTGCCACATATAAAATAGTTTTTTTTAATACTCTGTATCTTTTTTCAAATTGTCTGACAAACTGTCTGCAACCTTAAATTAAATTACTGCAACGCACTTCGAATGAGCTGCTGGGTTGGTGCTCACTACTGCAGAGCAGCTAACCCAGGTGCAAAAAGCAGTTAAACTCTATTGTTAGGCTTAGCCTTATTAGCCTTAGCCTTACTATTTCTGGCTCTGCTATGCTGGCCTTTTTGCTGCTGGTCGTGCAGTCTGTGTCTGGAAAAGATGAAACAAGGAAAGGCTGAAATGCTGTATTGTATTGGGTAACATGTTTAAAAAAAAAAAATTGTTCAATTTATTTATTATAAGGTGACCACAACATTTTCACCTAATTTGTAGAAATTGGGTGATTTACACCTTGAGCGGATTATATATTTCTGATATCCTTGGAAGCCTTGAAATCAAGCCATGTGAAACAGTATTTAAAAAACCCTGTCATTAGCTACTGAGTAGATACGTGCATTCTTCTATGCAGTTAAACTGAATGAGGAATTTTACATTGAATTGCGTATTTGTCACACTGAGTGCGAGTCCTCTTTTCACAGTAAAAGTCTGTCAGATTAAGATCAGCTGGGAGAAAGGGTGGCTCTCTGCAAGTGGGAAGATTTGACAGAGCATCAGCAGGATTTAACCATAGAAGGCTTTGCTCATATGCAATCCTGTTATTTCAAGTACAGTCTACCAACAGCTAAAATTAGCATATATAATTGAACAGTGCCAAAGGCTGAAATAATTTACACTCAATCTTGTAACATTTTTTGTAACAACAAACAGAGGTCTACATGTAACCCAAGCGAAAACACCCTCTGGGCTTTATACCTCTTCACCCCCTCTAATTAAACAGACTTCAGAACTGGGCCTGAGATATGATGATGACTGAAGATGCTCCTCTGGAAATCCTGCAGCTTCTTAACACTTAAAGTGTTGACCCCTCCCTCTGGCCTAGTTGTGCAGATAGCTGTTAGATTGCGCTCTTGTTCCCTACGCTTGGGTCTGATTTGGAATCATCATGAAAGTGGTCAAACAGTATCGCTGACAATAATAATGTTCATTTATAAAGCTTTTCTGTCCAAATATCTCAGAAGTCCGTAAAATCAAATTATTCTTCTCATTTGCCTTAGAAGAAAGGGAAGACCCTAGCGACAGCTTAGTCAAAATCACCCAGCCAACTAATGACAAATTCAGAAAGAGCACCGGGGTAGCTGCGCTCCAAACCAAGGACCTGCCGCCTCCTTCCTCCGTCTGCTCTCATGATTGGTGTTTACTCAGCAAGAGCAAGGGGATCCTAAACAGATCACGGATTTGCATGCCCTTCTTTGCCAAGGAGCTCTAGCGTCTGATAGCATCATGTGAATGTATTCATTCAGTGTTGAAGTAGTATGGCTCAACTGGGTTAAATTCTGAGCCTTTTTGTCGTGGTTTTTGTTGTCAAATGCATTGTTCAACACTTTCCAGTGTACGTTTTATACTGCTGTGTGCAGAGTTTGGTTGTCAGAGCTGAAGCTTTCCTCAGGGTAGCCTTTGTTTGCATGCTTAATTTTTAATCTGATCTCTAGTAAATGTTAAAAAATTACTTTAAACAACAGCAGACCCTCCAATGTGCGTAATAGGCAAGCTGAAAAGAGCAAGTCTGGAGAAGAAGGCACTGCAACAAAATTTCACGTGGTTTGATGAAGGGGATAGTTTTTGTACAAGTCACAGTTTTGCCCCACTTTTCAATCACACCTTATTGCCTGGTAGCTGAGGTGGTGTAGCTTGGCTGAGAGCAGAATCTAGCCAGGAGGTTGTGGTGATTGCCAAGCAAATATGAGGTACGTGTGTTTTTCCCTGGAGTGAGGGAAACAGCTCAGCAGGTAATTCAGCCACATCAGGCTGTAAATTTGCTGTGAGGCCAATCTGAATTTTTGTTCCTGTTAATTTGTTAAGACGCAGCCATGTGTGAGGTGCTAAGAGATAGGAATGAAAATCTGGACTCAGGCCTGAGAAAGCTTAGCTTTAGGCTGAGCTCTTGTACGGAGCGGCAGCAGCTGAGCTCTCGTACCTGTGTGGGGCTCTGATGGTGTTGTTTGGGACTCCATTCAGGGACAGGAGTGGGCTCCACGTGCTTCTCTGTGGCGCTGGGACCAAATAGATCACTAATGTAGGCAGGCTTTGGGAGACTCTAACAGTGTTTTGCCGTAAGAAAAACAAAAGAAATTAGCTAATAATTATCTGGGCAGTGTTTCTGTTCTTCCATTTTGCAAGAAAACTGTCTTGTTGCTTCAGCCCATTCACAGGCACAGGAACTTGCTGCTTCAGAACCGGCTTCCAGCAAGGGTGCTTGTAATTCTTTTTCTCATATTTTCTTTTTTTCGCCTGGGGGTGGGGGTGGTGCATGTGGAAATAGCAAGCGGTAAGTAGTGATATTGTATACAAGGCTATTACACTTTTGTCTTGGCCTGCTTAATGTCCTTGACACATACCCATTTCACCCAGCAACAGCCAGTATGCAAATTGGCTAAAAGCTCCATTAGGTTGTTCAGGGCTGGGGAAACCCATCTGTCAGTGTCTGTGACACAGCCGGGCCGGAGTCTCACGTGGGAGTCTGTCCTTGAGATACCCAGGCAGCTGAGTTTCTTCTAGCCTCTGGTGTACCCAGAATCGAAGGAAATTGTTGTACGCTCCTTTTCTTGCTGTAGTTTGTATTTTTATCATTCCTTTTCTCCCTGATCCCTTCTGAGAAAAGCACAGGCATAGACTGTGAATGAATAGGGAAAGATGTGTTGTACTTTTCTTTTTTTTAGTTGCTTTTCTAGAAATGAACAATTATGTATATTACTTGTGGAAAAAAAGAACAGTAGTTATTTGCTGTCTTAAAAGAAGAACAGCTTTATAACCCTTTTCCATATTTTCCTGTGTGATCTGCTGATGACAGGCATGAGGTGGGTAGTTAAAAAAGACTTGCTGGGGGTCAGCTGCAGTTGACATCTTCTCTGTGAGTGGACCAGAAGTGCATGATAACCTAACAAAATACCCGAGAATGCACTCGTAAAAGGGTTTCACTGGGAGGATTTGAGCATGAGGCCTGGGACTGAGAGTTGCCCCTACAGAGGCAGAGAAGTGCGGCTCCTGCACGGGGCTTTGGGAGCAGGCTCCAGCCTCTCCTCCGCTCGGCATCCCTGGGAGAAAAGCTGCCCGTGACAGCAACAGCATTTACTGTACGTCTGTTGAGGGAAGCCACTTACTTGCTTTTTCTGCTGGATGGAGGTAAGGCTGCAGAGTGATGATTTTTCTGTTTTTTGCTCTTTCTGAAATCTCCAAGACCCCCATTAAGATGCTTAACTAGCACAGCACGCCAGGATGGGTGGTACAGGAGGAGTCGTTAGCCCATAAGTGTGACAGTTAGCAGTGCTACAGTGCTTTGTAATACCAGACAGTGACAGCAAAGTAGTTGAGATTTTCATCACAGTAGAGCAAGACGACTAGGCATATGCCATCGAAAGTAGGGCCTTTCAAAGTGTGTAAGGTCTGTATTGACAGGCCTCACAAACTGTTGAGTATTTTCTGCTGGTGTCGTGGAAGAGTCCTGCACACAGAATATCTGGCAAAGTAGCTGGTGTGGCTTCCATGCCCGGCGGTGTTCAGATGCAGAAGATAATTACAGCCTTCTCCATAGCAGATGCTCTGTTCTCCAGTTTGGCACTTTGCTTCAGTGTGCAAATAATTTTATCTGCCTAAGCTGATGGTCATTTTGATAATACAGCTACAATTATTTTTCTCCAAAAAGTCAGCAATTTTGTTTTTTTGTGGAAGTGCTTATGTAGCTCAGAGTGGGATTTCCCTTTATCATTCTGTTGAGGAAGAAGAAAAGCCCTTTTGAAACCACTGTGTGGAGACTGATAACATTAAGAGTTAATGTATCGGTATAGCCAGGATCAGAATAAACTTAATCTTTCCAGAAATAGAAGTCAGCAATTCAGCAGTTATCCTTCATATTGCTAAGTGCAACTTACTCAAATCATGATGTATTCTGCTTTTTGTACTCCAAACCCAGTCACGTAATAAGGAGGCTTTTAGATTGACATATTAGTTTGAATTTCAGACATAGATTTTAGTTCTCTGTTTTATGCTCCCAATTCTTTTTTTCTCTTTGTCTTTTGAGGTAATGTAGACCTTGTCATAGCACGTAACTCCAACTAAAAGAATTAAAAGTCACAGTAAGAGATGGTGTATGCGTTTTTCTAGAAGTTAGTTGTGGCTGGATTTACACAACCTTTGCTTTCACAATTGAGTATATTTTCACACAGCCCCAACTATTTCAGTGCCTGTGTGGGTAGCTCAGATTTGCCAAAGGGAGCAGAGGTCTTGCAGTCTTGCTTGAAGCCGTTTCTGCATTTACGTTTTTCTGTTTGTCTGGTCAGACTGCCACATCTAATGGGAGACAAAACGTGGTTGAACGTTGGTGAGTTGAACAGCTTGCTTTGAAAAGAGGTGGACTCTGCTTCATGTGACAGTGAATCAGCCCTTTTAAAAAACCTAAAAATGGTAGGACATAAATATTCGGCCTTGCCTGTGTGAGGGGTGCCTGTACATAGGCAAAGCAGAAGATGAACCGGGGTTTTCACATTGTTTTAAGGAAATTGGATGCCCAAAGCCATTGGGAACAAAGAGCCCGCTTTGCCTTTACAAAAATTTTGGTTTTAATACTAAAGTCCGTTTTGAGGAACAAATAGTCCTCATGGCAAACTCTTCCTGAGACTGGCCCTATATACGAGAGGGATGAGGCTGTGCCACAAGCAAAATCTTCTTGGGCAGAGGAGGAGGAAAGTGCAGAGCCTTTCTCGCAGCAGGTCCAGGGCACAAGAGCCACTGCAGAGCATAGGCTGTAACATTTTCTAAATGGATGGAGAAAATGATGGGACCATAAAAAAATAAAAACAACAAAACTAAATCAAACTCTGAGACTTGCTAAGTTTTTGTGGCCTATTTACAAATGCCAGATAAATGGATTTTAATTTTGGTGAATACTCACAAGCCTGTCAGTGGAGCAGCACAGGGGGACACCGTTCTAAAATAGCTCTAGCAGATGCCATGATAATACGAGTTTTCCCTGCATCTCTCATTTATTTCTTGCAGTGTGCAGTTGCTTACTAAATCTGTTCCCTTGATGAATGCAAGGATGTGCTTGCCATCGGGTAGCATAGCTAAGTGCAATTGTCACAAACACTTAACTAGCTTAACCTTCTGGTTGCATAGCTACTGCCGCTGTTAAATATTTCCCGGGCTAACAGACATCTTCGAAATGAGATTTAAAGGGTTTTCTTTTTATATACACAGACATGGCTGTTAAACAATGGCAGCTTGAATGGAATCTATTTCAATGATAACAACAATAGTGTCAGTTATTTGGCTAAACTGTCAGGTTAGAGAGGAAGACCAACCTGCAGTGGATCACTGCAAGGGAGCTTAGAAAATAGAGAAAATTAACCTGCTGGCATAAGCAATGCCACCAGGTCTTCAGAAAGGATAATTACCCTGCTACCTCGCTTCACGAGTGAGCGTTAGCATTGGTACTAGATGTCAAGAGACCTTCTCTCCTGCCAGCTTTACCTTCCCTGAAGAAAGGTTCTCCTTTCATATTCTTAATTGCTTTACATTCAAAATATGGCAAGTTGATACTGATTTATGAGGCATCTTGGTAATTATAAATCAGCATTGTCATGCGACTGGTATTATTTATTGTAAAGTTTATTAATTGATACAAAGTGTCAACTCCACCATCCACATTAGTTATGGATAATCTTTGCTCCGGCAGAAAGTGACGGATGTGAAGAAGGGATGGAGTGCTGCCACAGGGCAGTGGGATTCAGCTGAGCGATGCTGTGCTGAGAATCCCAGAGTGCTGCACCCCCTTCTCGATGGGGCACTTCTGTGCATCTCGTGCCCAGGCCACCCCTGCTTACCAGCCTCGCCTGACCTGGGCGAGTGTGTTGGTCCTTGTGTGTCCATCCCTGGTGACAAGGAAAGCGTGGCCGAGCCCTGGGACTGTAACCTCACGGGAGGGACGTCTGTCTCTTAGGGCGCGGGGGGATGGGGAGTGGAGCTGATGTTGTGCACACCTCCGAACTCGTACCACCTATGGCTGATAAATACCGCTAAGGCACTCTTAAGCCCTTGGCTGCTGGAGGCAAATGTGGTAGGCTTAGTTTGGATAAAGTGTTGAGAGTTTTTTGGTGGTGATGGCTTTTTGTTTCGTAGGTGTATTTTTAATTTTTCAAGGAAGCTGAGCTCATTTTAAATACCCATAAACAGGAGTGATGGGATCACAGGGAGTGACAGTAAGCTAATTTGGATGTTTGTTTGAGTACGATCAGCAACTGCTTATGAAGATGAAAGTGGTTTGTCCTGTCCTGATTTCATTAATGAACGTTGTGTATATTTTAAAAAGCTCTGATAAATAATGAAATATTTCAAGAACCACTTGAAATTCGAAGTAATGAAATTAATCAGAAACAGCCACATAATTTTGTTAGTACTTTTGTTAGTAATTTTTCAGCGCAGCGAAGACAACCCTGGTGCCTAGATTGTTGACAAAAAAATGAATTAAAAAACCCCTTAAACCCATCTATTGTCTGTGAGCATTTCTTCCTTAATTTTCAACTTCCTTTTTCTTTATTGTTCTGTTTGTAACTAAGCTGGACCTTATTTTTCATGCCAGTAGTTTGATGAATGGCTTGAAAGGAATCGATGGTGATGGCCTTGTTTGCTCCTAGGCCGTTGTGGCAGGGGAAGAGGTTTCGTGTGTGTTTGTATTTAATTCCCTTTTGTTGGCATAAATGGTTCTTATTAAACATCAAGGTCCATTCACAAATTTAGGATGTTGGGTGAGAATTGCTAATCCAGAGGCTGTTTTTTTTTTAAAAAAAAAGATGTCTTTAAATTGGGACTCAAGTTTAAACTGTCAGAAATGTTATTGTGTTCAAGTGAGTAGCTGATAAACACTATTTTAGCAAGTAGGCTGCTGGCCTGTGGAGCTGCCCGCACGGGGCGTCTTCAAGTAAAACACTGTGGCTAATTTTAAAAAAGCTCAGAACATTTTAGGACCAAAAATAGCCGTGTTTGTAATTAGGAATACTAAAACAGAAGCAGTCAGATCCCTGGGGATTAGCAGAAAAATCTCTTACTTTCCCTACCTTGGGTCTGCTGAAATTGCTGTGGCTTCGGTGCGTCCAGGGCACTGCCGTGGGCATTCGCAGCCAAGCAGAGCCTTACTTTGGGGAGAAGTTCTCCCTTTTGCTCAGCCATGGGCGTGCCGCTGCAGCAAGAGGAATAGATGAGATAGTCGAGCTGAGCTAGAACTGAGCCAGCGAGGTGATGATGAGCTTAAAAGCAGGTTGTCGGAGCATTGTGTGAGTTGAATCCTATTAGCTATGTACTGTCCTGTTGTATGCTATGGCATGTTTCCCAACACTGTGACATACATCTGGGGTTTTGCGTACATGCAAAGGACTATTCCTGCTTCCCTTACATAGGAGAAATACAGGTCCTAAATGAGCTGATAATTTGTCTGCTTTTCTTTTTGTCTGTGGGCTGTGATGCAATTTCATCAGGTTTATTCTACCCTTTTTTTGTGTTTGAATTGACTTAAATACACCTGATTTTATGTGTGTCTTCTGGACAAGGGTTTAGAAAAAGAAGGGCCGTGGCTGCTTTGCATGTGTATTAACTACTGCACAGCACTGTTTAGGGGAAGAAAAGGAGAAATATGAGCTGGTGTTTTATCTTCCAAGCCCTGCCATCCAGCCTGCAGTCAGCTGCCCCTCAGTAGTGCAGGAAGGAGGGATGTGGCCTGCAAAGGAGTTTGTGATACTCGTGGGTAAAATGTAGAGTAACAGTTATCAATGGGATGGATCCACTGAAAGGTTTGTGTTATCTACACAGAAGGGTGCTGGAATAAATAGGCATGTAGTAACATCGTGGTGCCTAATGAAACAGTTTGTCCGTAGCATAGACATGAAGTAATTTGATTCAGGCCAGACTGGGTTGTAAAGGAGCATAATTAGAGGTGGTGGTCTTTTTAACTATGCAGAAAGTGAGTTATGATGCTAGTAACAGATGACATATCACGAGAAGCTGCTTGTGTAAGTGTCCTTTAGTTCTAAACTGTTACGGAGATGGAAGTACTCAGACTCCACCTTTAGGAACATATTGTATTTCCCTATTTATGTTTGTTTCCTATCATGTGATGAGGTGCAAGGGAAGGTGTTGCTTGCTAATTTTAGCCTTGCAGATTGTTGCTGCAGAAATCTGACAGTTAACGCTTCTGGAGGGTAGAGCTTTAAGGAAAACCAGATTGTACCGTGTGTCATCCCACTTGATGGCATGGCGCGGGGGGGGG
>Ga0065711_1037108_pt1 | contig 20194 bp, 6 predicted proteins | sample Hoacrofraction12_FD_59098 | JGI IMG/M metagenome (GOLD analysis project Ga0065711, IMG submission 59098) | Hoatzin crop microbial communities from Cojedes, Venezuela - Epithelial fraction 12 v2 (version 2) | ecosystem: Host-associated > Birds > Digestive system > Esophagus > Crop | place... | reverse complement strand
CTAGAGCATCTCTCCTACGAGGAGAGGCTGAGGGAGCTGGGCTTGTTCAGCCTGAAGAAGAGAAGGCTGCGAGGGGACCTAATATATGCTTATAAATATCTCAAGGGTGGGTGTCAGGAGGATGGGGCCAAACTCTTTTTAGTGGTGCCCAGCGACAGGACAAGGGGCAACAGGCACAAACTGAAGCATAGGAAGATCCGTCTGAACATGAGGAAGAACTTCTTCCCTCTGAGCACTGGAACAGGCTGCCCAGGGAGGTTGTGGAGTCTCCTTTTCTGGAGGTATTCAAGACCCGCCTGGAAAAGGTCCTCTGCAGCCTTCTGTAGGCGACCCTGCTTTGGCAGGGGAGTTGGACTAGATGACCCACAGAGGTCCATTCCAACCCCTACCATTCTGTGATTCTGTGGTTCTGTGATCTTTTTTATGTATGAGCTTGAATAACGAGAATGCTGAAGCATATTTAAATCACCCCTGTACTGCTTCACCCAGAGAAAGAGAAGTGTTAGGCTCCCAGCATCTGCTTTTGATTACAGTTTGTATCAAAGAGTAAATGCTACCTTTTCCTTTAGGTGCCAAGACATTGCTGGGTTTTGTTTAACCTATTATCTATCTGAGCTACCAGTATATTTTGTTAGATTTTATACTCAATTGGATGCAAGACTTGTAAAACAAGCGTAAAATAGAATTCTGATTTTAATGAACATTTAGTTGTTGTACCATTTCTGTGTGAAAGAAAAGCACTTTGCACTTTTGAAATGTATTCTTGCACTAGATTCTAATAATAACCCTGCTTGATTCGTAAGGCTATCGAAGATAACAGCGTGAACTGGTCTTGAAGATAATGTGTATGAAAAAACTTATCTATAGGCTACTTGGATCTCTCTATGCTTCTTCTTTCTCACCAGTGTCACTTTTTGTAACTGTCTCTTTCTATGCCGTTACCTTAAGTACTACCAATACCAATCTATCCGCTGTTCCTTTCGTTGGTACTGCTTGACATCAAAAGGTGTTATTCTCCTTTTTTACTGCTCATCTTCTGTGTGTCACAAAAGAGCGGTGGTGTTCAGTGGTGTTGCCATGGCTTACTCTCACCCTTAGGCAGCATGGTAAGGCTTTAATTTCATCCTGCCTTGGACAAGGATTTCGTGCACATGAAAGTTCAACTTAAAATAAAACCTAACCTTATTATCATATCTGTGGCTCCCACTGGATGTGTTCATATTACCTGTTTGTTTTGAATTTCCAGAGAGGAAATCACTGTGCTTTCCAGTTCCATTCAGAGGACGATAAATCTGAGAAAGCTGTAGTCTGAAAATAGACATTCAGAAAATATGTACAATTCTCTGTTAGTACTTATAGGATGCTTGAAGAGAAAAGTTTTTCAACAGGTTGAGTGAGGTGGTTGTGCCCCTCTGCTCTGCTCTCATGAGACCCCACCAGGAGTCCTGTGTCTAGCTCTGGGGCTCTCAGCACAGGATGGCCGTGGACCTGTTGGAGTGGCGCCAGAGGAGGCCACAAAAATGATCCGAGGGCTGGAACACCTCCCTACGAGGAAAGGCTGAGAGTTGGGACTTTTCAGCCCGGAGAAGAGAGAGCTCCACAGAGACCTTAGAGCAGCCTTCCAGTACCTGATGGGGCCTGCAAGAAAGCTGGAGAGGGACTTTTTACAAGGACCTGTAGGGACAGGACAAGGGGTAATGGCTTTAAACTGAAAGAGGGTAGCTTTAGATGAAATAGAAAGGAAGAAATTCTTCACTGTGAGGGTGGTGAGGCATTGGCACATGTTGCCCAGAGAAGTTGTGGCTGCTCCTTCCCTGGCAGAGTTCAAGGCCAGGTTGGATGTGGCTTTGAGCAACCTGGTCTGGTGGATGGTGTCACTGCCCATGGCAGGAGGATTGGAACTAGGTGGTCTTTAAGGTCCTTTCCAACCCAAAGCATTCTATGATTTTATGATGCTGTGATCATATCTAATATCTAAAAACTAGTGATATTACCACTAATCTTGAAAGCAAAAGCTATTTACATTTGTCCTGAAGTGATAATTTTGCAATAACTGATTTGTTCCGAAGATCTGAGGGAAACTGCAGATTTTGTGATAGACCTCTCCAAATCTTGTGTCCCGATTTGCACATACTCCACCTACTTAAACAGTTCTCTGAGAACTGTTTTGCAATGGATTAAGTGCTCACAGGGGCTGCATTGTTGTGAGATCCAGCCCTAAACAGAGTCAGAAGAAACAGAATTCTAGATAAAAAAACTCCAGAACATTTCTGAATTGGAAGACAGATGGAATTTCTTTACTTTGCCATTCCCATATTAATGGGATTCTTGGTCTTTTTGATCTTCAGGAGACAGGTTTGTTCAAATCTATTGTAGTCATTAATTGTGTGTTTTTGCCTCAATCCGTTTTGTGTTTCCATCAAGTAATTTTTTTCCTCTGAAAATGATCATTTCTATAAAAAAGTTGTAATGATAAAGTGAAATGTGGAAAACAAAATGTCTCAACTCCAGCAAGATGCTTAATTATTTCATGAATCAACTGTGTTAACACAGATTGGGTAAAAGCTGTTTTCTCTTCAGCAAGGATCAAAGGGTTAATGTAATGCTAGTGAGAAAAAATATCATCTTCTTCTATGGGTCATGAGAAACTAAACAACCAAAAGCTGCCTCTGAGCCAAAAAGTCAATTTTATGTGTAACTGAATAAATGGTACACTATTTTTCACCAGGATATAGATTTTCACCAGGATATTTTTGTTGCAGGTGGCATTATCACAACAGCCTTTGCTCATTTCCACTGCCTGCCAAACATCTCATTGAGGTATTGTGTCCTTCAGAGTGACAACAGAACACCCCTATTAGACACCAAAGGTGATGTAAATGTTCTCAGAATGCTTATGAAGGAATTTTCTTCGTTCTGCAGACTTTTAACGCTGTTTAGTACAAAAGGTTAATTGTGAGATAAGCTCCGATCTTCCCATTTTGACTTTGCAGCTCTTGTAAAAATAGATGATAGGAAATAATTGTAATGATCTTTAGACCTCAATTTTAAAGATTTCATTAAACTTTAGACAATGCAATTCCTTCGAAGCTTCTTCTTAACGTGCATTTGTCAAACAGGTGTTTATCTGCTTGTAGGGCAATGCGTCTGATAGCAGGTGGCTAATACTGAGTGTTATGTCTCTGACACTTTAAAGGCATCATTTATCCAACTAATAGCTTTCTTGAAAACCATGTGGGTAAAATAACCCACTGAATAATTAATATTCAGATATAAATTATTGAATAAAGGTTAAAAAGTCTGTAACATAAAAGGCTATCTTCAAGTGAATTAAAATGTTCTTACAGGATAATCTTTGTAAAATATGTTACATAAATGGCAGCAATCCAAAATAAAAATAATTTACAGAAAAAAGTTTATAATACATTTTCCTTTTTTTCACTATAATCTCACCAGTTGAATTTGATTAATCACGTTATCTTGGTTGTTCATTTTGCGTACACGCTTTTAATAAAGAATCGAGGAAAACAAGAGAAACAGACAGTTTTAAACAAAACAACAAAATCATTAATTATGAGGACTAGAACAGATAAATAAAAAGAAGGCTAAGAGCAGATCGGATAACAGCCTTTGCAGATTAGAATGCTGTGAAAAGGAATGGTGATTCTTCCTTCTCCATGTTTTCTAAGCATAGAAGAGGATGAAATGGGTCTAATTTGCAGTGATAGGGGTGTAGTTTTGAAAAGCCTTCCAAAATATAAGACTGGTTGAAAGAAGATGCCTGGTCAGTTTGTGGAATGCCCAATGCTGGCTAATGCCATTGCTGAATGTTTGTCAGGGCTGCTAGAGATGACCAGATGAAGTACTGGATAGGAGGAAAAAAGACAGACTGCGCACCAGTTTTGAACCTCCTTTCAGCTCATATTTCAATGATGCTGTACCCCCAAAATCTTGATTTTCTAATTGAACACAATCTATACAATTCAGTTCTTTCTCTTCTGTATTCTTTGAAAAAGGCCTGTTTGGTAATTTATGTTTTCTTTTGCACTTCAAGCACATCTTCAATTTCTTATAGCTTATTTTTTTCTCAGGAAGCAATTACTTCTCCAGTCTCTGAATTTATTAAATTGTATATATATATAAAAATATAGAATAAAATATTTGTTTATAAATACAGAAATCATTTTTATATATTTATAAAATATTTTTTACAATTATTTCTGAAATTTTAAGATGCAAAAATTAATAGAATAGGGATTATTTTCTTTCATAAATATATTTCTTCACAGAAAAATAAGTTAATTGTCAAATTATAACAGAAATCAATTGATTCTATTGCTGTTCATAAAACCAAACATTTTTTAATAGGAATGTCTGATCTTGGTACAGAAGGAAGAGCATGTTCAATGGAATTCAATGTCCTTATAACAAATATATGTTCTTTCTGGTTTAAGTTAACATTACTTAAAATTACATGTCTCAAGAAAAATACACTTAATACATCAGTTTGATAATTGTATTGATCAGACTGTCCTACTAGACAACAGATTTATGTTGTACTGCTGCCTTCTAGTACTTTTATAATTTTCTGCCCTTCCTAATAGCAAACAACATTAACTTGAAGTTTAAAGTATACTTAAAATACTCCACTGTCAAGGAATTTGAAACACTGGGAATAATCGATAGCCTCTGCAACAACTAGATCTCCAGTGACGTAAGAAAGCCTAAAAATAAAAAGTCAATTTTGGTGGACAGAAGACAGACTCAGTACTATTTTGCTGCAGTATCTCTAAATGTAAAGCCACTGTGGTGCTGCTGATCGTCACTGTTTTTGAACAAGGACCGACCAGCAGAAAAACTAAGATCGCTTCTTAGTCAGTGGAAAAAAGCCATTGTACACATGCTTCACCTGTATATTCAGAGCAACATTGTTTGGTAGAGCATTTCTTCATGCTCATAGAATACTTCAGACAAAAAGCACTCAGCGCATGTTCTACCCAACAATAAACAGAAGTACAGTTAGCACTGTAACCATGGAAAAAACCTCTCAGTGTGGATATAATATAAGTACTGTCTGATTTTCAGCACATAAAGCATTACAATTTCTTCAGGTAAAAAGACTTAGTCACATGTGGCATTCTATGAAGCTCATCTGTCACTACAGTCAGAATAATATACATGGAGCGTGTTATATTTAGCTTTATCTTTTTTCTGCATGTGGCTTTTGTTCCTCAGAATATTTGTATTAAATCTGTTTTTCTTTTCTGTTTATGTGTGATACTCCACTATTCAATTCTTCTGAATGCTTGTTTACAAACAAAGTCAAAAAATAATTGATATTGAAATGCAAATACAATACAAGAAACCTACCTCCATTGCATTAAGATTCATAGAAAATATCCATATTATACCATTCTGAGCTCTGAATGTGCACCCAAAATAAATACAATACATCACTAAATACTTTTTTCATCTCATAATGGGTCATTAGTGAGCTGTCTTCATATGCCAAATAACAGCTGAAAGCAAACAGCTAGAACAGGCTAAGAGTAAACACGCCACACTTGGAATTAGACAGGAGGCAGAGGTTTGGCTGTCTTCATGCTTACTCTATATTCACTGGCTTCTAGGGAGCAATTCTGTAATTCTTACAAACCTAGGGGAGAGAAAATCAGGTTAAAATATAGTTTCAGACATCATTATAGTAGAATATACAATATAAGTAGAATAGCACATGCTGCAAATGCTGTTACACGAAAGTGATAACAGCAAAGGAGATATGTGATTTCTAAGCATTTAAAGACTGCTGAATTTTTTTAAAGAGGTCAGTTTTTCACTGGAAAATGCTTATTCAATGGAGTTGAAGCATTCTGTTAGCTCCAACGGGTCAAACCTGCTGGAAGAAGTCCTTCCAGCCAGCCATTTTGGGGCTGCTCTTTCCCTTGGAGCCCACGCGTGATTGTTGCTCTGGACGGCTTGGCTGAGCAGCGTCACTGTCAGCGCCCTCAGGTTGACTGCGGACCCTCCTTGCCACGCCAGGAACTTTAACAAATCTCTGTTTACAGTCTTTCAACTTTTTTTAAAAATTCCTGCCTCTGGAAAATTTTTTACTGTTGAAATTTGGTTCTGATACTGAACAAAAAGCAGCTTCACCCCTTCCCCCTCCTCGTCTTGCTACAGTTTTGAAAATCAAGTTTTTCTGCAGGATGGAAATCTTGGCTTAGTGACTGTCCTTTCACAAAACTACCCTGAATTTTGACAGCGCACAGTAATCAGCAGGCTGCCACTGGAGCTGTAGATTGAACATTAGATTGGCAGAGTAATTCGAAGGCAAAGAATTGCACTGAGGTCTAGCTTAAACTGGGAACTGGCATTACAAATCAGAGTGACGGTGCATTGGCAGAGGGGTGTACTGGGAGCATGATCTGGCTGCTTATTCCTCTAAACTCAGTAAGCTGTCCATGACTGATCCAATCTAATAGATGTACTGTACTCAGCACCTAAGATAGAAATTATTGACTGTATTTTCTGTCTAATTTGTGAAGCTTGATGGTGATTTGTATCTTATGTTGGAATCCTTATGGATTGCAATAGGAAACGGAGACTACGATACGGAGTTATACAGAATGCGTTAGTTTTTGAGCAGATGATTTAAGCGATTAGCAGTTTGCTTTAAATCACCAGCACTGGACTATTTATTATTTTTGTGTTTTTAGAAGTAATACAGTATTGGACCTTAAACTTGTTTCGTAGTCTCTAAGCATTATTATAATAGACTGTTCTCTGACTGAGCTAGTACAGAACTGGCCAAAAATGTTTTCTTGGATAAACACAGACTTTCTGTCATTCACTGTTTGGTATAATTTCTCATCTTTAGCCTTTTCTTGCTGCATTTGCAACAGTCTGGGAATCGATTAAGCCTCGAATTGCTTGGATGTTTATTTGGAGGAAATAAACACTTGCATTTATGTAAATCAGACTATAAAAAGATCAAGAAGCTTGACAACTGTGAAGCATTGAGATGATCTCTAAAAATATCAAGTAGCATGTTAGAATGTAGCTTTGAGGACATTCAACCTTTTCTTTTCAGACTATCAAACAAGTCAACTCAACATCGAGGGAGTTAATGATAAATTAAACTGGGTCTCTGGGAAGGCAGAATAAATGCTAACATACTGTGTGCTTTAGTTCGGATTCTGGTAAGTCCTGCCTGCCTGCCTTCCTGTGTGGAAGGGAGATTGTACTGATACTTTCCAATCATATCTTTTTTTGTTTTCTGAAATTCTATCTGCGTAAAAAGCAAAAGAATTTTTCAGGGATTTCTGGAGTTCTGGAGGCTCAATGAATAGTGGGTTGTGGGCACCTGGGCTGCATCAGGCTACAATAATGTTGACACATTCAGAATACTTTTAGCTATCATGCATGCTCTGGGTATTACCACATGAAAAATTTCCTGCGCTAAAAATTCTATGTACTAGGTTGAATAAAATCTTTGTTTGGAGACTTCTAGGATCCAGGATTGGATTTCTGGTCAAAATTGAAGCATTTATCTTAATTACATGCCAGAATGGTGAAAGCATGAGGGATGATATCGCTCAAATCCCAATGCTGATAGATTCGGCCAGTCAGTCTCATTTGCTCCTTTTGAGGCTAATGTATTCTGTGTAAATACGTTACTCTTGACCTGATTTTCCCTTGACCCAAAGAAATACATTAAGCCAAATCAGAACATGGACTTCCAGTAAAAACCTTCTAAAATAGGTTAGATGAATTGTCCAGAATTTGAATAATTTTTGTAAAAAAAGAAAGAAAGAGAAAAAAAGAGAAACATTTTAAAAACACTTGTAGTTTGTTGAGCTTGTATTATCAAATATGGACATGTCCTTGCAATGTTAAAAGCTGAGCTAGAAGAAAGCTGGGTTTCCACATATGAAACCTAAAGTATATAAAACTATATGTAGGTTTGGAAAAAGGAGTCAAACACTTTCCAGAAGTTTTGAGTTTAAAGATGCTTCAAAACCTAACGACACCAATGCACAAATGTGTGCTGAAACTAGATAATAGGCGTTGACAATTCAGAAAAGCTAAGTAGTGATCCACATCATTAATCATGCAAGTATTCACTTGTAATTCTGCAGCTAATTTAGGACATAGAAACTCTCTTAACAGTCCCATGATTTCAGAAGCAGACTCTTGTGTTTAATTGTATGCAGTCCTGATTTGACAGCTCCTCATCTAGTAAGTATTGCTATTGATCTTGTGGGCTGATGATCTGCTTGACTTCATGGACAATAGTGGAAAGGAAGAGGGATAGTCTGAAAATTCTCATCTGGTAGCAAAACCTGTTGCATGGAGATGGACTTGCCCTCTGCTGTTCTTGCCACACATGCCACTGTGTGCTGCAGTAGGAAGGATAGTATGGCAGATCTAGGACATCACACTTCAGACTGCAGCTCAGTTGTTTTTAGGAATCAGATGGAAATTACAGACACATCATCTTAGTTCTGTGAACCACACAGGAACACTGTTGTTAAGTGCAGCAAAATCATGTTTTCACGGTCAACAATAAAACTACCTAACAACAGAAATTCACTGTTCTATTTTTCCATCTTGCACTGGACATCTACATCTCACCAAAAGAGGAAATTAAATTATTTTTGCATCAATGATTCCAGTGATTTTGCTTCTAATGAACCACTAGCTAATTAAATTTCCTTCCTAAAATGACAATTCTGTTTCTCAAAAGGAACATTACCATTCCAAACTTTATCCCTCCCACAAGTCACACAAAGCAAAGGATGTTAAAAGATATTTTTGCTACAGTTGTTTGGGGCGAATATGCTTGCAGTATATCTAGAAATCCAGAGGACCAGACAATAGCGTAATAAAGAACATCCTGCAATGATTTGTTCAAAAAGAATTCGTTAACTTCTAACATGCAAGAAGGAGAAATGTGGTCCACTGGTATGAATATGGGATTTGGAAAGTCTGGGTTCATTTTTCTGCTCTGCCATTCTCTTCTTCCTTGACTTTCCATATGCAATGGATTCTGCTGAACCTTTGCTCCCCCTCTGCAAAACAGGAACAGCAGTATCACCATATTTAAAAACACTGTGCGAAAGAGCTGAACTGCTCATGGTAATAGGATAAAAGATAATGAACAATTTAGATACAGATTCTGCTGAAAGTTTAAATGGTATCAACACCTACATATTTACAAATGTTGCTATTTGTCATTACTCTGCCATATCGGTGTTCAAGAGGGAAATGCGCAAGTTGACAGACCATAAAATTTTATTTCCCTCCATACAACACTTTCTGATTTGAAATATCTGCTGTTAGTATGTACACATCTGTAGGCATGTATGTATGTATCTGTGCATGTGAATATTCATTCATGACTATTAGCCTCCAGACACATTGCCGAATTCTGATATTGCTGAGAAGTCTGAAACAGTTTGTATTGCAGAGGTCTTGCATTCATTGCCTGCTGTACTATTGACTCAGTGAGGGACTGGAACACGAATACCTGCTGCTCTGCAAGTAAAAAGTAGAAGCCAGTCACTTCTTGTTGGAAACAAGGGATCTAGCATGGAGAGCAGGGCAGGACTAAGATTGTGTGTGCGTTTTCTTCCCAGCCCTCACACTTCTACAGTTACTTGTGCGTGAGCTGTCTTGGGTAAGACCTACGGGTGGCTTTAGTTCACAGTGATATTTATGTATTTTTCTATGAAAGGTCATAGTAACAGTGAAAATATTGAGTGAAAGTTGAAATTTTGAGTGAATCAGTCATGAAAAATTTTTTAAGTTAACGTTAGGTTTAATTTGCTATTAATTTTATTAATTATAAATTTAGATTTCCTTAGGTGGTGGTACATATTCATATGAACACAGGAGGGCAGATTTTCAATTTGTGTCATGCCCTTACTGACATTTCTGGAGCTATGCTTATATAGCCCAGCTCAAGGTTCGTCACGGATGCAATAGATTTCAGGTAACAAAACAGAGGTTTATTTAATTATCTCCTTTAATTATTGACTTTATGCAAGTTTAATGAAAGTTCCGTTTACTTTAAAAATGCTGTGTTTCACCTCTATTTAATAGAAGCTATATAATAGAAGCTCTGTACTGAAACTGGGGTTGGTCTGGGGAGAAGAATGACCCCTGCAATGCTGACAATCACTTTAAAACTGAAGGGAATAAACTTTAACAGCAATGTTTTATCTTCTTGACAAGAAAACACTTTAGAGTTCCTTTCAAAGGGTAATAAAAATGGAGTGGCTTAAAGAAAAAAGGAAAAGAAAAAGGGCATATTTTGTGTTTCAGCTGTTTGCTGGCAGGTCTTGAGCTGGTGTAAATCAGCCCTGCTCCATTCAAGTCAGCAGAGTTCTGGTGATTTATACCAGAAAGGATCTTTACCTTTTAACTTTAGACCACCCATGCAAGGAATGCTTTATATGGAAATGTTCCATTTCTAAAAATGTAGAGATCAGTTTAATCAAAATGTGTCTTATTGCAACAAAAACAGAAATTAAAAAAAGATGAAAATGCTTGTGTACATGTGTACCCATTAAGGGGAGAAAGATAATGCTGTGCACATAGGCTCTGCTGGCTGGGGAGTAACTATAATACGTTCTATTCAGCTGTTCCAAGGGGACTCAGGTTAATTAAAGAACTTTTTCCTTTGTTAAAGAGAATACGTGATAATCTGATGACAAAAGTCAATGGCAATCTAACAGAAAAAAGACTGTCTGAGATCAGTGGAAGGTTACTTTCCTAACACTGCTCTACCAGAGGCTAAATACTCTTGTAATGGGGGGAGTGAATTTACATGCTTGAAAGCACGCTCTCATAGAATTGGTCAGCAGATTTAAGTAACGTGATCAAAGATAATTGTGCTGGAAGTGATGTTTACTGCTTGAATGCTGTCTTGCGTGGACTGACCTGATGTAAGACACAGTTCTAGGGGAATGTACAAACCTTGAGGCGCTCTAAATGGAGAACTGAGTTTCCCTTGATAATTCAAGCTTGCGTACCAGGTTTGAAGCAGGGTGGCAGATAGGCTATCTAGGAAGACAGAGGCGGTGATCATGGAATTGCAAATGTCCTTCTAAGGCTTAAGATAATACATTATATTCTGCTTTGCATTTAAGTGCAAAGGTAGACAAGGTCAATCTCTTTGTTTCATTTGAGGAATGATAACTTAAGTTTTCTGTAGTCTGTCATTTGACCCTCTAGAACTAGAACATTTACCATGATTTTTAAGAGTAACTCATTAACAGACAGATATAATTATTAAACCAGGGATGTGAATATCAAGTTTGAAAGATCTGGACTTGCAAGGCTGCTGTACTCTGAGTGTAGTTTTGAACGTCTCTATGTATGATACCTGGGTCTTCATGCATCTGTAACAGATCCCAGACTTTTATTAGGCTTTGATCTTTCATTTATTGTCACATTTTTTTGCTGAGCAGAAAATACAACAGAAGAAAAGAAAATCAAATTATTGTCTCTCATGAATTATTAGGAGGATTTAAATATGATGGTAACAGTAACTTCTTCATAGTGAAACAAAATGAGATCTTGAATGACAGTGTGAGAGATTACAATTTCTGTCACATCAGATGGCCAAAATACTGAGTTCATTTTAACTCCAAACTACTTGGAGACTTTATTGAAGGGGGAAGGAAGCCAAATTATTCAGGATTTACAAATGTGCATAGACTTGGCCAAGATGAGTGCTTGGCACATGTGCCTGTGTCCTCTTTTCATTCCAGGTTTCCTCTGTTGTAGTTCATTGCTTGTCTACAAGACCAGACTACTTTCCTGTAGACCAATCTTTCTCATTTTAGTCTCTCACGATGCAGTCTCCCAAGGTAATTGGGAAGTATCCTAGTTAAGTTTTGTTAATTTGAAGAGAAAGGGCCATTATATACCTTGGATGGGAAATGTTATACAAGGGTTGATTATTATAATGATGATTATTATTAAGCATTTCAGACTGTCTATCTGCTCTATTGACAATCTATTTGCAATCATTATTTTTATATGCATATTCATAAGGTCTGTGGAGATATAAAGTACGATACTTGGCAACATTTATGCAATTAAATACACATTTAAATTCTGCTGGTAGTAGTGGAAATTAAAATCTTCAGAAGGAGGTTAGGGTCTATTAATCTCCACCATCTATACATCTATTCCTGTAGCTGTCTGTCCTTTTTAAATGTTTCAAAGGTGTTCATTTATGCCCTTGGATTACAGAATAATTTAAACTCTTTTATCATAGTGTAAAATGGCACAACTTCTTTAAAAATGAATATGTATTAATAAATATTATTTACATAAATATCCACACTGACATCTTAATCTCTCAGATGTAGAAGTGCCATTTTTCATGCAATCACAAAATTTAGTACCTTTTCAGTATGAAGAAAAGTATCCCGTTTGAACAAACTAAAAAGAGTAAGGAAAGAGTAGGCCTATGCTTGTTTGATGGATAGAAATGTCATTTGAATAAGATTAATAATTATTGCTCAGTTTCTGAAAGTACCAAAAGTTAGGTTTCCCTAGAGTTACCTTTTAGCTAATTGAAGCATTCCTCCTTTCCAGCCTTTGCTCAGGGCTGCAGTGAGTGGTGATTGTTCCTGGTCTTTTACTACAGCATGAAATAAGTAATCAGAAACTAACTTCAGTTTCGTGATTGCCTGCTGTTGTCATGAAAAAAAAAATGAGGCTGCTTGTTTTGCTTCTGAACCTTTCTCACTTTGCATCTAGTTCAGAGAAATGAGAGATTTGCAGTAGAATTTTTGCCCAGATGAAATGCTGCATTTGGTGAATTTTTGTTTGTGTTTTTCAGCCATTGTCAGGAAAAAGAAAAGAAGGGAGTGGTAAAAGCTAGCTTAAAGTGTTCCTGTCTATTTTATTTGAATAGACAATACTACTACATTCATTTGAAGTATTTTTCGGAGTGCCTGTTCACCCTTCGCTTAGCCCCGAGAGTCCATTTATTTCACACATCAATTACACACTTGACATTTTAACACTGTGTCTCTGATTTTAATGGGTTTTAGGAACTGCATTATGATTAGAGAGAAATGCTTCATTCAGGAAAGGAGACACCAATCACATTAAGAACAGAAACATAAATTGTAAAATGTTAAAATTAATGTAACTGCAACTCAAGAAAAAGATAAAATACCTGTAGAATTTCCATCTCTCTAGCTGTTTCTCCCTTGTAAGTCCTTAAAGTTTTGGATCTGCACCATTAAGAATAGGATTTCCCTCATGGTTGTTGCATGCTACAGCCTTTAGCATTGTTTCAAGGACAATTCAATGGAATTAGAATGGGTCTGAAATCACTACAAATGTTTTGAGTTAAAGAAATTCCCAAGCAGTAATTTGGTGTTTTCAGCTTCTCCCTTTGTAAGATCCATTGTTCAGGTTGAATGTCAACTACATGTGGCTAATGGTGGAAATTATCTTTCCAGATCTTGCTTCTCAGAGACTTGAGCTGTTTGTTTATTTCTTTTAATAAAAAATTTCCCACTAATAGCAATTAGTCTAAAGCAAAGATACCTTTTTTGTATAACAGGAAATTTTTGAGTGCTATTTAAATTGCCTCAGTCACAGATGACCCACAAGTCATTTTACAAGAAATTTGCTGGTATTTTATTAGCAGCTGCATTTCAACTACTTTTGTATTGTTGGAACTTGATAGCTGGACTTTCACTGTCTGCTGATTTTATTAATTTAGTGTTTAAGCTTGACACAGGTTCCTCACTTTGCAGAAACTGGAGAAGAAATGCTTGACAGAAGTAAGCTATTATAGTTGATTGCTTTCTGAGAATAAGGAAAAGACAAATACATGCAAAAAATAGGAGCAGTCAGATTTTATCATATCTATTCTTGCTTCCTCAGGTGGTGATTTAGCTGCTTTAGGAAGCTCTCGAGCTGAGAGATTTTTCAACCCATACAAACATCTGTATCAGGAATACTGAACTCTTCCTAAACAAGATAGAGTTTTCCCAGAAAAGTAAGAGGTGAAAAGCAATCTGCCCAGTTTGTGGGCCGAGTCTAGCCAAGTATTTTCTCTTTGCCATTAATAATAAAACAGAGTGTATGCAAATTTAATTTTAAGTGAACCAGACTTACACATGTGAGAGTAAAATTTCATCCCCTTGGGAAGTCTGTCTCTAAACTTTATGGCATGAGACTGTAAGTCTGATCCATATATATCAGTCTCAGTTACTCTGTGCAGAAGGGAATGAGTTTACATGGAATAACTCCATTTAACCTATGTGCATGTGTCAGCCCTATTCAACGTATTTGCATATTACTCTGAAGTGTCCACAGAAAATGAGAACCCATTATCATTTCAATACAGGGAAGTTATGACTAGATTTTTAAGAGTGTCTTACGCCAGACTGGAATTCATAATGTTGTATTTGATTGAGTCTACAGAATAGTACCAGTTTGGCACTAGACCTGCATTAGGGCTTTATACCTTGGCCAGGTAGTCTACTGACAGATATCTGAGAACCTCATTGCAGACCAAATCATTCGACAGCAGAAGGATACCAGGACTCAGATCTCAGCGTGTAATTCTTACCTCCCCATATGGATAGAAAGATGGTAGAGCAAAGCTCTAGTCTGAAACATTATCATTAAGATGCTGCTTAGAAAGCAGCTCCCCGTCACACACAATCAGTTAGTCAGTGCGCCGAGCTCCAACTAGAGATCCCAGCACTTTCAAAGGCAAAGTGTGTAGGGCTTATTTTCTGATAATTTAAGTTAATCTGTTTGGCTGAGAACTGGTAGGGACAAGGAGTGACCAGACAGTCAATTACCAGGTCTCAGATGAAAGGATGTTTGATGATTGTTTCAGATGTTTTGGCATCTCATTGCACACTGTGCTGATTTATTATACTGCCCAGGGAGTTAGGACTTGAGAGTCACATATAATGTCCATATATTGCTGCCTTGTTGCCTATCAGTATCTCTAAAGCAAAGGATCAGAAGGGTACATGGGCAGTGGTTGTTACAGCTTCCAACCAAAAGAGAACTGTCTCAGAATCTGAGAACTCACTTCTGATGTGAAATATCTTTTTTTTTTTCTTGCTGGAATGATTTCTGACTTATAAATGAAAAATGAGAAGTTTTATGGTGTTGCTGTTTAACATAGTTAAATTCTGATATGACAGACTATACTATGATTTCAAGAGGTAAATTAAACCTTCATCAAAGCATTATGCAGAGCCTCTGAGCTAGGCTATGTAGGACTTAGTGCATAAATTGTACCACTTGGCCCAAGGCACTATGAATCACATACACCTCTAGGTACTATTTCCTCCATATTTTCCTAGCTCCAGTGTGCAAACATGGTAGATGAGCAGGAAGTTACTGGTTTACGCAGTGTTGGTCTCAAGACTCAAATCAGCATGTGAGTCACCTAGAAGTCACAAGGAATGTCACAAGGAATGTCACAAGTAAATGCTGGGTTCATTCCAATGGCTGCTTAATTTCTGAGTACTTAAGGTGTATTCAGATCAGATTTTTAATACTTAGAAATATATTGAAGATGATAATTGCAGTTCTCTAACATTCATATGCAGGAATGGGATCATCAAGGAAAACAGCGTACTAGATCTCATACTCCAAACGCAACTGTTAGCTACAGGTGCCAGACTGGGGGTAAAACAGGACACGTGCTGCACCATCCAAACATTTACTCATGTCCTCCCAGACGCCACCCAGGTGGCTCAAAAGCAATGGCTGGTGAGAGGTGCACAGCAGTTTCCATTCATTGCCTGTCTGCAATGTGATGTTTGCAGTAGACTTCTAAAGGAAGTTTATATTCTCTTCCAAGTTGCAGTAGAAGCATCTAGATTAAACTGTATCTATGACCATATGTACAAATATTGGGAAAGTCTCGGTGACTATAAATTCATAGGGTCACATATGGATCTTTTGACTTAGTTATATACTGTCTTATTGAGTAAATGCCACAGTGGGAAGTTAAGGGAGTAAACTATTATTAGTAAGGGTATCTGGGTGTCAAATGACAATTGGAACTGTGTTGTTAAACTATCTTTTTTTTTCATTTTTTTTTCAGCGAAAGAGTGCTGAGTTGTAATAATATTATGTTTCTTTGAAAAAAAAAGGGCAAAACCCCATCTCTTCCTGCAAAATGAAGTAATACTAAGCTAACACTAATTGTAAAAAAGAAACACCTTTTAGTGGACAACTTTTTTTAATAAAGAATAAAATCTGTTCTAACTGTTTGCAGGAAAACCATTGGGTCATACTGAGCAGATTTTTTCTGTTAAATCTAGATAATTATTCTCCCTTGTGATACATCAAATTGATATTACATTTAAAATAATAAACACCAAGTACACATTTGACTTCTGTTGCACTGATATTTAGAAACTGTACCAAGGTGTTATGCCTGGAGGTTTACACACAGAAGTAAAAATACAGCACACAAGCAGGGGAAAGAAAAGAATAAAATACTCTGGGTGAAATTTGCTTTCTTACAGTTTTCAGCTCCAAAGACCTGTTCAGTATTCCGAGCTACTTCACCTATGAAGAGTTAAGCTGTTGTGTTCATGGCTGAGGAATCAAGACACAGACACTGTCCAGAATATTATTATTCCTGTAACTGGTAAATCGTAATAATCCAGAGAGTCAGTTCTTTCACAGACCTGAGGTTATGCCCTCGGAGATATCTGTACAACCGAAGTCAGAATTAAGAGAAAGACTTTTTTAGCAGGTATACCAGTCTATATGCACTTAAAACGTAAGATGTGATGCTATCTTTCTGTGCTGACAGATTTTTAGTTGTTTGTAAAGTGCTTGTGTGTCTATTTCAGTAGACTGCAGCATTACCAGATTCTATCTGCAGTTACAAGTGCAAACATTGATTATCATGACAGTTTTTTCTGATGGTAGAATTAAATGTCAATGGGACAGGCATGTTTTGAAGACAGAAATTGGTCTGTAGATTATTAACTGATCACTGTCCAATTATTAGAACATAGATAATGAAGGAGAAAAATGGCTCTATGTTTTTATCACTTTGTGTAATTACAAAATTTCCTGGTGCATGTTTATTTCCCTAATGGCTGTAAAGCTGACAAGGACATGCTTTGTTCCTGTCTTGTGGAAGAATTTTTCCCCTGAACAATATTTTGAAGGAACCGATATACCACAGAATTACTGAATTTTCAGTGTCTTCAGATCGGACAGTGACCGTTGCTAAGTGCTCTCCTGAGTCGTTCCAAAGGATAAACTCAGAAGAGAACAACAATCTAGCTGTAGTAAATAAGAACAGACCGATTAATCTAGTGAGCACTTAGTGCTTTTAAGCATGTATGTAGTCTTACTGTCTGAAGAGGAATACGTCTTCTCTCTTGCTTCATTTTAGCCTTAAGGAAAAATGAATAAAAGCTTTTATCCCTTGATGATACAACTAAATAAAATTTTGAAAGAAACTGACTTTTCAAAAACCAGAGTCGTAAGAAAATAGTTTAAAAAATCCCCAAACATCTCTGGTCAAACCCACCCCACCAAGATTCCAAGATTGAAACTCAAGTAAAGCAATTAATATGAAAAGAAGTAATAAATAGCCCAAACCTAAGATTTTTGTTAATTGTCTCTTTCAGTTATGACTTCTTGTGTATCTGCTCTGGTGGTCAGTTACGTCTGCTGCTTGATAAAAAATCAAGACATTTTGAAAAACATCTTTTATTTGTCAGAATGGATTTAAAGTGACTCAACCATGTCAGAATGAACAGAAAGGATCTTGGTGGAGTCACCATCCCTGGAGGTGTTCAAAAAACATTTATGGCACTTCAGGACATGGTTTAGAAGGTGTGGTGGTGATGGGTTGATGGTTGGACTTGGTGATCTTGGAGGTCTTTTCCAACCTTAATAATTCTATGATATTCAGGGCGGTTTCAAGAGAGGTTGTAGTTTCCATCGGCAAGCGGTTGCGCACAATCAAGATTGTGTGAGGTATCTGTGAAGAAAATCTGATTTTAGGCAGTCAGACTTTAAAGACTAGTTTACATATGTTCCTTACACAGAGACAGGCTCCTGCTGAGTTAAGCTCCTGCTCTGACTCATTTTCTGTAGACAAAATCAGGAGTCCAGGGAGTTAAGTCTTCTAAAATTCAGCTTGTACTTAAAAAGAGATGGTAGGAACATTTCTGTATTTTAGATAACAAGAAGCAGGCCAGGCTTGGTAAATAATAATTCACCTGAATACTGAAATGGCTCAGAAGTTAACTTACTTTTCAAAGCTGGTTTTTTTCAATGAACCGTACACATTATAGGATCATAACAGGGAGAAGAAATGTGTCTTATGTTCCAGTACACTAAATTCATGTGTGGATCCATGCAAAAGACTTAGTGTCAGCTTCTTTTAGGTAGAAGATCAGATGTGATTGGGCCTCCGAAGGCAATTTTTAATCTAAATGTAAAATTACTGTGTAATGTTTTGCAAAGAAAGGTTGGACCAGATGATCCTTGAGGTCCCTTCCAACCTGGTATTCTATTACTGATTGCTTTTTTTAACTTCAAATTTATGACCAAGTGTTAGGTTGATGTACTAGTTGCCAAATGGTATGAATTGATTTTGAAGGTTTTGTTCTTATACGAAAATTTGAAGACACAGATCACCTGAATGCTTTGCTATTGATATCCCCCTGTCTCCCTTCATAAGTATTATCAAATGGGATGTTTATTTTGGGGTATAGAGGAAGCTGAGCTTTTTTGTCTCCTGGTGCTGTGTTTTTTTGAGTCAGGTTTTGATGCTCTAATTAGACACTAAATACCACTTTATAGCACAGATAGTCACACTTGTTGGCTTCATACATGGTGAAATGAGCAACACCTAACTGGACTTTTATGTGTCAGAGAACAGATTGTATGTTTGTGTTTCATCATTTTGTTAGGATCTTATTTGCCAAGTCCTCACGCACAATTACTGCTTGTCCTAAAATTTACTCTCTCTAGTTCCTTAACTACTCTAGGGTAAATTTCTTCAGGTTCTCAGTGTATCTGACTATGAATACTGTTCCTTATTCTGGTCTGCAAGCCCATCTTTTTGTTGAAATCAGCACATAAAATACCTGGGTCTTTGAGGAAGACTGAGAGAGTAAATACCTTGAAACCTTCAGCCTTCTGTCATCTTATATTTGCTCTCTTTTCCTATTAAATAATCTATAACTTTGTCACCTTCTCACGGTACTGAAAGAACCATTTTCCTGTTATCTCTGATATTCCTTACTAGTAACAACTCCCTTTTAACCTTCGTTTTTCTGACTGTATATCTGTTGTGGAATTATTAGTAAAATTAAGGTTTTACATCTGAAAATTAAGGTTTATATGAAAAACGTAGCAGTGTTCATCCACTGAGGAAAAGCATAAAATCAAAAGGAGCTCTGAGGATGGGACACAACTGCAGCAGGCATGCGAGGAATCCATTAACACAGCAACTCCCTGCATAGAGGATGGAGCGGAGTCAAGATTCTGTGGCCATGCTCCGTGATGATAAAGCAGGAAGAAATGGTCCTCTAGAAGTGATAAGCAGCTCATCTGGCCTCCTGAGCCAACAGATTTTCAAGACCTTGCCGAAGTGCTATCCTCTCGTGAACTTTGCTCGTTTTAATATCATTTTAATACCACAACACACCTCCATCCTGAAGGCTACCTGCCTCCGAGGTGCGACCACCCCTCTTCGAGTCTGCGCTCTTGATATTTCATAAACTATACCTTTTAACATGAAGTGAGAGAATTTTACACTAATCGTGATAAAAAGTATGTATGACTTCAGTCACTCAAACTCCACCTTAAATGTAGAAAGAATATAAAAACAGCCAGGGAAATAGGGGATTTTCGGAGAAGAACATAACACCATGGACTTTCGAAGGAGAAGAATCACAGAATCACAGAACGGTAGGGGTTGGAAGGGACCTCTGTGGGTCATCTAGTCCAACCTCCTGCCGAAGCAGGGTCGCCTACAGCAGGCTGCACAGGACCTTGTCCAGGCGGATCTTGAATATCTCCAGAGAAAGAGACTCCACAACCTCCCTGGGCAGCCTGTTCCAGGGCTCTGTCACCCTCAGAGGGAAGAAGTTCTTCCTCATGTTCAGATGGAACTTCCTCTGCTTCAGTTTGTGCCCGTTGC
>Ga0065711_1037107_pt1 | contig 20194 bp, 10 predicted proteins | sample Hoacrofraction12_FD_59098 | JGI IMG/M metagenome (GOLD analysis project Ga0065711, IMG submission 59098) | Hoatzin crop microbial communities from Cojedes, Venezuela - Epithelial fraction 12 v2 (version 2) | ecosystem: Host-associated > Birds > Digestive system > Esophagus > Crop | place... | reverse complement strand
GATATTCAAGACCCTCCTGGACAAGGTCCTGTGCAGCCTGCTGTAGGTGACCCTGCTTTGGCAGGGGGGTTGGACTAGATGACCCACAGAGGTCCCTTCCAACCCCTACCATTCTGTGATTCTGTGATTAAAGATTTACTTTTTTTTCAAGTATAACACATGTCTCAGTAATAAATAAGCTACATGCTTGCTTGCTAGTTAGCCTTACTTAAACTTGTTTGTTCTCTCCTCTAAGAATCTACATATGGCTTCAGAAGTTTTAAGATCAACAGTGGAAAAAACCAGTAATACACATATTCCTTTCTTATTAACGAAATCCAGTAGATAACTGTCATTAAATGAAAGAAATTTTATAACTGATCTCAAACCACAATGCCTCCTTCCTCCTTCAGCTGCAGAGCCACACTTCATTTAAGCTTTGTAATTCTTTATGCTACATCTTCAAAACAAATCTTCTTGTGCAAACAAAGTGGACACTGGACAAATCTTTCAAACTATAATTTATCTATTTTTAATTATTATCCAAAGAGCTCCTAGCAGGTGCCCACTAAAAATCCACAGGCTGAAGCTCATACTGTACATCTACCTCAGGATTTAAATTCAGGTGGATTTTGAGATGGAAAACTTCCAGCTTTTCTCAGAAACAGCAGACATCCATTTTAAATTCAAATATAAATGTTCACTGCTATCAAATCTTGTGAAGCTCTCTGAAAAAAGCTCTTTCAGCAGCACAAGTCAGAGAAAAAATGTTTAACTATGAAATAATTCAAATCAATAATTTAAATTGAGGTGTTTATTCTTTGTTTACACTTGCACAGCATGACCTGGCCAAGGAAAATATTTTCTTGGGCTGTTGATTTTGGGCGTTTTGGTTTGTTTGAGGTTTTTTTTCCTCACAAATAAATATCACTTTAATTTTAGGGAAATTTCTGATAGCTTAGCCCAACAGAGCATGTGATCTGGTTTCACATATCCCAGTTATACTTTAAATCACATTTATTTCCTCATTTAACTGCTCAGGCATGAAGCTAACTTCTAATTAGGAAAAACAACTACATTCTGTGAAATGCTAAGCCTTATTATTTGTAATTATACTCAACCTCACCGCCCCACTTGAAAAGTTCACTGAAGTTGTCAGCTGTATTTCTGTGAAAGAGTAAATCTTGATTTGTTTCTCATGGTTTCAGAGAATTCATATGGGCATACCCAGAGGGAGGTTCATTAATACTTCCCCTATCTTATTATTGGTGTATGTATCACATCTAGGTATGATACTGAAAACAGAGTTCCCCATTACCTTGTGGATTCTCCTGTGCTGGCAGCAACAGAATGAGTATCTCTCACAAAACCTGAGGGAATTATTTTCACAACACTCCTTTGAAGCAGTGAAACATTATATTATAATGTCCATTTTACTATTACTACATGAATGGCTTACTGAAACTGAAGAGAATGAAATCATGCAACTGGACACCAGAGCCACATACTACATTCTAGCAGTGATCTTACTTATGTTTTGAGTCATCTTCAAATTTTTCTAGCAGTAATTTTACATTTTTCCACACTTTTGATGATCATATGGTACTAAAAGATTCCTTCTAGGTCCCCAGCTCAACAATTAGCATTTTTCTCAAAATGTCAAGTGACTGTTGACTAACTGTGACAGCTTTTTCAGAACCATCAGTTAAAAACTAACTTATTAACTACTAGACTTATTTGTGGTTTGGGGTTTTTTTTGAACAAATGAGAATGAGCTACTTAAAAAAGGGCAAATTCATTCCAGGACAACAGCATTTTTTCAAGCCAAGCTGTGACTGAATTTAAGTAAGTGTGAAGATGGCTTCTCAGGGTGTGCTTTCTTTAAAACCATTAAACTTTTATTAAACATACTGATGTCAGTTAGTCCTTATAATGGCATGCCATGTTAGTGTTCTCATGACCCTCCCAAAGGGAGTGTAAGCATCAGTGCTAGAAAAACCAATAAACGCTCTTCTATCTACCTCCTTGACAGCTCTTCTGCCCCTCCAACTCTGTGAGATTAAGTATTCTAAAATAAAGGTATTTTTTCAAGAGCAAGAAGTTACACATCCTAATGTACCTCACTCTGAATTTACAAATGAAGATCATATAAGTACTTGCTTTCTAGACATGGCACACCCAATTGCCACCTAGAGGCAAAACGTAAATACCAGATCAGCATTTCTAGCAACACCAGAACTAGTCTGGTTTACTACCCTCTATAACATTTGATTCCTAGTTTTGGAGCTGCCAATAATTTTAATTCCTATTGTTATTGCCTTTTATTTTTATTGTAACTTGCCAAATAGCAAGGCTACACAGAAAAAGATTAAATTTTACACTACAGGGAAATGACTAACAAGGCTACTGCAAGATTTCTTTTGTTTATCACTACGGATTCCAAAGTTTTAAAGTATTTTTCTTTTGACCTACATTTGCAGTTTTAAATGAAGAAGGTTACATATTTTAGAATAATGCCTTCTGTGTATAGTTAACAGGTGGGAAAGAGAAATTTTACTTAAACACAAATTTGATTCCAAACTCTTCATGCTTTTACATTAAATTTACATCAAATTAAAATGAAATAAAAATCTTTAACTGACAGCTATCAAAAATCCCCTGAGCCAATTAAAAATACCACACTTAATAGAAAAAAAAACAACCAACCAAAAAAACCCAAACACACTATACAGAGAAAAACGAACTTCTTTTTTACCTGCTCCCAATCTCCAGGATGTTATTATGTATCATTTGAAGAAAAAAAGTAAACAGGCTGGAACTTGTCTCATTAAAAGTTAAGCTCTAGAAATGGGACAAAACAAAACAAAATTTATACTTTAGATATGTATTGAAACTAAAAATACAGTACAAACTTATAAGATACACAGAAACCTGTAGCACTTCAAACCTCTAAGGTAGGAAACAAAACATCCAACACCAAGATCTGAATATATACACTAAAAACCTGCCGACGTTCAACAAGCAAACAGTGCGATTCTTTTTTCATTTTGTTTTAGGAGAAAAGCAGTTTTGATTGGTGTTACATTGGAAAAATGGTCAAATAGAACACCTAAAAGCACTCTTTTTAAGTGCTGGTAGATTATAATGGATTACACAAAGGGTCTTTTGGCCACTTTCTGTCCCGTAGGACAATTTCTGTAACTGTCATATTCTTTACAATTCCCCAAGTAGAGATACACTTACTTGCCAGTTCTGCCATTCTTTGCCACATATTACCAACGATGCCATGCGTGACTCTCCACTCAATATTTACAAAGCTTTTTGTGTTAAAATTGTGTAATAAAAAATTAGAGCAGTTTAAATCTCTTTAACAACGACTTCATGAGAACAAAGCAAAATGACTTCCTATTCCTTTAGATTAGGCATTAGACAAATGCACCCAGCTTTTGACAGAGCCATGCAAGATCACCTTTGTATTGAAAAGCTAACACCATGCACCTGTAGTATAGGCACTCAGGCTGACACGACACTTTTCTCAGAATGCTTTTTTTTTTTTAAAGTAATAACACACAGAGATATTGTTTTCAAATGCAACATATTTTGAAATGGAATGCTGCTGTTCACGTAATATCTAGCATAGTTATCTAAACCAGATATCCACTGGAAAAAAGAACAAAACCTACATACATATAATCATCATAGGCCCAGCTAGTGTTCATTTTCATCCATGCACTCATGATGCTCTCTGCACTTTGTAGGATCCTGGAACTGTGCACCACCCACACTGTATATTGTACTCCTACGTCCATAGATATACAAGCTCATTTTACTTGTATGTTAGAAACATGAATTACTCTATGTCAAAATTTTCCACCAGTATGTTTAGAAAAAAAAATTTTGAAGAGGAAGTAGCCTGTGAGAAAATACCTGTCTGATACTCAGGAATCTTGTAGTTTGTTAGCACAGAAGACGACGGTGCCAAGTAATAAAATGTATTAAGAAACTGACTGAGCGTATCACCTACTTCTATGCCTTTCTCTGTCACGCTCCTTGCACCGAAGGAAGTTTTGAGAACAAACATTTGGAATTATTACAGATCTCTACAGCACAAGAATTAAACCAATAGAAGGATGCTTGCTTCTTGTAACAAAGCATCTATTGGAATAAGTTTAAAATATGTATCATTTTTAATAATACTTTCATTCACTGAAAGTGAGAAATCTCTTTAAACAAAAAAATACAAGGATTGATCTTGGTTTGTGCTGTATTTTAATTCTTATCAACCTTGGCAGGCTGTCACTAAAATAAGCTTTTTTTAAAAAAAAAAAAGTCATTTTTCTATTCTGTGCAGTTTACTATTCAAGATGCCACATCTATTTGCTTAGCTACTTAGCTTAGAATACGTTTTGCTCATTCTTACTTCCGTATGTTTTGGAGATAGCAAGTGTTGAAGCCCTTCTTTACTAGTTAGTTTATTTTTCACTTCAGAACTGTTACAACAAAAAATGGAATTAGAAAGGAAAAAGAAAACACTGATTAAAATGAAAGTTTCAGACAACAATGAGAAAATCTGGGAGACATCTAGAAGGACATTTTGTCAGATTTCTTGCCTGGTGCACTCCTTCCACTGAACACTGAGAGCCTGTTATAAACCTCAAAGAAGAGATGACAAAAATCTTTCTACGGAAGGTGCTGGATAACTAGAAGAGAGGTGGTGTCACCACATAATATGTACATTCAATTAAAAATCCCAATCTTCCTTCAGTTCTTCTGTAGTTTTCTTTCAGTTGAAAAGAAGCCTCCCAATATTTACCTGCTCAACTATTATTGCATTGTGCAATGAGGCATTCTCCTGAAGTTGGGACACAAACTGCTTCATGTCTGGCATAAAATCCTTGAAAGTAGAAACCTGTATATTGAGCGTAAAGAAATAAACGACAAAAGCAATAGAAAATTCAGTACCAGACTCTTTTATTCAGCAAAGGTCAAAGGGCCAGCCTTACTGCATTCTTTTAATCCAACAGTTCTGCTGTTGTTAAAATGAAATATCTCCCTCACATATCTCTATTTCCACAATACATTTCTCTTTATTTTTCATAACACTGACTAAAAAGTGTAAAAAGTAAAGAGCAACAAGAAGCTTCGCTACTTCTGGAAAATATCCAAATTCATAAAAGGGTTTTTGAAGTAATTGTCTAATTCATATTGTGACTAAACAAAAAAAAGCTATCTAAAAAAATATTCTTTGGACCGAAATATATCTACAGCAGCAAACAGAAGAAATCAGCAAGTCATACATGTCTCCTATAGAACCTCCGGGCTTTTCCACTTGAGGTAATCATAATCACAGCATAGCGCCGGATGCAGTAGACAGTTCTTTTCTCAGGATTTAAGATCCGGGAAATCACTTCCACAAGTTTATTGTGAGGAATGGTATCATAAGCCCTGGACACATCAGCCTGAAACAGAAAAAAACACCTCCCATTATGTATTCATTGGTATCACTGTAAACACTGTGGCAGTATGAGAAAAGTATTGTAGTATGTAAACAAGGCTGAAGGATGAATCACACTGGAGTGAAATTACTGCATTATTCAGTCCAAATTTGTGACAACACAAGAACTCATTGCTTATCCGCAAAACCTTTCTTCACTCGTCAATGAGTTTTCCCTTACAAGGGATAATCAAACCATCAGTTTCAGTATAATTCATGTTATTAAAAGAAGATGATACCCATATGCAACCTTAAATCTAACACTGAACCTCTAATCATTTAACTAAAGTTAATTGCTGATATTTTTATATGTTTAAATATTTTAATAAACCTTCCTTCTCCATATGATCATGGAGGTGGCATCTTAGGCTTTTGGCAAGCTGCAAACCCAGATGCTTTACCTTTCCTAAACCTCATATTGCCATTTTAACTCCGCTTTTACTTGCCATAGTCAAAATTCAAAACCTTCCGAAGAAGCAACAATCTTAAGAGAACTGTGTCAATGACATGATTCTTTGGTTTGAAAGATGAGACAGTCACTGAAATAATTCCAGGACAGGATGACAACTGACATACAAAAGCAAAGGAGAGCAGCCCCACTATAATACACACAAACTGTGTAATTTACATATATCTGTATAAATCACCCCAATTCAAAGCCATGAATTCAGCTCAAACACAAAAGGTTGCCTGCTAGACATAACCAAAAAACAAAAGTGTTAAGAAAAAACTCCTTCAAATAGTGGGACATGAGAAGCACTCATTTTTTTTGAGTGGAAGAAGAAACTTGTAGAGACACTAGAACTGTAGTGTTCATTTTCAACAGAAACTAATGATACTGAGATAGAGGAGACATATTTTTAAAAATATGCTGAATTTATACAAATGGACACAGCAAGTTTTTCCTGGTTTTCGTTGGGAAGATAGCCCTAAAAGCATATCCGAGTTGATATTTTTGTCCCATTTTTATACCCAAGCAAATGTAACTGCAAAAATCCAGTGCAGGTGCAGAAGCAAGCGCTGCTACACAACAGAAAGATGGACAGAAAAATACTCAAGTACGGGAAGCACTAGGGCAGCGACAACCCCCCTCAAAAAAACAACCAACCCCCGCCCCCAACAAAAACAACCAGAGTCTGTGTTACATGTGCACAAAAGTTTATTTTGCAAAAGAAATAGTTATGCAGCTATTGCATAACATCACAGCTATTACAGCGACGTATCTGCAAAGCTGACTTTGAAAAGTTAGTTTGAATATGTAATTAAAAAGACATACCTTTACATAGTAGAAATGAGGAATTTCACCATTTGATTCAAGAACTTTTGTAACAAACTTCTTCCATGTCTTGTAGATATCATCCTTCCCAAACACGGAAGAGCCGATAAAACTGGTGTTTATGGTCCGTTCATAATTTAACACACTAAATAGATTTTTTAGTTGAGTGTTGTAGTGATGCATCTAAAAAGAGACCAACCAGAATCACCTTAAAGTACATTGAAACATACTAAATTCTGTGCAATACACAGATTTCATATTTAGATTAAATATGAGATTAAATTTGTATATTTACTACATTACTTGGGTCAACTGCAGTTTTCAGAAAGCTCAAATACAGCTGCAATAACTACTGCAAAGTGAGAAAACAGCCGCAGAATTTTTTTTTGTACATTTAAATCCTATGGAAAATGTTTTTTTCTGTACTTCACTCTTGGAAATCAAGGTATAATAGGTAAGGAGATAAATAGATGGACTCCAGCAAACAAAGCCGCTACCAGTTAGAAGGCAATTTCTAAAATAATCATTCATTCTCTATGCTGGACATTATCACTGCAACAAGAACAGCGAAAAGAACATGTGCCTTGAGACTTTAGGCTAACTCCAGCTGCACTATCTGTTCAGCCTCTGGAGGTACTTTACCCAAGTATGTCAGTAAAGATCTAACTCTCAGCTATGGGAATAGTAAAATACACCAGAGTGGCAGTGAAGTCGTGCAGGCTTATTAGTTCTGCAAACACTTTAAGGGAAACAAGTATTGACAGACCTGGCAACAAAAGAATGTTGAACAGGCAAGCCGTACTACTGAAGAAAATAAACAAGCTGCACTCATAGAATACTTATAAATCAGTTCAGAACTTCAGAGAAATCCTCCGAAAAGTATGCAAAGAACGTAAAAGGTTTCTTAGTCTCAATGGTAGTATTGTGATCATGATATGGATACAATGAAACTACTAATCACAGAACCATTCCAATTCATATGAAAACATTTATTTTTGCACTGAAAAAATCAATTACAGGTTCCAGTGAAAAGCTAGCATAACTAAAGCACAGCAAAAATGTTTAGTGCACTACTGCCACTGCCTCCAAAATACCTTAATCCAACTTCACTGTTTTCTGTAAGGGAAGTAATTATGTTCATTCACTGGCTGGTCTTGCAAAATGTTTTTGACCAGTTTATAAAACAAAGATTTTTTAAAAATGAGATGCTTTCCTGAACTGTTGCAGTGGTATCTTCTCTGTTACAGGCCAAGTTCCTAAGAAAAAATGGTCAAAAAGGCAGAGATGTAGCTCAAAGGTAAAGAGAAGCAGCAAATCAAAGTAATCATCAGTAGGAAAGTTCCTCCCTTCCTTCTTAACGAGCCTAACCCAGCACGGCTTCTCTTTCACAAAAAGCACACCTTCACCTTTTCACAAAGCTGATGGCCATATGGGTGATAGCAAACAAATCAGTAAAAGAAAAATGAGACTGGTTTCAAACCCCATTTGAACTAGACCTGAGAAACTTGGAGTTGCAGTATTCACAGCAGCTCCTCATTTTCATGTTAGAAGGAATTCCCTCGAGCCTCTTAATTCCCCAGAACAGGTCTAATCCACATTGTTGATGTTTTTGAAAAACCTAAAGATCTGTTGGAATCTCTGCAAAATACAGTAAAAGACTATAAACTCTCAGACAAATTGCATCTTTTAGAACCCTGCTGCCTCCCAGTGCTTTGAGCTTCCCAATAAAAAAAAACTGGTTCAAACGAAAAAGGAAGACAGATGTAAAGCAAATACGTAAAACCTTTGAAACAAAACAAAATCTACACTGATTTGAGGATAAATTCACAGAACTGGACTCATTCCACCACGTATTTTGCAGCAAAGTTTCAGAGTTGCCCAAGAATCAGAAGTTGGTTTGATGGATATTTAGGAGACATATTTAGGCTGGATATATCCCAGTGTTTAGCTACAGAAGCTGGCCAAGACTAACCCTACAATTCCAAACTGGCTTTCAAATTCCAAAACCTGCAATATTGTCAGACAGAAAGAACTGAAAGATGGTCCTCCTTATACAATTTAAATTCTGTGAGGAAAGTGGAGAGCAGAGACAAACTGGACATGGTACAGGATTTAAAACTGGAACAGAGTGCAGGATAAAATGTCATGACAGAACACCGAGTAGGCATGCAAGTCTTGGAAAACAAAAGAAAAAAAAAAAAAGACAGACTACATCACTTCCAGTAGGTTCGAAGCCCTGAATTCATTAATAACATGATTGTTTTGCACTATACACTTCTCAGCCTACTATCTGAGAAGAGAGGTAACACGGCCACCACCTTCTCTTTCACGGATCTATAAAAATCACTAGCTATGCTTTGTGATTAGTTTAGACAGATAAGGTCTATCTAACAGCTGAAATTTTTGTGTCCTCAGTTGTTTGTCAGCACTCTCCAACAGGAGCCTATTGCTTGCACTTTTCAGCAGATATAGATATTCCCTCTCCGCTCCACGACAGCCAGGTTAGCTCAAACCACTTGACCAGCTACCATGGTTGACTTTGAACCTTCATCTTCTTCAGTATACTTATGTCATTCTTTATGCCAGATCCGTTATAGGAGCAATAGCACCTTTAAAGCACTGCAGCTATTTCCAAATTAACTGTGTGCATACTCTCAAACCTAATAGTCTGATTGTCACAGAAAGACTATGAAGCAGTAACACCAGAACAGCTTTTAGCTGGTACCCTGTAAATCTGGTCTGGGATCACATACTGAACAGTAAGTACTAAGAAGCCACTGACCTCTCACCTGTTTGGGGAACATTTAATCTTCTGTACTAAACAGGACTCAGCCTAAGGAAAAACAATTAATGCATTCATGCAAGACAGTGAAACTGGGCTCCCGCTACGCCTTGTGGTTAACTGGCCTGTTAAGTAGATCGCTCTGTGCCCTGCGTGTTCTGCCTCTGTTCCCACGCTGCAGTAATTCCCCGCTTCCTTCCTATCTCGCTGCTATGCTTGATCCAGCTTCCTCGCCCTTCTCAGACCCTTCTCCTGTGACCCACCCAATTCACCGCTGTTCGGCACCACAGCCAGCCAGCCGACCAACGTGCACAATCAGTATGCAGGCAAATCCCAACAGGCCGGGCTCACCCATCCCTCACCCGCTGGGGTGCCAAACAAATACGACATGTTAGTTCAGAATACTGAGCATCTCTGAGATTTCCGTCCTTCTGCTCCCGTAGGTGGCCAACACCCACCCCAACCAGACACAGTTAGCAAGCCTGAGGGAAAGGGATGGAAAGAGAAGTGAAAGAAAACATGACTAACTGACAGGCCATGCCATTCTGTTAGATTCATTTCCTGAAGACAGGCTTGCAAACAGAAGTATGTGATTCTGGAACTGGAAGCTAATGGTAATTAGGCACTGGGAAGGGGGAAGCCAAGCTGCAACAGGCAGCAATCAGTCATTTTGATTTGAAGGTTCCAGCTCCCCACATTAAAACTAATTATATAACATAAAAAAATGTCACTCATTTTATTAGATGCCTACATCAAACCCAGATAAAACAATAAAGAAAATAAAAACCTTCTTTTCTCTGCTTTCCCTGCTGAATGCTCGTGCTTCAACAACACCGCTCACTTTTAATATTGGTCTTAACCCATTCGCTTTGGGAATGAACCGGAGCTTTGATGCCATAGGAACGTATTTTTTTTGACGGACAGCTTCAATCTCCTCTGAAGATAAAGCACGTAGATGTACTTTGGCAAAATGGTTTCTAAAATACAAATACACATTTAGTTTAAGCAATAGGAAAGACAATAAATTAAAACAGTTAATCACTTTATGACAACTGAAGCCAAATATTTTACTAAGAAGAGAATTACAAATACTAACCTCTGCAGAAAGTGACATGGAAATGTGAATTTCAGAACAATTTCATGGTATCTTAATGCCAATGTAATGTAATAATAAGAGACTACAAATTTCTGCTTGATGCAAATGAAGATAATAAAAAAAATCTTAATTAGCACAAAATAAAAAACTAAGCACAGATTAGCCAAGCAAATTGGAACATTATGAAATATTTTTTATGCAAGACAATAGGAAGCTGGATATTTCTCACGGTTTCAAAAGCTTGAAAGACATTAACAAATTGAATAGAATCTTCTGAAAACTATGTTAAGAAAGATCCAGGGAAGGACTTGCACACTGTAATGGGCTGTTCTACTCCCAACATTTAGGGGACTTGCTACTTACTAGAAGTTATAGCGAACTGAGATCCTAGAACACATATACAACATAAGGGCATTTAAGTATCCAGTAACACAATTCAAAACAAACTATCTGCTGAGCAGGCATCAGCTACAGCGAACAGCAGAGAATAACGAAGACCAGAAGGCTCCCAAGTCACGGATTCTGAGCTCTGTAAGTCCACCTCACCGGGAAACGAGTTCTGCCCCCGGACACCTCCCTCAGGATTCACAGCTCAGAGTGGCTTAAGCCAAACCAATACTTTCCCATGCAACGAGGCAGGAAAAAAGTGTGGTGCAAAAGCCCTTGCTTTTACTTAAGACTGTATTGTTACAGTGGCCTACTTGCAATGTGAAAGACCTGGATCGATGTCCTGAACTGCTTCAGAAGGACAAAATGGGCCACTCCAAAAAGCCCTACAGCCTAGCTGTTAGGATACTCCTCTGGGAAGTGAAAGCAATACAGTTCAAATCCCTTCAGAACAGTGGATGAAAATCTAAATTTGCATGTAGATTTTTCTCATCCCATACCAACCAACAGGCTGGTTTAGCCAAAGGAGGCCACGCTATCACAAAAGGCAGTGGATAGATGGTGGAAATCTCGTAAGCATGCTCTAGGAGACAACTGAGAAGCCAAGCTCATGGGTAAGTGAGGCACATCAATACTTCTCTTCTGCATGCCAGCACAACTCCCATACCAGATAATAATCCAGCTGCATGGGACTGTCAGCGTCTAAGTGATGCAGTGCATGGCACCCAGAAGGTATAGGGGCATCCACGGCCAGCACGTTGAGCTACTACTAAGTGCTTTGAGGATTTATATTAAAACTTTGGAATTAAATTGTTGGTACAGATGTAGACCATAGTAAAGCAGAATGGACAGGAGACCACTTTTCCACAGTTAAGAGTTCAGTATTATTTATTATGACTTAAATTCTTTCCTGAACCCATAAAGCTTCATGATGTACTACAGTATTAGCTAAATTACTAGCGTAAAACTAAGAACTCCAGCCCAACGGAAACAACTGAATGATCAAATGTCCATCACTTGCAGTTCACATCTAGGACTGAGGGGAAAAAAACCCCACCAAAACCAGCCACTATATTAAAAAGTGTGATTTCCTCTGAAAGTCAAGACAGAGGCCAATTATTGGCAGATCTTCATCATTACTACCTCTGAGCAGCTGCAGAAGAGGATGACATTTTTCCTGCAGCAACATTCATTGCTTATTTCATGGCATTTATAGCAGCGCTGATTTTGAACACCCACTAATCTAGTGGCCACTGAACCACGTCACTCCCATTTGTACACTCACGGCGCTGTTAGGCACTGGAACTTGGAGGAAGTTGAGCGGATGGTCCTGCTGTCTTTTGGCATCCAGCCACAATACGATGGGGTAAGACTCAGAATTTCTGCACCACTGTCGACTCTTGGCAGCTACCGTGTGGGGCAAAGGTGGGGAGGGCATGGTCCTCACAAAAACAGGTGCTGTCACCACAACTTTGGGTACATTATTTTTAAAACATAACTTTGTATTCTTTGGGCCATGTAACTTGAAGCAACTGTATCATTACATGCTGATTTTCTCTTAACAAAGAACAAGGGCTATTTTAATTTGAGGTATGAAGGTTGGTAAAACTTCAAAAATGAGTAAGAAGTTGTCTATGCAAAAAGTCCAGTATACTGCAACCTCCACTCATACCGCAAGACAAACACAGATTCAGGTCCTCTCCCAGAACCATGGTCTGCACCCTTGAACGGGATTCTGCACAGGAAGATCTACTCATGCAGAACAGCCCTTCAGTACGGGGATTTACTCCCTAATGATAATGCAGTGCAAAGGCAAGCTCCTCAGTGCAGCTGGTTCCATCCATCCTCTTCCTCCCAAAGGAGGATGCAAAAGAACTGGTAAGGCATCAGTGGCTACGCTTGGCTGTGAATGCCTTCCCACTAGCCAGCTCAGAGCAATCGCCACGAGCAGCTCCAGCTGAAGGAAGAACCAGGAGAGCCACAGAAAAGACATTAGGGCAACAACTGAGGCCACCAGATACTCTTCCTCCAGGGAAGACGGAAGCAATTCAACAGCCTTTCACACCAGCTCACCAAGAGTGACTGAAAACACTGCCTGGGTAAGAGGGGACGGTGCCTGGAGAGTCTTGAGATGGCCCAGGAACCACAGGAAGCCCTCAACAGCTGTTTCACAACATCTCTAAACCCCAGCATCTCTCTGCCCAGGTGAAGTGGGCAGCTGGCCACATGTATGAGCTCAGTAAACTGGATTAGTAGGAGACCTCACATGGCACAGCACACTCAAAAAGCAGAGTGCTGAAAGCCCTAGCCTTGTGAGCGAAGCTGAAGCGCAGCTGCTGGGGTCAGACTAAAAGTCCGTATAGCTACGTATCCCACAGCCAGCAGCGAACACCCTGTGCTTAGAGCATGCCCTTGGCAGGCACACAGCACTTCTTCCTTGGGATGCTTCCCCAGCTTCCAGTCATCTGCAGTTCAGGCACTTCCCAAGCCAAAGGCTTCCTGCACCGTGGGGAAATACATGGGCAGGAAAACAGAAGAAATGGGATCAGCTCAGATCAGGGTCTTCGGAGTTCAGAGCACCTTGCCCTTACACACTGGTTTTTTTCTGGGAAACTGGGAAGAGGGACAAAAGGGCTAAACCAAAAATATTTGTCTTCTTTTAATCACATACCCCACTAAAATCAGCATTATATCTAATATGCAAAAGTTACTACTTGATGATACTTTCCACAAAAAAAGTAGCTTTTGAAGTACATTAAAACTACCTGGAACACTAACTGCAACACTAAGGCTGTTAGTTTGAAGACAAGAAAAACAGAGTATGTGGGACTGAAATTTACATTCTACTACTGCTATTTAAATTGCACATTCTGTGCTACAACTGCAAACAAGATCAAGGCCCCATTAAGTGCAAACACATATGCAGAAGAGCTGCACTGGAGACACCAACGTTGAAGTCACGGAGTGGCGGGGCAGGAGGGGCAAAATCACACATATAACATTGTAGACCAACAGACCACTGTGAAAGCAAAAGCTCACCATACAAAATGGCCATTAAAACACAAGACATACAGAATGTTCATTTTGCACTGTCCCAAAGCGCTCTCGAACACCAACAATTTACAATGAAACCCAAAAGATTTGAACTAGGTAGATGCATGCACAATACCGTCCATTAAAATTGCCTTCAGATCTTTCCTATTTTCTCACTTCATTGCTTAAAATTGAATCTTAAATAATGCCCTAACTTTAAACACATGCATGCATTTTTAAGACCATAAAAGCAGCATGGAATTCCACAGATGCACTGAACCAAAAGGCTACTGTCTGAATTTATGAATAGAGCATTACAGCATTTCAACAGAGCTTTTGTGGTTTCATTTTGATTTTTTTTTTTTTAAATGAAAGCAGTTGAAGCAAATTATTTTTAAAATTAACTTTCCCAAGGTTACTTTGTGTTTCTGTCACTCTGCTTTACTCATTGTTACAAGGTGTGAATTGACTTATCAAAACAAAATCCTCTTCATAATGCATTTTATTATTGCAAAGATGTCTCATCTCCTACCAAAGAATTTTAAATTTGAATCAGTTTTCTCACACAAAATATTTCAGAATTTACAAGCTGTTGCATACTAGAATCACAGGTTGAATCCTCTTTTTGGAAATTAAGCAAATAAAGGAGGATAAATGGGTAATAAACAAAAGCAGAATTATAACTTAACACTACAAAACATGAGATTTCCACATATTCCGTTAATGTTCGGTTAGTTTTCTAATGTTACCTAATTCCAATGTTCTGTAACTTGCCCCAAATAAATTTTCGGTAGTAGAAAAGCATGTTTTTCTGGAACATGGTCTCGGTGATATAGAAAAATGATCTGAGCAACTCAACAACATAGGTATCCATCAGCCAGTATAGGAATTTAGCCAAAAGTTCTTCACGGAAACAATGTTCATAGGCAGGAACAAAGTGATCACCTTCAATAAACAATTCAAAGGTAGTTATAGTAAATATCAGCTACTTCTGTTAGTAAAGAAACAGAACACACAAACAAAACCCCCCACACATAACACTCTTTTCTTAGCTTGAGGTTAATGGAAAGAAAAAGAGCGAATACAAACAATTGCACAGATGCTGCCCCGAATTTTCACTGGCATTAAATAACGTGACCGACCCAAGCTTAGGTACAAACATAGAAACTAATTTGCAGTGACAAATTGACATACGGGATACAAATACATGCCATTAGTAGCCCAAAGACTTGCTTTCTTCCCCCCATCTTGATTGCGCAAGATCTTTAATGCACAACGGCAAGATTGTTGTGAGGGGAAAGGTAAAACGGAAATAGACCTACTACAATATAAAGCTTAAAAAAAATAGGCAAAAGAATGAAAATACTTAGGTATACTGTAAAAATCACAGAACTAAACTGGGCTGACTTGGGGATGACAATGATAATCAGATTCCCAATTACACGAAAATTAATTTCAGGGTTAGGCTTTATTTCAGACAACCTATATAAAACTTCTTGCTGCAGTTAAAAAAAACCCAGAAAAAAACCCCCATCCTAAGTTCATCAGCACTTCTAATATTTAGATGGCACAAAAATTATGAACCCAGAACTCTGCTAGCTACTGTTAAATTTACTGCCACAGATTTGTAGTGATGTCTAAATATGGGTGAATAGGGAATAAAACCCTGTGCTACGATGCTGAATTTTTGCTAACTTCCAATAACACTTTTTCTAACTAAATTTAAGAGTATAATTTAGCAAAATACAACAGGATAATTTAAAGAAATTAGACAGAAGCATTAGTTTAGCTGCATAGCACAAATTATGATTATGGCACAAATGTGTTAAAAACAGCTTAATTTCGACACAACAGAGCTGAGGCTTAAGACTGAAACTTATAAAATGGAAATAAGTTTCCAGTTCTCTACCCTGCTTGGGTTTTGTGCACTTCAGAGCGGAGACATTTTCATGTATTTACAGCACCTAAGAAAAGACTACCATATAGAGATAAAACAGTGTTCACTTCAACAGCAGCCATGTAACATCAATGAAAAAAATCCAATGATTGCTAGAAAATTCTCTAACAGAAGATTTGCAATATGCAACTGTAATACACAAATTAAATCACAATGTTGTTAAGTAGCTGTCCTGGAACTAGATTTTCTAAGTTCTTGACAACAGATGCACGTGATGACTACACTTCAGGGAACTGACAAAAAAAATGACAAGAAACGGAGGAAAAAAACCCCACCTACAGCCAGCAAAGCAATTGAATGTATGCTTACACGTTAAGCACAAGAGAGCAGTTTCATGAAAATTAAAATCAAGTCTATCTGTTGCTTTTCTTGGGCTAAGGCCAGAAAATAAGAGGGTATGACTTTTTTTTAAGACAAGATGTTCCAAACGACTATGAACCAAACGTATATTGTACAATTAAAATATTTTAAAATATTTAACTCCTCAGCATTTTGAAAAGTATGTTTCTGAGCCATAGTTTCTAAATAAAGAATCAATATATTTGCTAGAATTAACAGTTTCTTCTGGAAGTGTAACCTCCCCTGTTTTTCACATCAGTTCTCAAACATCAGACTTGGATCCAAGTACATTACCAGATAAGAATTGCAAACATACCAGTTAAGGAAGTGCAATCCACATTGCATAGATGGAGGATGGGAGCACAGAAAAACGACATTATGCATTAGAACCTACAGCAATCAACCACAAAACCACAGGTTCACCCTCGATTTAAATCCTAGGACAGTGTCTGAAGACAGACTTCTTCAAGGAAGCAAGATTTACCTGTCAGCATCCAAACAGAGGACTAAACAGAAGGGATTCATGTAGCATTTGGACCAATTAGCCGATGCCCTCACGATAGCTTTCAGACAGGGACCACTCGGTCTGGTGACCTCTGCATAGCGCTCAGTAAGGGTCTCTTCTTCCTAGAGAAGGGCTCTAGGAAGGTGACAGATGGTGGGCAACCCCTGTATCGTGTGGGTCCCATACTCCTGTCTTTCTCAGGGGGCTGATGTTGAGGAGGGAGGAAAAAAAAGCACGCTGTGGGATGAAGGTTCACTCCCATGGCAGAGGAACTCATGCCACTACAGGTGTCTTGATGTGCCTTTAGTTCTTTCTGGAGGCTTATGGTAACCAAGAGGCAGACTGCACTTGTTCCCCAGGTGCCTAGGTCATACTTCAATGAATTTTCAGAGTTACTGCAGTTTAAAGGGAGGGTGGAAGGGAAAGAGTTTTGCTGAAAGGCTCAGGTTCTGAATTCATGTTTGTGAAAACATCATCCTATTAAACACAAAAAGCGTGAATGAAATGATGAAAACTGAAGTCCTGGAAGGAAGACAGGCTTAAGTGTTCTTCCACCATCAATCACAAACACTGCTAGGTTTGCTCTCTCAGCTATGGTTATTACCAACGAACCCAATAACTCTGAGCCTAGATTCAACACCCTCCCCTTCCCACCTTCAACGTGAACGCCAGCCATCTGACACCGCCGCCACTTAGTTCTGTAACATAAGAAGTACCTTTGACTAGACGAAGCCACATGCAGTCATTCACTCTCATCTTCCACATCAACTCCTGCAACGAAAGCTTAGCAAACTTCCCCATGGAAATGAACACTTTCACATTTTTAAAGAACCGGCACTTGTTATGGTTTGAACCCCAAAGCTCGGCGGGGACGACCCGCTCCAGGCACTCCCTCACAAAGATGTACACCTGCCAGTGGCTGCTGTGCTGCTTGAGGAGCTCCCTGAGGGCCGAATCACACACCTCTCCTGGGTTTTGCAACTCACTCTGCGACTCCCCACGCACAGATTTTGCAAGAGGAGCGTATGAGTCGTCTGGCACATCAGCGTGACCACAGTCAGATCTGCTGCTTGTCACGCACTTAGCAGGCTCTTTCCCAAACTGTTCTGCTTGCTCGTGAACCTCAGCTTCCCCAGGCAAGGCTGCCTGACAAGGCAGCTCAGTTTTTCTCACACTGGTTTCAGATATCCAGACAGGGCAATTTTTTTTCAGGAGAACTAAGTAAGGGCACTTCCCATGGTTCTTTAACAGTTTCTGAAATGTGTGTCTCATCTGCCAGTAGCGTTTGGGCAACCTCTTCTTTCTCCAGTTGTGATGTGGCAGACTCTGACTGTGCTTTTGCTCCGACAGATTTTGGCTTAAGAATATAGTTTCTATAAGCCGTCTTCCACCTGCCTGACAGCCCTGCAAGCGATTCAACAAAAATGATTTGGGGAAACGTTCTTGGAAACTCCTGCGAGAATACAGAAGAAACTTCCTGTCAACGTACACCGCAGAACGCAAGAGCGTATTTGGTAACTTCTTGGCCAAATGAGCTAGGGGACTTTCCCGCCTTCTGCATTTTGAAGAAATACCCTCCACGGGTGTGATTTGTACAGAATCCAGCTGAGATTTATACACATGCATCTCTACTCCTTTTCTACGGGATTCTGCTTGCATTTCAATGCTGGACTTTAAAGGTTTGTTATTCTGAACTCGTTGCAGAAAAGAGCTTTCACCTGCCACAAGCTTCTTCCCGTCGCGAGATGTGTGAACTAAAGAAGGACCAGACATATCATTGTTACTTCTTTGAGAAACGTGCTTTTCTTTAATGAGACTTACAGAATGTGATGCTACATACCCAGTTCCGTATCTCTTGGAACTACTTTGGTTTATATCAGGAGTGAGATTACAAACCTCTTCCTCTCCCGCTTTCTCCTCTACTTTCGCTCTCTTAGCTGGAATTTCAGGTTGTTCCCTATCAAGCTTCCTTTTTAAAGATGGTGCCGTAGCCGACAAAAATAAACTGGAGCTACTCTGTTTTTCCAGGTGTTCAGCAACCCTTCTGATCTCTTTACTTGCTTTGGAAACTGCTTTTGCAGAATACTGGTAACTGGACACTACGCTTTGTATCTTGCTACTTTTATTATTTCCCATGCTGGAGACATTAGCTTCAAGTCTTTGTCTGCATTTCCACCAACGCGACTTCGAAAGATACCGTCTATGAAACGTAAGCCTTTTTTGCATATACTCAAGCAAGCTACTATGTTTATGCCTTGAAAACCTTTGTTTGACAAACACGGAGGATGAGTCTACATTATGCGAAATAAGTTCATAAACTGGTTGCCCGCAAACTTGGTAACAATTACTAGGGGGAACTAGCATAAAGATCGCACAGTGTTCCAACAGATACATCATCACATCATCCCCTATCCTGCTCAGCAGTGTTTCCCAGAGGCCGCTGATGCGAATAGTTTCTGTTGCAGTATTGGGTAGGTAGCTGTATATGTTTGAAGACGGCATGATTTGGAAATGAGAACTGTTTTCATCCATCAAGGAGTATCCGTATGCGAGGACATTCTTCTTTCTTTTTTCACATAGTCTCTGCACAACTCTTGTGATGACTTCGCTCTGACTAGATAACTGAGGAAAGAAAGAAAAAAGAAAATCAGCTTTCATCACCGACTCTTCAACAAACCACAATGTACGCTTTAACTAAACAGGTACGCGAGATACACAGTCCTAGACGTCTGCTCTAGATCAAACCCTTCCAAAGCTGTATTAATGATTCACAAGCGCCATACCCAAAAGAGAAAGATTTTCAAGCGTACCCCGCAAGACGTTCACAGGCAGCAACGCGGGCCTACGACTTCAAGGAAGCCTTTTGAACACCTGCCCTTTTGATCCTGGTTTTCATGCCCAGGAAACACCCCGCGCTACCCCCCGGGACACCTGCGCGACCCGGGCTCCAAGGTCTTCAGGCCGCTCTGCCCGCGGGCACCTGCTGGCACAGGCTCCGACCTCCAGCGAACCAACGCGGATTTTCTTGAGGCCTCCTCTTCCTTTTGCGCAAAGCTCAACCAAACGGCACGGTCCGCAGCTCTCCAAGCCCGCGGAGGCCGTCTCCTACCCGGGCACCACGGCTTTCCTCAGGCACGCCGCGGCGCCGAGGGGGAAGCAGAGTCCTCCACACCCGAGGGGCCGCTTCTGGCCCGAACACCGGCCCGCAGGCGGGTTTCCGCCCCTCTCCTCTGCCCTCTCAAGGGCGGGAAACCGGCGGCTTTCACCTCCAGCCGCGCCCGGCGCGTTTCCCCCTACCCCGCCGGGCAAGCGGGGCCCCGGGGAGCCGCGGACCTCCCGCCCGCCC
>Ga0065711_1006122_pt1 | contig 20194 bp, 25 predicted proteins | sample Hoacrofraction12_FD_59098 | JGI IMG/M metagenome (GOLD analysis project Ga0065711, IMG submission 59098) | Hoatzin crop microbial communities from Cojedes, Venezuela - Epithelial fraction 12 v2 (version 2) | ecosystem: Host-associated > Birds > Digestive system > Esophagus > Crop | place... | reverse complement strand
ACGGCTGCCCGGCTCCCCGAGGGATGCGCGAGCAGGGTGGCCGGCCGGTCCCTCTGCGTGCTGCTTCCCAGTTTGCGGGGCAGGCTCTGCGAGTCCCGCGGGGACCCCCTGGGATCGGCGGGGACCCCCTGGAATCAGTGCGGACCCCTGGGATCGGCGGGGACCCCCTGGGATCGGCGGGATCCGTGTGCTCCCGGCCGCGCCGAGCCGTGCCCTGCAGCCGGAGAGTGGATGGGGCTCTGTCCCCGTGCACCCTCCGGCTTCCCGAGGGCCGGTGTCAAGGCGGGCGCTCGGCCGCTTCGGCGGCGTTGTCCCGAGATGACTATCTCGCCTCTGCCTGACGAGAGAATTACGAGAACGCTCTCAGGGCTAGGAGGGCCTAAAATTAGACGTGACATCTGTGTTTCGGTTTGCAGGCGGGCTTACGAGGGAACGCTGCCTGGCTGCTTTCGTTCCTCGCCCGCTCGGGAGAGCGGAGCAGAGTTGTAGCAGGCAGGGTGCTGCTGGGTTCGAAACGCCGCAAAGGCACCGCGGCGGTGTCGGGACAGCGCTGCCGAGCGGGGCCGCTGCGCCCACGGGTTTCGGTGTCTGTGGTTGCGGGGGGTATGCGGGTCCCCTGGGATCAGACGATTGCTGTGGGGCTCTGCCCTCCGTGTTTCCCAAGAAATTTTGTCAGCCCCCAAAATACAGGTCCGGCTGCCCGTGCCTTGTGTCGCTGAAAGCGTACCGGCATCAAGGCACGGTTCCGCAGGATGCCCTGGGCTCACCGTGAGCGTGCTGCCGGCGTTTGCCCCTGCAGAGCTCGCCGCTCGTCCACGCTCGCGGTCCTGCTGCCAGCTGTGGGCAGCTGTGGGCAGCTGTGGGCCACGGGCACGCGCGGCCGTGCAGCAGCCGCCGGCGAAGGCCAGGCCGCGGAGCAGGAGGGCCTGGCTGGACGTTAGCTGTGGGCTGCGGGACGCTGAGGAATTTGCTCTGCCTTGCCTCTGTTGCAGAGATCGGGGCTATGAGTGCCAAGACGACCATAGATATGCAAAACCTTCATTATGGTTTGCGTGTTCACCCTTTATGAGATGACTCGAAGCATGGTCTGCTTTGAGGGCATGGGAAGATGGTGTTGCAGAAGTTGTGAAATCTCCTCTAGAAAACAAGTGGTTTGCCAGCAGAGCCGAAGAGAAATTTCACAGATGTAGCTGATACCCATTTCCAGCCATAATAAGGAAAAGCCTTTTTATGGCCCTGCAGCTCTGTCTCTGTGAGGGGTGGGTCGTGGCAGAGACATGCCTGAAAATAAACCAATTCTGCCAGTAAGCTACGGCACCAGCTGAAGTTCCTACCTAGGCCAGCCTGAAAACCCGACGCAGGCTGTGGGCTGCGGCGCGGGAGCCGGCACGGCTGGCGATGCACGGCCACCGTGAAGTCCCCGCACCCGCTTCTGCGAGAGGGCACGCTGCGGGGCGCGGGGAGCTGCTCCCTGGGCTGGGTGCTGCGGGTCCGTCCCCTCTTGTCCATCCATCCATCCATCCGTCCATCCATCCATCCATCCGTCCATCTGTCCATCCATCCATCCCTTCCCAGGGCGCCGGGCTTTGGCAGGAGGAGGAGGAGGCAGGGGGGCAGGAGCAGCGGCCCTCCAACGGGCAGCGATGCCGCCGCTCGCTGTGCGTTGCCCGTGCCTGCAGGTCTCGCCGGCGCGGTGTGCCTCGTGCTTTGCCTTCCAGGGCCTCTGGTGTAAGGGCGGTTTGTGGTCTGCTCGTTTATTCCATGCTGGGTTCCTTGTCTGCTGTCTGCTGGTTTTCAACCCGTGCTTCATCTAATAGAGAAATAAAAGCACAGAGTTTGTGGCACCAGTTTCCTTAGCAATAATTCCACTGCCAAATGAAGTGGGGCAAAATGTGTTTTAAGTACCTGCGTCTGGAAGCGAATGCTGAGATGCCCCAGCCGTCGGGCTGGGAGCCTGCCCGTCACGGAAGCTGTGCTGGTGGTCCGAGGTCCGAGTCGGGCAGGGAGGGCTGGGGTCCGACCGGTTCCCCGGTGGGATAACCGGGGAGCGGGACTGTCAGACGGGTCTCCCCGCGTCCCGCGGAGCAGAGGCGGGTGCCCGCTCCGGCTGCAGGGCTGGTGGGGCAGCGCGTCGTCCGTGGGTAGGAGGGAGGCTGGTAAGCACGTGCTGCGAGCGGGGCGAGACGTGCAGCCGTGTTCCCGCTGTCTCAGCGTGGGGGAAGGTGAAGCGTGCGTTCACTGCAGTCTGGGGAACTCGGGGAGGTCAGCGGAGCATCGCGGTGGGTGCTTCACGGGTTCTGCTGGTGGCTCAGAGGTCGGGCTCCCAGCAGAAGGCAGCCCCTCAGCACCAGGCATTCCCTGCGTTGCTACACCAGCTCCGAAAAGCAGAGAAAATCCCATTTATTCAGCCAGTTCGGTTCAAAGGCTAGTCATTCCAAGCTGAGACCTACTCGGAGACGAAAAAGCCAGAAAACATGGGAGGCTTTCTTCCACCCCGTGCAGAGGCGTGGGACAGTGGAGTCCAGTGGCTATTAAATCTTGGAGATCCCTTAGAAAAGGGCCAGTGACAAATAAAATATTAACCTAGCGTCTAGTAAGTAAGAAATGTGTCATACACCGTTTTCTAAGCTATAGAATGGAAAATCAAAAGTCATGACAAACTGTATAATTGCTTAAAAAAAGAAATATGTGTATTGCTAAGCTGGAGAAGGCTCTTGCTAACGAGCTGTCACATCCTCTGCAGAGGCATCAGCATGGCCCTGTTTAAAATGAAGACGTTCTGCACATTGCAGGGAGGAGATGTGAAGGTAGGGAACAGTGCTGGGTGCGTTCTTCAGGGAGAATCACCAGAAGTGTTCTTCAGGGAACATCATTGCAGAAGACAGATGTAGAAAAGATGAAAATTGGCTGTGTAATTAGAGGGATCCTTGTTGCCAAGTTAAATTCTCGTAACATTTGAAGTCCTACATGACATTGCTTGGAATCAGTCGGCCTTGGCTTGCTTTCTGCAGTACCTTGTCAGATTCCGTGGAGTCGGCTGAGGGTCCCGGGGGCACCACGGGGAAGCCCGGTTCCAGCCGGCGTGGGTGACGCTGAGCCCCTTGGTCCCTGCCGAGGGGCGGCTGAGGGCTCAGCCCAGCTCGGGTGACCGCGGGGGGCTCGGTGGGGTTGGGATACTCAGGGGTCGGCTGCCTCGGCCCTGCGGGCTGGAGGTGACGGCGAGCACGGTGACGGCGCCGAGGGACGCGGGCCCCGAGGTTTCCGCTCTGTAGAAAGCCAGGGCTGGCGAATGGGGCTGGTGGTGCCCGTGCCGCTGCCCGGCTGCGGAGCAGATGGCCGAGGGCTGGAGCAGGGAGCGCGTCTCCCCTTGCCCGAGCGCAGCGGTGAGCAGGGCATCTGCATACGGTGCTGATGTCGGTCCCCCATCCTGCCAGCGCCGTGCGTACCGCACCACCTCTCCCTCCGGCAGCTGCTGCTCGCAGCTTGAGGCACGACCGTGCTTGGTTGGCCGGCGAAGTGATCTGTGGAGGTACCTCGGGGACCGCAGGGCTGGTTCACACGGGGTGCTCGGGCTGCACCCGTCGCTGGACACGGGTCTGTTGGTGCTGGCTGGCCGCCCAGCCGCTTTGCAAGCCTCCCCTTACCCCTGTGTCCTGCCAGTGACGAGGAAGGTCTCTGAGCAGGGATTGTTCTGCAGAGGCTTTGTAAGCAGGAGCAGGGACTGCTTGTTTAATTTATAAATGCCCTGCCGGCGTTAAGATCCGTGTCCTGCAGAAACAAAAGGACCATTAATCTGCACGTGAAGGGTGTGTGGGGAGAGCAGCTTTGGTCCTCTGCCCCGTGTTGATCTCCGTGGTCGCGTGAGATCCCGAGCCCTGGGAGCAGGTGAGGATTGCTGCTGAGAGCACCCCTGTTCCGCTGTCCCGGAGCGTCGGAGGAAGCCGTGCGGCCCCTGGTCCCCCCCGCAGCCCCAGCCACGCGTGGGCTGCTGAGGGGTGGCCCTGGCGGGGGGTCAGAGCTGCCTCGGGCAGGGAGACCGTCTGTTGCCTCGGAGAGTCGCCCGCCCTGGAGACCCGGCTGAAGAGCCCCAGGAACTCGCTTCGTCTCTTCCGAGGTGTTGATGAGTGTCACCCCGCTTAGTCCACGGGGAGGGACAGCGAAGTGTCTTCCTGCAGAGCAGACGGGGTGCGCGGTGCTGCGAGCCGGCGGTGCCCTGCCCAGGACGGGGACGGCCCGGGTGCCTGCCGGGGGACCGTAAGCCCGTACTCATTGGCACGATGGCACTGGCTGCTGAGCATGAAGTATGTGGATCAACGCATCTCATCATTCGTGGCTTTCTTTAGAGTCACTTTTTGTTGGCAGAGATGGATTTGAGAATAGGAGATTGTGGCGTGGGTTAAACAAACTTCAAAAACACGAATCGGGACAGATTGTTTCCTGGGGAAATAAGTAGCGTGCTCTGTGCACCAGGGACACCAAGGTCTTGTCCTCGGAGGCTCCAGGTGACTCTGCAGTCACAGGGACGGTGTGGTGTAAGCGCCGATGACCTTGGGGTGCTTGTCGGGGCTGAAGCCCGCTTGTGCTACTCCTGTTTTGCTTTTTGTCCCCTTCGTGCTTCGTAATCAGGCGAGGTCGCATCCTAAGTAACCTCACAGTACGCTTATGCCGTCTCTTCGTGGGTGCCTTCTCTGCCTGGGGAAATCGGGTGTTCCGTCTCCTCCGAGCTGGTTGATGTGAGCTGCTCCCGCAGCTCCCTGGCTGGAGGTCAGGTTCCGAGGCAGCAGTTCTGGTCTCGGCGCTGTGCTGAAGCGCAGGCAGCTGCCTGCGGCAGAGCCCACCTGTGTGGCGCAGAGCTGGCGCGGTGGCTCGGCGCTTCAGGTACAGCACACACCGCCTCCTGTCACCGTTCAGCCTCAGTTTCTGCTTCTTAGGGATGGCTGGAAGGTGAGGGCCAGCGATGATCGTTACGATCGGGAGAGGCCCCAGTGGTTTGGGCTATGACGTGGCCTCTGCTCTCTGCCCTGTCATCGGTGTGGGGGCTCGGCTGGCCGGGGTGGCTGCCTGGGACTGTCCCCGGGGCCAGAGCAGGGGCTGTCCCACGGGGACGCGCAGCCGGGTTCCGTGCAGCTCCGGGGAGCTGGAGGGGAGGACAGCGGTGGGCTGGCCAGCGCTGCTGGAGATGGGGCTTCAGCTGCAGCGGGGACCCGGTGCGTGGGGAATAAACTGTCCAAATAAGCCAACAGAGGATTTGAAAAGACGAAAGAGAATTCAGTTTGGGAGATGTGAAAATGGGTGCGTGCAGCTGTAGTTGTTGAAGTTATTTGTGCCTACCGGGCTGGGAAGCAGCCTCTGAGCTGCCGCCGTCCCTGCTGTGAGCCCCAGGCTGCTGCTCCTGGAGCTGCTGGTGGGAGGACCTTTTCCTGAGGGCATGCTGGTTCTGCCTGCCCTCGCTGCCGGGGATATTTGGAAAACCCGTGTCATCTGCTAACAGTTACTTAAATCCAATGAAGATCAGGTTCCCATGTGTGCTTACCACGGGCTGTCCCTGGTGTGCGCCCTGTGCACCGTGCTCTGCTCTCCTGGAGATGCTATCTCGCCTCTCCGCCGCCAGCAGTCACACATGAAAACAAGGCACGGTCAGTTTGGAAACATATTCAAGGCTATTTAGAAAAAAGGAAATAAATTCAGTGTACAAGGCTGCGTGTTTGTAGATTAAACTGCTCAAAGCATTTTAACAGATGGGGTGCTGTAAAGTTCCCGTGCGGGCCTTGTTATCTGAATCGGCGCGGCGTAGCGACCGTGGGCTGGAGAGCCAGTTCAGCGCTGGTGGAAGGCAGTGGCCGTGGAACAGGGCTGTCAAAGAGGACATCCGGCTCGTGCCCCAAGTGACCGGTCGGGCTCGTAGCGAGACGCGGGTCTTGCACCGCAGGGTGAGTCGTCGACCTTTGTGCGGGCACGAGCCACGCAGCTCCGTTGACAGGGAGCCAGTGATTTTTAATACTGTGTGTGAAAATGTCCTGCGCAGATGATGCCATCTTGAAGGCAACTTTCACTGCTGATAACGTGACCCAAGGCAGAGCGCTCTGCTCCGGGGGTTGGCGGCTGGTCGGGCTGGGGTGTGCGACAGCCGCCGTGGCTGGGCAGGCAGAGCCCGGTCGGGGACTCCGCTGGCTCCTCGGGTTTGCAAATCCACCGCTCTGTGCCTCAGCAGACGTGTTCCTGGACAAGGCGGCTGGGTCCCGGAGCGGGTGCCCAGCCCGCTGGTGCGGATGCTGACCCGGAGCGGTTCACGCAGTGAGCTGGAGCCCCAGGAGCCGTGGGAGAGCAGCGCTGCAGCGTTTCCCTTCGGTCTGGTGGGTCCTTCTGCCGCAGCTGGTCGAGCGGTTTGAACATGGAAAATGTAGTCAAATTTAAGAGTGGAGGAGGTGGGAATTGTGTCTGTTCGGTTACGTCAGACTCGGACTGGTGGAAAACAGAGGGAGCTCGGGGAGTACGGATCGTGTTGTGCTAGCGTGGTGGGTTGCGTAGTGAGTCACCCTCGTTGGAGCAGGCGGGCGCGGGCTGCGGGGCCGTGCAGGTGGAGCAGCGAGCGCACCTTCTCGTGGTGCGTCGCAGGAGTGCGGAGCTCCGGGCGGCGGGCGGGAGGGCAGCTGTGCCCGGGCCCCTTTCGGGTCGCGCGTGCTGTCTGTCGCCAAGACGGAAACTTCCTCGGTGGGTTGTGAGAAGTGGCTGACTTTCCTCTTAGCTGTGATTGCCCTTGGGTTTGTGGGCGTGTTGTGAAATCTCGACTGCTTGGTGAAATTACTTGTTGACAAACAAGTGCTTGCACTGCAGAACTGTAGTTCCTGCTCTACGGAAATGTTTGCGTGTGGCGGGAGCTCCACAGGCTCTTCTTTTCCTTAAAGAGCCCCGCTGAAGCGACGGTAAAATTCTTGCTAGAGCCGCGAGGGAGATACCGAGGGTGTTTTTTCTCCGCGCTGCCAGCCGCCGTGCTGCGCTGTGAGCGGCCCTGGCCTTGGCCTTGCAGCCGCGCGCCGGGGCTGGGCTCTGCCGACGTCACCGCCGCAGTTGTGTCTGCCCGCGCCGCGCTATCTCCCAGCCTGGGGCCGCTGGGCAGGGGCCGCTGGGCAGGCGCTGTGCAGACCGCGGCCGCGGTGCCTCCGCAGGGTGGGTGCCATCGGCGGGCGCCGACAGTGCTGGGCAGCTCGCGGTGCGCCCGCTGCCCGGCCGGCCCCACGCAGGCAGACAGCGCGGCTGGGACCCCCGCGCGGGTGGGTGTCGGGGTCCCCCGGGAAGCTGCCGGCCCCCGTGGCCCCGTCAGCCAGGCCACTGGGGCTGCGGGGGTACTGCCCGCCTGTGCTGGGAATGAGATCCCTTGGGAACTGGAAATGGAGCCTGACCGGGACCGTTGTCACCGCTCACGCTGAGGTGCCCACCTTCTCAGTTCCGCTTCTCTCACGGTTTTCCCTCTGAAAATAAAGCAGGCGGATTGGTGTCGGTATAAAACCAGGGCATTCCTGGGCGAACCCTCCCTGGCTGCCGGTCGCAACGCTGCGGGAGCGAGGTGGAAGCCGCCGGCGCGGGTCTGCGGAGCGGTGGGACGGGGGGGGCCGAGCCCTGCCCCTGCAGACCCCCGGGCACGAGCCAGCCCCGCAGCCGGGACCCGCCGGGAGCGTCCCCAGCGCCCTGGGCTCCCCTCTGCTGGCAGGCACGGGGTCCGGCGGAGCAGGGGGGTGGCATGGGGGGCCACACGCCCAACACCCTCCACGGGGAGACGCGCGTGGGTCTGCGGGAGGGCGTGCGTGTGCTTGCACAGCCCTTCTCCTGGAGAGCCAGCTACTGAAAAAGCTGCTTAAAATGCCCCTCAAGCCTTAATTGCTAACCTACTTTGCTGCTTGACATAATTAAGCCTCAAAAATACTCCAAGGTCTTCTGGGGGTCCTGCATCTGTCATCGCAATGGCTGCGACTGTGAGAGTCGTGTTGCTCGTTTCCCACCTGAAATACGTAGCGCAGAGAAAGGGGAGAGCGCAGCGTGGAGGGCCTTATGGAAAAGGATGAATTAGCCCTCTTCAGATTTCTGACTGCACAGAGAGGGGAAAAAAGGTAATGGGTCGTTAGAGGAGAGGACTGCTGCTGCTGGAATCTGAAAAATTGCTGGCTAGATAAGGCATTTTTAGCAAAGCTTTTATGTCTGCTGCTGGTTGTTCCTCGGTGGTGCCCGCTTTCCAGCAGCGGCCCGAGCTGCGAGCCCGGACTGCGGGGCACAGGGCCCCAGTGCAGCCGAGTGCGGGGAAGAAGCCGGGGTGCCCCGGAGAAGAAGCCGGGGTGCCCTGGGCCCCGTGGGGGACGGGGCAGAGGGACTGCGCCGGGGGACGGGGAGGGCGAGGCAGGGGGATGTTTGTTGCATCAGGACTTGACTGCGGCACATACGTTGCAGCCGACTGTATCTCCTCCATTTAATCGGTAATTCAGGAAAAGCCTTGGAAATTGAGATAGTCAGGGAAGGGTGGTTGAGCAGTATCTACAGATGAGTCACCGATTCTGATTGCTGCTGCTAAAAAGATGAGAAATAACTTGAAATGTTGCTTGCCTTAAGAACAGAGGATAGAATTGCTGCTGCAGTTAATAACCTGCAATTTGGGTGGGATCTGCATAGCTCTCTCAGGAGGAATAGAAGATAGCAGCGTTCTTGAGGGACACAACTGACAGCAGGATCAGAGGAGGGAGGTGAGCCTGGGTTTTGGTCTCACCAATAATTGTCCCATTTCATGCTTTACTCTCAAGGTGTGAGGGGCTTAGAAAAGTCCTTCAGCAAAGAGCCCTGACCTGTGCCAAAGGCAGACCGCCCTGGGGGTCTGGTAACAGGGTTAGTCTTTGGTTGAAGTCAAGCGTCCCTGCTAGTTTGTCCGTGTAACAGCAGCCACAGTCCCTGAAGTCCTGTCTGCACCAGAAAGTATGTTTCAGCCTACGGTATCATTTAAACCAGCCAAATATTGGTTCCTCAGCTGTTCTTGAGGAGACACTTTTTCTCATTTAAAACCTCTCTCTCCTCAGTTTAACTTCTGCCTCTTGGGAAGCAGAACAAAAGGGAACGAATAGTCTGGACTAAAGAAGCCGCTTCTATTACCAGAATTAAAATATCTGAGCCAAAGATGATAACCAGGCAGCTGCCCCGGCGCGAGTGCGTCGCTGTCCTTGCCCCAGTTCTCCCTAAGAGCGATTGCTCCTTACGCCCTTCTGCTGTAAGTGGTTTGAATCCCGGTGTCCCTGGGACTGCTGCTGCTGCCAGCGCAGGTTGCAGCATCTCCCTGCGTTTGGGAGCAGCGAGATGAGACGGGGAGAGGGGTGGGCGAGGAGTGGGGCTGCGTGGGGCCGCCTGCCCCGGTGCCTGCTGCGGCCGCAGCCCGGCGAGCGCAGGCAGCGGTGCCGTGCATCGCAGCTTACCGCAGCGACGCACACCCCGGGGAGCGCTGCTGGTCGGGACAGCCAGTGCGCGTCTCTCCGGAGTTCACTGCGGTGCTGCCGGCGGCTCTGGGTGCCTGAGACGTCCCCTTGCTCGCACCGAGCCCGGCCGGGCAGAGCTGCCCGCCAGCTGCGGGGTGCGGAGGGGCTCCGGCCCCGGCTGGTGGTTTGGGGCAGAGAGGCTGAGAACCAGGACAGCATTCCCTTGCCCTGGGGTCTGCGTTGGTGTTTGACCCCTTTTTCTAGTAATTGGCAGACTTTTCAGGAGATCCCGGTGTGGATTGAGGCTGCCGTCTCTCCCAGGGCCATTTTCTGTGTCGGTGGATTTTGGGTTTCTTCACACTGTGGGCCCAAGCAGGGCTTTTCTGAGTATAAAGATTTTTCCCAGGAAGTCCCGGCACTGTCACATTCATTCTTAATATAATTTGCTTTCTAAGATCTCACCTGCCAGCGTTCAAACAATACCAGAAATCAAAGGCAGATCTAATTTTGACCAGAAAGTTGCGGTGACCTGCTCACTGTTGGACGCTAATTGTCTCATCAGGTGTTTGGACAAAAGGCCGGTTCTAGCAAATAACTTCAAACGCTGTCGCTGCCCGTACTGCCTGGGCACGCGCTGACTTGACTGCGATTCGCGCCTCTCCTGCTGCCGCGCCTGCCGAGGAAGCAGCTTCTGCATCGACCTGGTCCAAGAAGCGTGTGGCAGTGTGCCAGGAGGGAGGCAGCGGGACGGGTACCGGTCAGGAGAAGGGTTTGGGCATGCCGATGGAGGGAAGCACGAGGAGTGCGCGGGCGGAGAGGAGGGCTGGCTCTCGGAGCGTCCCGGTGCTGTGGTTAATGTGGCACGGGCGGGTGACATCCTCTGCCACGGTCGCAGCTCATGGGGACCCGCCTCAAGTTACGCCAGGGAAGGTTGAGATTGGCTACTAGGAGAAATTTCTTCACCGAAAGGGTCATGGAGCACTGGAACAGGCTGCCCGGGGAAGCGGTTCAGCCACCGTCCCTGGAGGTGTTTAAAAGACGTGCAGATGTGGCACGTAGGGACATGGTTTAGTGGGGCGCGGTGCTGTTAGGTCTGCAGTTGGACTCGATCCTAAAGGTCTTTTCCAACCGAAGCGATGCTCCGATGCTGTGACCCGGTGCCCATGTGAGCTGTGGCTGCGCTGTGCGGGCGGTGGGAGGGGGCTGGGGGCGCGGAGCTCTGCCTCCGGCGCAGCCCGGCAGCCGGCCCCTCGCTGCGCCGCGTTGTGCAGGGCTGCAGGAGCCTCTGCCTGCTTCCCCAGCAGAACTCGGGAGAGGTTATGTGAAAGCTGGGGATTAGGGAAGGCAGCAACAGGCAAAGGTGGCCCCGGGTCTTCACGGGAGTCGGTGCTCTGCCCCGGCTAACCACTGGTTTCCATCCCTGTTCTCCTTTCCAGGCTGGAAACCCAAAATGGGTCTTTGGACTGCAGAGGTGGCGAGTGGAAAATGCAGAGCTCCGTAATCCACACTGACTCACTTCCAGCGTCTGATCATGATTTTTGTGTGGCAGACCCTGCAGCTCTTACTTTTGACTCTGAGCTTGTTTTCGCCATTCGGTGGTTGGCAGCGCCGTGCTCTGCCCTGGGGCCATCCCCAGGCAGGGACCTCGGTGCTGCTACCCCAGTGTACCCCGTGTGACTGGGAGAGGTGGTGGGATACAGAGGAATGTACGGGAACACGTTCGCAGAAAATGCTTCATGTTTTCACCAGAGGCTTCTGGCTGGATCTCGTAGTCCTGTGGATGAGCAAGGCATCCTGGAAGAAAGTGGAGCCCAGCCATTGCTGGGTACTGAAAGAGGGAACGGGTAGAAAACAAGCAGGATGAAAAAGCAAGAAGATAATAGCTTAAGGGAGTTGACTAGCTTAGGGGATTTGATAGCTTAGGAAAATTAATTTGTTTAAATTAAGAATCAAAAGGATGAATTTATCTGTAGTGAAGTGACGACAGTGACCTTAATGGATTGGGATCGCGTAGCTTAATGAGCATCCAGAGTCCTTTTTTGATGTACAAGCCTCACTACTGAAGCCAAAATTACACGAACACTGCCACAGCCGGTCCCAGTCGTCTTCTCTTTCTAGGCTGTGCTGTCACCGTGCCTGTACGTTGTCACAATTTGCACCTAGGGGCAATCTCTGGAGGGGCACCCTACCATGGTCTGCTGCGTGGTCAGGGCAAGATTTGGCTCAGTCGTTGCTTGTGGCTTTTCTGCTCAGTGCTTGGGTTGTCCCATCACCGAAAGTCTGGGTTTGCCCTGAGCGTCTCCCAAGCGCCATCCTCTGTGCTCACCCATAGCGTGTCCTGACCTCGTTTGCTGACCCTTTCGTTGTTCTCTTGCTGTTTTGCGCTGCAGGTTGGAGACTGGCCGTGAACACATCTTGCCCATTGACTATTACTTTCCACCTCAGAAGACATGCCTGATCTGTGGAGATGAAGCATCTGGGTGCCACTATGGAGCCCTCACGTGTGGTAGCTGCAAAGTCTTCTTCAAACGGGCGGCTGAAGGTAATGCATACAGAGGGAGGAGGGAAAATCGCTCCCACCTCCGAGTGTTGGCTTTCTCTCCCAAAGCAGCCTGAGGGTCAGGTGCGACTGACACCAGTTCTCTCGCCAGCAGTCCAGTTGTTAACATGCAAGTGCTGGAGGGATTTACAGCATCACGATACGTTTTCCTCCTGTTGAAAGAGGTTAAGCAGCCTTGCTCTGGGGAGCTTGCCAAGGCGCTGAGGCAAGAGTGGTGGGTTTCTAAGGTCTCTTGAACTAGTAGAGGACAAAACTCAAGGATAAATTGGTTTCTTTGTCCTATGTTTGTCATTCCACATTACAGATTGCCCTCAAGAGCTAGCCAAACCAGTTTGCCAAAACAGAATCTTTTTCAATGCCTGATTTATCTTAGTGACCCAGTGAGACCCAGGAGCCCTTGGTTCCTGCTTCTCCTCTTGACTCTCAAGGGTGCTTTAAGTTCCCATCAGCCCTCGTGCAATCTCAGACCCGCAATTCCTGTTTGAGGGGATGCTCTTTCTCGCTTGTATCCCTTTCAGAGGGTCACTTCTCTCAACACCTGCAAAACGGCAGAACTGTCCGTCCATCGAGAGCCATGCTCTGACCTTGGTGTCCATGATCCTTCTCCCCACGCCTTGAGAAATCAACTTCACCATGTCCAGCTCTGTAGTGCCAGGCTCTCCAGAGATAAGTGTGAGCTCAGATGTTCCCTCTCAACAGCAGGGGCTTTGCACCATCTTTCCCTGGTAACTGGCATGTAGAAGGACCTAGCCCAGCTGTTTCCTTGGGCTGGTGGGTCAGCAAGGTCTGGTTTCTAGCTGCAGTGAAGAGTCGTGATGCCTTGGCAGCAGAGTGAGCCTCTCTATTCTGGAAGCCTAACTGTCCAGTAGCGTAATGGGCCTGTAAATCATACATCTGACTTGTTTTCTGGAGTGATGAACTGATACAAACCATCGTTCTTCCTTGGTGCTAGCGTAAATTATTGGGTGCAGCGGCACCCAGTTGGCAGTCGGCGTTACGGGCCGTGGCACCCGTGCGAGAGGAGGGCACGGCCGTCCCCGGCTGCCGGCCAGCGATGGGGACGGAGGCTCTGTCCCTGGCTCGTCTCGCCAGGGCCTTCCCTCCGGCACCTCTCGTCACCGCGCTGCCGAGCCGAGGCCCCAGGCCGGCGGGTGCTCCCCTGCCGTTAGAGCACTGCGTCCAGGTTAGTTCTGGCAGGATCCTGCCCGGTTTTGGAGTCACGTTTTCCCTCATTCATCACGTGTGCCCGGAGTGGGCTTGGCAGCACTGCTTCAGGGAAGAGTCGGGGCTGTGCCACGGAGGACAACAGCATCCTGTTGCCATGACAGGACAGTCACAGAATGTTCGTAGGTAATAAATTTGGCGTGTTTTTCCCAAGTAGATCATTTACAGATACGCCTGTTTGCTCTACACCAGTTCTGTGTAAGGCCAAATGGGTTGGCTTGTGCAGCCAGAGTAAATAACAGATGCTTGTTGAAGTCAACAAGTTGTTGTTGATTCGTAGTAAGTGGAGTCTTGGCGCTGTCAGATGAAGCACTGCTGAAGCGCCGTGTGTCAGCTGACGAGTCCCGGAGCGTGCTGCTCGTACGCTGGGCTGCTGGCACCGTGCTTGGCCGTGCGCTGGGCCGATGCTCCCTCTCCTGACTGTCTTACAGCCTGGATTGAGGCGCTGTTTATGCCTGCGCTTAGTTTCTGAGCCTCGAGCTGTGGCGGGGGGTTAGGAGTGTTTGGCTGCGTCGGGGTCAGGCAGCAGCCGCCCTTTGCCTTTCCCCGGGATGAGACGTGGAGCGAGGGGAGGCTGCCCGAGTGTGAGGTTTCATCTTATGTTACCCTGAGTGCATGGATAGGGGCTTTATTTTGGGGAAGAGACAATAAATCAGACTCCTTTATAAATACTGCAAGCAGGGTAGTGGTAGGTGATGATTTCTGTCCCAACTCTTGGTGATTTTCCAGCCAGACCTTTGCTTCTTAAAGTTGAGGAGCAATACTGAAAGCTGATATTTCAGTGGGTTCTCATGTTTTAAAGTCCATGAAATGCATCTCTGAAAACCTAAGGTCACCTTTGGGGAGACTTTTTACGACAGCAGATCAGAAAGCTTCCCCAATGAGAAAAGGAACCTTTTCTTCTGCCCCTGTTACCTCCCTGTGACTGGTGCCGACCAGCAGCCTGCGGCGGGCAGAAGCGCCGGGCTGGGAGCTGCGGAGCAGCGCAGGCAGATCACCACGGAGGGAACGGAGAGTAGCTAGGCACGTGGTTTTTCTTTTGTCATATTCTTTGCCTAATACAATACTGAACTTATTTGGCAATAATTCAGGGATATTTAAGAAGGTTTTGTAGACATATGCTGCCTTTTAAGGGATTAGAAAGGGAAAGGATTTTTTTTATTTTTTTTAAAGTTATGACGTTGATTCGTCTTCCCTCTTGAAACACTGAGGGATTCGTGTGGTTTCCAGTAGAGCACATCACTCCTGCTTTGATAAAATGTATGATAGATGGGAGTTTTTTTGCAAGCTCAGGTCTGGCCGGTGCTTCCAGAAAGATGCTGGAAGAGTTAACAGAAAAGGCACGAATGTTTTCCTGATCTCTTTCTGTCAGCTCCCTCGATTTATGGACTCTCTCAACATGTCCAGGTTATATATAGGCCAGCGCTAAAATGCACCCTGCAGATTCTTCAGCTCTGATGTGGGCTCTCTCCCTTGCAAGATGGCCAGCCAGGAATGGGGGGATCATTGTTGTGGTCAAGCCTGGCGCTGGGCTCCCCTTCCCGTCACCCCGCTCTGGTGTCCGAGCGCTGAGGGCTCCACGGGGCTGGGGCTCGCTGCCCCGGCGAGAAGCGCTGCTGCTCCCCTGCTGCCGGAGCTGCTCGCAGCCTGCGAAGGAGGACGACGACTCTTCCTAATTCCTCTTGCTCCTGTAGTAACAAAGGTTTGGTAAAGAGAAGGTGCGCCCACCTCAGCACAGAGTCTGGTTTTGCTCGACAGGCAGGGCGTCGCTTGGCTTGGTTAGGGTGGCTCAGATGAGTTGAGGACATTTGGGTTTGGTCCTCACCGTGCACACTTGTTGCTGAAACTGAAGAATGCTTTGAACATGACACAATTCCACGTCGATCGCAGCCCAGGGGTTCCTGCTGTCCCATCCAGGGAGGGAGTCGCTTTTGTGTCCCCTGCATCCATGCAGACCTCCCTCCTCCCGCCGAGACTGCGTGAGATCTGACGGCCATCCTGGCCAGTCTGGAGCTGCCCCAGTGCGGTGTTCCGGGCAGCGCAGGGCTGAGAGCCTTAGGCTGTGCTCCTGGTGGGGCTGCCTTTAAGTAGCAGAGAGCTAAATGAAAAAAACCACAGTATTTGGCAAATTTCCTGGAGGGCTGACAGCCAGACCGCTGTGCAGCCTGTCCCGATTCCCTCTCGGTTCCTCTCCGTGTGGATTGTTGTTCTGCATCCTGACCTGCTGAGGATTAGCCTTGCACCAGAGAAATGTCTCGGGCACAGCTCAGCAGCTTCTTGCCAGTGTTCGAGGTGACAACAAGTTCAAGTGAACTGTTCTCAGAGACCATCACCATGTTTTAAAAAGCTTTCTTCTCCTTCTCGTGGCTGATCTGACGGGCTGCGGGAGGGTTGGTGATGCTCCCGCTGCAGCCGTGGGTTTCTCACTACCCCGGGGGTGTTCCTGGCCTTAAAAAGCCACGGCCGTTGGCTGGCCTTGGCGTGCTCGGGGGTCTCGCTGGCCTGTCTGCTGCACGGAGCTGCTACCTGCCCGTGCTGTGGGCTCGCCGACACCTGGAAGGGCCGTGCTGGTGTCTCTCGGGCTGGCTGCCGCTGGCCGTTTGTGGCTCCCCGGAGAGCTTCCGCCGTGCGCTCCCCGCAGCCGGCCTGCCCTCCCAGGCACCGCAGCCTGCTGGCGTCGCTGCCCCGAGGAAGAAGAGCTGGTGCTGAAGGCTGCACCGTGCCGCTGCGGCGGGGCCCTTGCTGTTTGTTTGCTTCAGTTTTCTGGTAAATACAGGTGACTGTTAAGAAAATGAATTTGCAAAGATAGTGTGTTAATAGTGGCGTAGCGCTGGTTGCTGAGAGCTTCGTAGCTGTGTGCTCTCTTTGATTATTTCTAGTGGGATGATTTCTGAAGTGGGAGCTTCAGAGCGGTCCCAGCACCAAACCTGCAGGCTCAGCTCTTGCCATAGCCTGGCTGGTGACAGTGATGGGGACCAGGTGTTTTACAGAAAAGCACTGGAGACCCTCTGGTTGCGTGAGAACCTAGGGGATTCCATTTCTCAGAAGGCTTCACCTTATCCCCTGACTGTTAGGATTTGTTTTATGCTCTGAAATACGAGGCTATATCTCTCACCCAAAAGGCATTTAATGGGTTTTCACATTGACAATCGTAAATCTTACTCCAGGCGTTTGCATAGATTGCTTTGCTTTCTGGAAGAGAAGGCTGTGCTAGGCACAGCGATTCGTGTGGCAGCGGGCTTTTAGTCAAATAACTTGTCTGCACTGAGCAACGAGGCGTTCTCCATAAATCTTTATTTTGAGTCGAGACTGGAGAGCTGCTCTTTCCCTCTGCTGCTGGTGTCCGTTGCAGTCCCGGGTGATGAGCCGCAGGACTCGGTGGTGGCAGGAGCAGCTTTCTGCCTGGCATGAGGAGGCCCAGGAGGGGGGTTCCCAGCGTGTTTGTGGGGTGCAGCAGTGTATCCGTGGGGTGCAGCGAAGGGGGCCACGGCAGCAGCCTGCGAGAGCCTCGGCTGCGCAGACTGGGCTCCTGGGGCTCCCATGCTGGTCGGGCATAGCGGAGGGGTACTCGGTGCCTTTGTAACTCGCTTCTCACCTACGCGCGTGTCCAGCAGCGTCTGGCTCGGCAGGGAGGAGAGGGGTCTTCTCTAGGCACACGTCTGCAGTGTGGTCAGCTGGGGGACGTGGCTGAGGCTGACGCCTTGCCCACGGCCCCGTCGTGGAGAGTCTGGGCGATTGGCTTTGCGAAGGGCAGGACCGCCAGGGAGAACAGGAGAGTGTCTTCAAAGCTTAGAGCTATACTTACAGGTTTGCAAAGCAAGAGCCTCTTCTCTGGGGTAGTATGAGAAAGCATCGCTACCATTTGCAGGAAAGAAAAAGAGAAAAAAAAAATCATTCCAGTGTTAACAAAAGAAAAACCAGTGCATTTATCTTTATTTAAAGAACAGCTGATTGCAAATGGCTCAGAGACTTGAGAGTAAATTATCCTGAAATGAAAAACAAGTCTCTGTATATGAGAAGGTGCTTAAGACAGAACCCATCTGTATTCCAGCCACCCTTCCCTGTTCGCTGGGCTTCCACAGCCCGTGGCACCTTCTCCCACACTTGCCCGTGGAGTGCTCCGGGCACGCAGCCGTCTTGGCGAGAGGGGACGGTGCACGCCGGTGGGGACGAAGCTGCGGAGCTGCTCTCGCCAGTGTGCCCACCAGAGATGCTTGGTCCGCCGTGTGCCGGTGCGCGCCGGAGGCGATGAGCGTCCCGGCCGCCGCGGTTCTCCACGGTCGATGGGACGAGCATGCCGTCGCAGAGACCCTTCCCACGCGCCCGATCCGTGCACGGGGAGCTGGAGGGCGCAGGTGCCGCGGCCCCTGCCTGGTCTCGGCGGGTGGGCGATCGCCCCGCTCCGTGTCCCCCCCGGCAGTGCCAGAGGCAGCAGATGTGCCGGAGAGCTGGTGGGAGACAACACGGCTGCCTCATCGAGCGAGGCTGGAGCCCGGCACCCGCGTCTCACCCGCGTCCCTGCTCCCCGCCCGGGGGTGCCGGGGGACAGAGCGGGGTGGGTGACGAGCCTGCGCACTGGGGACGCTGCCCGGAGCTCGGGGAGAGGAGGGGGCTGGGGCTGGTGGGCGTTCCTCCTCTGGGCAGGGAATTCAGATCGAGCTGTGCCTGGCCCTGGAGCGTCCTTGGGGGGCTCGGGCAGTGGCCGTGCCGCCTTCCCTTACTAGAGCCGTTCACAGGAGAGGCTTGACCTTTCTGGAGATACTGAGCTATTGTTGTTGCAAAAATGCCGTAGTTTAGACTAGGGAGGCGAGATAGGGAAGGAGCAGGAGCCGGTGGGTGAGGGGAGAGCAGGAGGTTTGTGCGGATGCTCCCGGGGCAGCACCGCTCGCAGCAGCCCGGTGGCCTCGGCTGGAGACNGAGTTGGCCCCGTGGGCTGGGCGCCAGCCTTCCCGGTAGTCCCAACCCCAGCCGATTACACTCGTCGTGGTTTTGATGGGCTCTGGAGGAGCCATCCCGGTGTCAGACGTTGTCACGAGACAGGAATCCTGCGGTGCAGCTGCAGGGGAAGGAGGGCGAAATCACCTTGCAGCTCTCCGTGCCCATGCCTGGGAAAGTAGGGCCTGCGTTCTTGTTTGGCGTATGCACGTAAAGAGGTCGAGTGGAGAGAGCGTGGCCTCGGCACTCGTTTCCCATCGCGCAAAAATAACTCCAGGTAACCCAGTTTCAGCTGGAGTTGTGTATTACTCATCCTCCTCAGTGATCTGTTGAAAGGGCGGTGGTGCTGGCGTTCTCTGGGGCTTGGTGTAATCGCCGCTTCTGAGGCTGGTCGAGGTGTCCTTAGCGCTGGTGACGAGCAAGGGGGGGTGAGAGGAGGTGCTGATGGGAGCGGTGTTAAGAGGGTTTGGCAGGGTATCGTGTGCCCAGGTAGTGCACTGATGGGCGGCTGTTAAAGCAGTGCACCAAGGCTGCTGCGTCTCCTGTCAGAACTGGTACGGGAAGCGGTTAGATGCAGCCTCGTCCGGTTGGTGGATCCCGGATGACTCCAAAGGGCTATTCCTGTAAGGACACAGAAGGCAAACACTTGCAGGATGATAAATTAAGGTTAAGCTGGATAGAGACTGATTTCCCAGGTAGGCTACTTGGGCAGAGGCTGAGGTGCACAGCTCTGTGGTTTAGTTTGGAGTGCTGGGAAGAACATCAGATAGATCCTGATCCAGTAAACGTGTTTAGACTTGACAAGAAAACAAATGATGAGTCAGGACGGAAAGTTCATTCTTGGCATGTCTAGAAAATGAGGTAGTAAAAAAAAAAAAGAAAAAGACCTGAAATCTGGAGCTGTGAGGGCTGCTTTCTGAACAAGCGGAGAGGTGAGTGTAAGATACCGGTTAGCCTGACAGCAAGTGACTTCCGAATTTTCTGCAGCCCCCCTGGACCCGCTGCTGCTGCGCAGGGTCTCCCTTGCAGGGAATCACTGGTCCCAGTTCCCTCCTGGCTGGCTGCGAGCGTGGCCCAGGGGACAGGGTGGCTGGTGCCAGCCCGGCGCGAGACCCCCGGCGGCAGAGCCGGTGGGGCAGCAGCTCCCGTGCAGTCGCTGCCCCGTCCCCAGCGTCGGCAACCTGCAGACAACAAACCCAACTAGTGTTAGTGGGTGGCACAAAAATTAATTGGCCTCAAGTTGCGTCAGGGGAGGTTTAGATCAGATATTAGGAAAAAATTTCTTTACTGAAGGGTGGTCACACATTGGACCAGGCTGCCCAGGGCAGTGGTGGAGTCCCCGTCCCTGGAGGAGTTCAAAAAAATGTGTAGATGTGGCACTTTAGGATGTGGCTTAGCAGGTATGGTGGTGTTGGGGTGATGACTTGGTGATCTTGGAGGTCTTTTCCAACCTGAATGATTCTGTGATTCTGTGATAACTTAGCCCCTCAAATCACTGTAAAGCGAGTGGTGGTTGTAGAGGGCTGGCCCCTGTCTGGGGACCGTGTTCAGCACGCTGCAGATCAGTGCCGTGGCTGGGGTCAAGCTGTTCTGAAGGCATTTGGGGACAGACACAGCTCGTCACAGCAAAAAGCCACGCCGTAGATGTGTGACATTGGAAAAAAGGGAACCAAACTATCCATAGTTCGTTACTTTTTAATTGCTCTTTGTTGACTGCTGTGCTGTATGGTGCAGAGTGATTTTTCTCCCTGGAGGTCGTGGCCCACAAGCCTCGCCGTGTGCCGCCGGGCAGCGGGGAGGCAGCAGGGAGGGGGTGTGGGAGCGTGGCAAGAGGACACTGGCCACGGCAGCGTAGCCGGCTCTCATACAGAGCGTGTGCGTCGGGCAGAGGTCGGCTCCTGCGGCCGCAGGGGAAGAGCTGTGCTGCTTTCCCAAAAGATACCAGCTTCCAGCTTTCCTTTTCTGCTGAGGGGTGAACTGGGGAACCAGCACTGATATGGTCCTCTCCCCTCTCCCCTCTCCCCTCTCC
>Ga0065711_1005461_pt1 | contig 20196 bp, 10 predicted proteins | sample Hoacrofraction12_FD_59098 | JGI IMG/M metagenome (GOLD analysis project Ga0065711, IMG submission 59098) | Hoatzin crop microbial communities from Cojedes, Venezuela - Epithelial fraction 12 v2 (version 2) | ecosystem: Host-associated > Birds > Digestive system > Esophagus > Crop | place... | reverse complement strand
TCCTGTGCAGCCTGCTGTAGGTGACCCTGCTTTGGCAGGAGGGTTGGACTAGATGACCCACAGAGGTCCCTTCCAACCCCTACTATTCTGTGATTCTGTGATTCTGTATTGTGCCATTCTCCTGTAAATGCTCTTGGTATTAGCAAACAGCTGTACCACAGGCACGTGGGACACAGCACGGCTTTATTTTCACATAGAATAAAGGTCAAAAAAAAAATCCATAACACTTAAGGAAGACTACCCTTAATTTTAAGTAATTACATATAGGATTTATTTCTTTAACAAAACTACAGGTAAAATATTTTTTCCCAAACCACACTGGAGATTGTAGTTTTTAACTTGGGCCTTCATTTCCATTTTGTTTAAGCTCTGTTTAGAGACAGAGGGGAGGTAGAGCCACAGAGGATCAATCGTGGTTTGGTTTTTGCTCAAGCGAAAGCCTCACAGAATTTTGCTGCACAGACAGTAGGTTCCTTCAAGTGACAGAATGTGCATAGCATAGCTAAACTTTGCATGCTCCGCAGCCTAACCTTCCTTCTCTTAAGGTAGGTAAAATTAAGGCAACCATCACAAAGTGCAGTGACTTTACCTGGTGCTATTAGTGGAAATTCCTCACACAAAAAGAGAATTCCTTGCAAAGTCTCAAGCAAGTTTCAGGCGTCCTTTATCTCAGCATTCAGCCCACACAAGCTCACCTTTTTACATGTTTTTTTAAAAGCTCATGAGAATGTCAGGCATAATCTTTAGTGCATTCTTTATCATCTAGAGATATGTCAGGATTAAAAAGTTCTCAAAGTGTTTTTTGTATATGCCACTATGGGAGCCATCTGTAATTTTGCTGTTTTAGGAAAATCATCCATAAAAACAGCTACGCAGAAATCTGTATCTGATTTTGGTTTTCAATATCTTTATTTTAGTAGTTCATGATGCAGAGCTATTCAGTTGCCATGAGTACTTGCTGTCAGGCTGGAAAAAAAATGCAATTGTGTATCCTACTCTGCTTTTACAGGAGATCCAGTAACTAAAATTAATTCCTAAATATTAGCTTGACTTTTTTTATATCTATAATTAAGCATGTATTATTAAGACTGACACAAAAATTCCAATTAATTTATAGTTTGATTCTATTACCAATTTAAAAACAGGATGCGAGAATTGCAATATTAGATTTGCACTTGTTTGTCAGAATCCTCTCCCTCCTAATAGCTAGCATCTGATGCTTCAAAAGAAAGTGCAAGAAATGCTGTCATGACAGAGGTCAAACATTCTTACAAAGGGAATTTTAACCAGAGGCAGTAAGAATAACTGGTAGCAATGGCAGAAAGCAGCAGATTTCTAGCATGATGCACAAACGTTCACATATTTGATATTCTTTCTAGAAAACACAGGTATCATCTTGATTTAATTAGTAAAGGTAGCTTTGCTACTATCTTGATATACGCATAATTTGGTTAATTTCCTGCTACTTTAAGAAACCCTTTTCCTTAAGTTTGGGCAGGAAAGATTAAATAGACAATTTCATTCCAGTTCCAGATATGAACAGTAATGGTTGCTGGCTGCAGCTGATTGCAGTCATGCATCCCTCCAGCAGAAACAGTTTTTGACGAATACTTCTTCAGCAGCTCACCACTGTCACAAGTACTTCTTTGAAGGGGCTTCTTATCATGGTGCATGCTACCATAATGAAAATATGTTTCCATTACATGCACTTATTCTCAAGACAAGATATTCCAGAGTTCAGAAGTTTTCTTCAGGCTAAAGCTTAGGCTACCCTCACTTGGAAAATACAGCATACTTGGTAAATATAAAGGCATCTCCCTTTCACTACTAAATACAATGCTAATCAGTTCCTAACAGACCAGATTCTCAAACTTGCTCAGTTTGACAGTTGACCTTACCACGCAGATGAAGAAAAACAGCTACTTGTGCATCCAATTGGTTGTTTCCCATTATTTGTACTGATACTTTTTCCTTAGCATATAATTGGTTTGAGTACTACCAAGAAGTACCTTCTTATTTCTAAACATGACTTCCATTTTCCTCACTATGCTCCCTATTATACTTTAATGATTGCTTTAACGGCACTGAATTTAAGCTTCTTGTTGACTGAACTACACTACTGTTCCTACTGGAGTTTCCTGGATTCACAGATTCTTGAGATCCAGAGACCATCAGCCTGACATCACATGTACTACAGGGTACCACAAAAGTGTCACTGCCTCTGCTTGATTTATGATATATCTTTTAAAAAGGAAATTCCTTCTTTCCTGACACAGTGAAAGTTCTGAATATAGCAAGTAACATATTGGAAGCTGAAAGGAGAAGGCGAGGAGGGTTTTTGGATAACTTGGAAAACAAAAATTATGCCTTATTCATTAGCAAGGAAAGTGTAAAATTTATGACAATATGGATTTCAGTGTGATGGGTATCCGTATTTCTGTTTTCTAGTACATTGGCCAAAATGTCTGGTGGCAGGGGTACAGTTTAAAGACCACAGGCAAACCAGAGCAGAGTTTACAAATTGACAGGAAACCAGGCTTATGCTCATGCATGCATTTTCAGTACTCACTTAGCAAAACCTCTGAATTAATCAGTCACATAAAGGAGTTCAAATTTCGGCTAAAATCCCATGCATCTATTTCTTTGTACACCAGGAGGTGTACAATCTAACACTGACAGAAAAATTGGTCTGACACCAGCAGAAGTAGATTCTGTGTCCAAAGAATTTAGCTATCAGCTCAAGCCATCATTATCTATAATGAAAAGTTTAGCACTCAGAGAAAGGATAATAAAATGGGAGATGGATTTCATGACGTTATGCCATTAACAACTTATCAGGTTGTTTGACACAGAAATAGCATGCCAGTTATAGTTCTGGTTCTCCAGTGACTGAGTTTAACTTTGTTTTCCAAAATGTTTTGAGATCCTCCTTTGAAATAGCTGGGCAAATGCAAGTTATGATGCATGGATTGAGAACAGTTCAAGAGAAAAGAATTACATTTTTATGTCCTCCATCTAACTAAATTCTGCAGCTTTCCTCTCTTGGCTTGAATGACTCATACATAAATAAGGTTACCAGGCAGAAAATCTTTTTAAGAGAATTGATCAGTAGGAGATAAGATACAACTAAAAAGAGTCAGACACTTATGATTTAGGACAGAGAGATATGGAACAGAAACCTCACCTCTGACTCACATAATACCTGAATATATACTGCAATCCAAGGGAGAGTTTTATTTCACCAAAAAGCATAAGAAGTGTCTCTCATACTACTTGCCAGAACGTAAACAATTTAAGAAACTAGCACACTTACAGGAAACAACTCTGAAAAACTGCTCTTTATTTTATACCCATCCTCATAACATCAAGTCCTGTTCATGCATGTAACACAGCTTAGCACAAATTTGCAAAACATCATGACTTAAAAATACAGAAGAAAAGGAACAGAATTGTTGTAAGTCAAGACTGAGATAAACAAGAGCAATGCTAGGGGTGTAAACCTGGTCATTTTGCCCGACTTCCTCTTTGTCGGGATGCATGACTCCTGAGCTTGGAGGAGGTGATCCTTGAACATCAACCAGCTTTCTTGGGCCCCTCCGGGGCTTTAGCCCATGCTACTCCATGGAGCTGGCCCTGTAAAGTCTGCTTTATTGAAGTCCAGGGTAGTGAGCTTGCTGTGCACCCTCCTTGCTGCCTTAAGGATGATCTTGAACTCCACCATTTCATGGTCACTGCAGCCAAGGCTGCCCTTGAGCTTCCACTCCCCACCAGCCCCTCCTTGTTGGTGGGAGCAAGGTCCAGCATAGCACCTCTCCTCATAGGCTCCTCTGTCACTTGGAGAAGGAAGTTATCATCAGCATAATCCAGGAACCTCCTGCATTGCTCATGCCCCTCTGTGTTGTCCCTTCAGCTGATATCAGAGTGGGTGAAGTCCCCCACGAGGGCCAGAGCATCAAATGCATCCATGTGATTTTTTTTTAATATCTTTTCAATTTTTGAAATTGAAAAGATATTAAAATATCTTTTTTATATAAAGATATTATAGGTACACCTATAATATGTTATCTGAATTTGAATTGATGCATCATCAATTCATTTTATACAAAATTATATTTGCAAAATATATATATATATATAAATTCTGTAAGGTTATGAATCCACGTGCTGACTTTACATTTCCCATATTTTTCACATTTCAACAGACATTGTTCAAGTACTGCTGGAAGAAGGTAAAGATCAAAGAAAAAGATACAATGTCTAAAAATGAAATAAATTATTTTTTCAGGATGCATCTAGTCTTGTATTTCAATATTCTATATAGAAACAATACTTCAGCTTTATTCCTGTGACTCAGAATAAAGGCAAGTGGGTTTTTTAAGGTTCATAAAGGTATGACCAAGAACAAAATTTGACCCTTTTGTCACAAAAAAGCAGCCCAGCCTGACTACGTAAATGGGACTAAGCAACAAAACACTGTGTTTCTTAAAAATGCACGGCTTTATCTCTTTGTAATTTGAAACTATTACGCTGACAAATACAGCACAGTAGGGACCAGGCACCATGTGGAGATTAACATTTTTGAAGCCTATATATATATCATAAAAAAGCCACACTACCAAATGCAGTCAAACAGATGGATCCTGATCAGAGACGAGGAGAGGCTGAATGCAGCAAGTACTGAAGATTGATACCTACTTAGAAAGAAGCAATCTGGGCATAGTGAACAGCAGGTTGCTACAGACATTTGGCATATTTATTGAAGCATTAAGGAAGTTCCACAATTCCATTAACATATATACAGGACTATGTAAAAACGTAGTATATTAGACTTCCCACACACATAGAAACTTTGAATTATAATGACTAGCCTACACATAATACAACTTAAGTGAAATCTGTTTAATGTGGGATAATCCATTGTCAGCATTGCAATTTAACAGTACTTCCGTTTTCAAAATGCCAATGATACTTACAGCTCTAAATGCCTGTCCCAGATTTGTTCCCAATAGCAAAATCAATTACAAAACTCCCCTTAACTTGGAGAGAAGCAAAATCAGACACTGTTGTATCTGTCCCAGTAAAGGTACAAAACTTTGACAAATATTCAGAGTTTAATTGGCCTTCTGCAGCACAAACAATAGCCGAGAGGCAAAACATCTCTGCTGCTTCTTTATAAACTTTTAATGTTTTACATGAAAAAACTTCATTGAAGAAAGTCTTCACGCAAAATTGAAAAATTAAGTAATAGCTATTAGGACAATAACAGAAAAAACTAACAACTTTATGGCTTCAAATTATTCAGCTGTATTCAGAGGTACATTCTTGCATTCATCAAGTGCAAGGAAAAGACACATCACATCCCTTCAGCACACATCTAAAAACACACACTTGTCCTTCTACCTCCAAAGGACTCTAAAAGAATTTTTGTCACCAAATTAAGCAGCTGCTGTATTAGGTTTTTCTTCTCCTAGGCAAGCATCTTAATACCATTCTGTTATGTTTCTCTGCTATTCCTCTATCATTCTACTTCATCAGCCCTTAGCTCTGAGCTAATATTTTTGATCACAACCTCGTCTTGCCCTTTCTTTTTTATTCTGAACATAATTTAGTGTTCTAACTTGTAAACAGAACAGAAGTTTGCTTGAGTATTACTTCTTTCACTTTATTTTTTTTTTTTTTACTACCTGGCAGAGTTAAGCTGGTTTGCTACTGTACACACTGTACCAAAATACCTCTCATGAGTCATGTTATTCTCTTTATTTGGGAGAGGAACATTACACACAAATCTAAAGTCTGAGGGGCAAAAAAGAAAACAGATATTGGAATGGCAACGTAACTTTCCAGTATCCTTTGGATTTAGTGACTGCTTCCTATGCTATAATACTGCACCAAGATCTTTTACTAGTCATCTCATCAGCAATGAAACATAAAAATGGATATATTCAGTCAAAATTTTAGCAACATATATGTATGTCATCACCTGAAAAGCATGCAAAATTTACAGCCAATAAACCAGCTATCTCTTGAGCAAAGTAATCTGTGTTGGAGTCCTTCTGAGGCACTTCTGAGGTTGACTTTCTTCTTAAAAATGCAGATCACATTCCCTCGAGATACTCATCTCTTCCCATGGTGCACCTGGCTGACAGAACAACAAGCTTAGTGCACAGAAATGCCACTGGGGTTGACAGGCAAAATTCCATCAGTATGCAGTGTTTACACAGTACAGTTTAGTAATAGCAGTTCACATAGTCCGTTGCCTTGGAACAGAATTATAATTAAGCCTTAAATCTTCAGCATTCAGATTAATTCTCATCACACAGGTCTTATACATTTTCTTGCTTAAGTCTGAAAATATGCTTGTCACTAAAGAAAACAGCATAGAACAGTTAACCAGCTTTGAAGATGATGTTGTTTGTAAGATGCCCAAGTACAGTATTTCTAGGACACTAGTATCTAGTATTTTCCTCATTAATTATGAGGTTTAAAAATCTCAGCAAAACGTTAATGTTTTTCTGAAGTCACATTTCCCTCCTCCGACACATGAAAACAATACTATTATAAGTGTGGTAAGTACTAGCTGTAAGGATTTGGGAGCTCAGTTCAGTTCAGAAACATCCTCTGTGTTTTATCAAAAAATATTTTCTAACCATTTGTAAGTTTACAGCAAATACAATCTAAACCCAAGAGACGTATATTCTTGCAAGCTTCTGAGGAATGCTTCAGAAAAGAAAATATGGAGGAAAACGTCAGAGAGATCCCTCTGAGGCTGCCACATTGAAGCAAGACTGTGCCTTTCTCATATGGATCTAAAAGACCATTGTAGCATATTATCTAGCACAGGACAACCCCATTATATTGCCTTTTTTCCCCTTTGTGTAGCCCAGCCAGAGGACCACTTGGAAGAATTTTGCCCAGGTAGTCACAGGAAAGGGCAGCTGTATGGGCTTAACATGGAGAAGGATACAAAAGGCATCTCTTTCTCCTCACATTTTTCCCCTTACCATATGGTAAAATCTTCTCTCTCCCCTTCATGCCGGTACAATAATCAATATTTTTTTAAAGTTACAAAGCTGGCGAGGAAAAAAAATGAATCATATAAATCTGAACCCCTTATTGGACTCTTTCTTTCTCAAATTGCGTTTTATTAGCTGAGAAAAAAGTCTTATATTGCTTTACTATCCAAAATGCATTATACCGGTACCTCTGATCTGCAGCCATTAATTTTAATTCTTTTCAGCAACATATGTAGATCTTCATAAATACGTGAACACATTTTTCATAAAACATTTACTTCATAGCAAGTAAATGTATAAGACCTGATATTTCAAAAGAAGAAAAAAAGCAAAAACAAACATTTTACTAACCCTCTAACTGGTCTAACACAGATTAAGCCCTAATGGATGCATCCCTCAGCTGTTATATTAAGCAAACAAGATCAGAGAATCATAGAATGGTTTGGCTTGGAGGGGACCTTTAAAGACCAGTTAGCCCAGTGCTCCTGCCATAGACTAGATCACTAGATCAGGTTGCTCCAAGTCCCATCTAACCTGACCTTGAACACTTCCAATGATGGGGCATCCACAACATCTGTGGGCAACCTGTTCCCATGTCTCACCACCCTCACCATAAAAAAATTTCTTCCCTATATCCAAATCAATCTACCCTCTTCCCATTTACTCCGAATTCCAGTTTACAGAGAATGATTTGTACCAGTTGAAAATCACTAACTAGGCGATAAAATAGGAAAAGGTCACAGATACAAACAATGGTGAGGGCATACAGCACATTCTACAACCAGAAAAATGTGGTGGGCAAGGTCTTATCTACAAGATCGGACAATAACAAGGAGTTTTAACTACAGAGGTAGCCGTTGGACATGCAATACAGCAGGACACTAGCTAGTCAGCAGATTCTTGAATCCCAGAAGTGTCTGTTTTTTTGATACAGATGGTGAAAAGGAAAGTCCTCTTGATGTCACACCAAGTGCAAGGAACACGTTAAGGATGTCAAAGGGAAAGGTAACTTGGACAACCGTGATCACGAAATAGTAATACATTACACCACTAAAAACTGACAGAGAAAATAACATCACAATAAAAATAATTTGCATTTCAGGAAGACAGTTCTCAGTAAATGAAAACTGGAAGCAAGCTGTCCCAGGATGCTGGCAGCTCTTTAAGGAAACATTTTCAAAGGCCAAGTACAAACAATTCCATCACAGAGTAAGAGATAGTCTTGGCTATGTTGTGAGCTCTTCTCTGATCCAAATACAAGGAAGCATGCTGGAGATGAAAATAAGATCAGATCACTGAAGAAGGATACAAAGCTATTTTGTATTTCCCTATATGAACTTATAGGGAGAAATCCAATCCATAAACTGAAACACAATTACAAGAGAAAGTAACTCAAATACATTGTGCCCTACGTATCTCAAAGTAGGATATTAACTGATTCAGTCCTGCACTCAGAAAGTGACCAAAGGGGATACAACTCTTAAGATGCTGTCCATCAGCCTCTTAATCAAAACTAAGTCAAAATATCCTTTTTTTCATTTGTTTTGATCAACATTTTTAAAAAGCAGCATTTAAAAGAACAAAAAAGAATGGTGACTCGTAGGACTTTCTTCGTAATCTTCAAAATCAGTAAAGAAAGCATTACTACAGAAGCACATCTCAAATCCACTGAAACTGAAGTCCAGCTCTCCCCCTTTATAGATACTCCTCTAACCTCCCCATATGCACTTCTACAGTCATGCATTCAGCTAAGAACATGCTAGGATCTCTCATACCGTAGCTTCATTCATTACGCGACAACACATGCACACCTCAGTCTATTTGCCTGTTGCACGATACAAGTATTTCCCAGGGAGGTCAAAGGGAGTTATTTAGTTCAGGCCTTTTGCATGTGATCAGATTTCCAGAAAGAGATGCCTAAAATAAGTCTCAAATGCGACAATCGTCACACGCCATCAGTGCCACCTTGTGGTGCACAGCTTACTAGGCTGTCACGACCCTACCGTCAAAATGCTTGACTGGAAAACAGACTGGCAAAAAGCAAAATGATATCAAAACCAGATGTTTTCTTTTTAAATCAACTGAGTATACCTTTGGCATTTCAAACTTACTATCAATCTAGGAGAGTTAGAATGAAATGACAGCGCATAGATGCATGAACAAGGCAGTGTAAGGGTTAAAACACATTTGCTCTTTGACTACTTGGATCCACAGCTGCAACCATAAGTTTTCAAGTGATTTTGAGAAATGATACAAGAATTTCCATTCCCTGCTCCTTTTTTTTGGAGAGCCACTGAGGGATAAAGATCTCTTGGATTTTTTTCTTCTTTAAGCAAGAAAACAAGCAAGCAAGTCAAACAAAAATACCTTCTGATCATGACTCCAGCCTACCTCCAGGCACAAGGAAGCATGTTTCTTGACGGACATTAGCTAATCTCCGCTGATACGACTAACCTCTGACAATTCCAGCCCCAGGTAGCCTGATGAACAAGTCCGAGCTTGCTCCAGAGCCTTACCTTCTGGTGATATTGAGTGGGCTTGCTGACAATATCTCTGCTCTCGGCTAGTCTCTCTGGGCAACTCCTGTAAACTGTTTAACACGTTCTCACAGACAGACAATGCATGTTTTATACATACTAGACTTTTTTAAAGTATGGGAAATTAGGCTGTTTCAAAGTGGATTATTTGATTAAACCAAAAGAAGCTAAATATGGTGTGTTTGAAATTGTCCCTCTTTGTCTCTGCAAAGCTATTTACTTTTAGCTCTTGAGTTTCTAGGTTTGATTTATATTTCAGTCATGCCAACATTGTATGAACTGACCAGTGACAAGTTAAAAAACCTGTTTTGGCCCAGACCGAAAGGCTAGACAGCAAAACTATATCTACATCCTCATTATGCAAATGAGGAATGCAAATAATTTCATGTTTCATCTTATTGTTTTGATGTTTTAGAGCAGATGGCAGAAAATTAACCACACTGGAAGTAACCAAGTGAAATTTTTGCAAACCATTGCTTTCAATGACTTGCTACCATTCTTCACATTATGGTCCTGACATTCAGTCTGTCCTTACCCTATCAGATCATACGAGCTGCCAACCACCTCTTATCACCAGTGAGCAGAAACTACACTTTGGCCTCAATAAACTGGCAGTTCTACTTCCAGACAGATTTTAAAAGATGCAACTCAAAGTTCCATAATTCATGGAAACAGATGAGTCTTTCCTTGTACATCAAGATGCACAAAACTGTTGTTCCTAACGAATAATGCATTAAACTCACATCTTTTTGTTTGGCATTGCAGGAGAGCGTACTGTAATATGCTCTATCTATAAGACTTAGACAAAAAATGATTGTAATCTTCAAATAAAATATTTGTGCTATAACATTTCTGTTTATTTTCTCCTTGTGAGGGATTTTCTATTTAACCTGGTTTACTATTATTATTATTGTTCAATCCAATACTGTGTGTTATTTTTGTATACTACACAGAGGTCCTCATGACAATATAAAGTTCTCCACTTAAAGACCCAGCCTAGTTTTCAAAGGTACATTGTAGGCATAAGGACACAAGGAGGGGGGGGGGCATTAACTATAAACTGCTTTTAAATAATATACAACGAATCTGATTAGTTCATATACAGAGCTTTGCTTATTTTATTGCACAAGAACATCTACTTGGAGAAGAACGTCCACCAGCAATTCTCCACCAAAACTTAGTAGGCCAGTTCCCATCTAGTAGTCCCATCTATAAGCCAGCCACATGAATACCAAGTTGATCTGCAAAGGATGTTATTTTTCACACAGAATATCAAAGCAATAACAACACCTTACTACTGTATGTGGACTTTCTGAAGTTGAAACACTGCTAACAGGTTTAATTTGAATTTTCATTTATCTACTTGACACCTAATATCTTGGAATATGAAATATTTACTTTGCTGCCTCTAGTTCCAATGCTCAGTAATCTCACTCTAGCAAAAAAGGCAACATTTAAGTGTATGTCTCTGAAATAGATTTCATTACTTCTTGTTCACCTAAGAAGTATATTTGTCAACTTCTAAAAACCATAAATTAAATTTTGCAATCACTCTGTGGGTAAATCTGGCAATAAAAGATTGCATTACTTTTCTCCTTATTGAATTTGAGTCATTCCTGATGAAATCAAGACAATCTCCTCTAAATACCTTTATATAGTTAATACCTACTACTAGTCTAGTTAATACTAGACATTTTCAAATAAAAATTAAAGCTGAAGCTTTATTCAGCATAATCTGTTGAGTCTGTAAGAGCTGACATACTATTTGTAAAGGTAAAATATCACCTATCCATCTTACATAAAACAATGACTTGTTACAACTCATTAAAAAATGACAAACAGTAATCCTCAGATGCAATGCTCCACCTGCATGTTCTTAAAAACTTCCCTTGTCTTTAATGGGACTTTCATAGAATCATAGAATGGTAAGGGTTGGAAGGGACCTTAAATATCATCTGATTCCAACCCCTCTGCCATGAGCAGGGACATCTTCCACCAGATCAGGTTGCTCAGAGCTCCATCCCATCTGGCCTTGAAACCTGCCAGGGAGGGGGCATCCACAGCTTCTCTGGGCAAGCTGTTCCAGTGCCTCACCACCCTCATGGTGAAGAATTTCTTCCTAGTAACTAATCTAAATCTGCCCTCTTTTAATTTAGAGCCGTTCCCCCTTGTTCTATCACTACACACTCTTGTGAAAAGTCGCTCTCCATCCTCCCTGTAGGCCCCCATCAGGTACTGGAAGGCTGCTGTAAGGTCACCCCGGAGCCTTCTCTTCTCCAGGCTGAACAGCCCCAACTCCCTCAGCCTGTCCTTATAGGTGAGGTACTCCAGCCCTCTGATCACCTTCGTGGCCCTCCTCTGGACTCCATTTTTAATTTAGAACTAATACAATAGAAGAATTTTGGCTTTTATTTTTCATTGATTCATCAAGACACCCTGTATTTCTGATACCTAGGGTATTGGGTTCTCCATACTACTTTGTGGGTCTGTTTGCCATACTAAGGTCACTGGAATTTTTTCACCATGTAGGTAGCTTTAGAGCAGGTACTTATAGTAGACATTAGCCTGATATAAAAGACAGAAAAACTTACACCTCTGAACCACAGCAAATACTTCTTCCCCACTAAACCCACACACCAAGCAGAAAATACTGTAGCAACCATATCTGTGAGGAAGACAGGCTAATTTTGTTACATCACTAATGCAGCAGAAAATTTCTACTACAGAAAATCTGTAGTATATGCAGAATCAGCCTTTGCTCATGTACAACCTCTGCTGTATCTACGCAAGCTACCCAATCTTTTAATGACTAGGTCATTTCTATGTTTGATGGACACATTTGACAAAGGTCTTTAATAAAGTTTCACTTACTTCTTAAGGTAATTTTTATGTATTTTGCTAGTGATGGTGAGGAAACATGGCTTCCACTTTGGTATACCAGAGTGGTTTTCAGAAGTGCTCCAGAAAACATACTCTACTTTTATAAATTAATTCTGCGTGCAACTGAAAAGTCCGGTCTTTTATTAGCCAGTATTTCTAAAGTACAAAGGTGTAATTTTTATTTAACATCAATGATTCAGCATTCATAAAAAAAAATTAAGTGCAAGAAAGGGACAAAGACTGGCTCCAAAACAGCTAAAAGCTTGAGGAGAGCATAAAAGTTTCAGGATGATGAAATTTATTAAATTTGGATTCAATTCTGTCAAGTTTTCATTCAAGCCATGGCCCTGAACCTGCATTTCCTACATCCCATAGTTGAAGTCTCAACAACTATCCTTCTAGATATTTCTAGTCGCTCTTTCTCTTCCTCTTCTTTTTTCTTATCTGAACCCAAGACATCCCAATCGTATTCTCATGCAACACAAGAAAACCCTAAAGCCAGTTTCTTCTTTGTGCTTAAATTTGCACCTAGAGAATATGAGATAATACTTGAAATGCTAGAGTCCAGGTAAATAAACCTTGAAATAGGTAAAGCATTAGCTACCTACCTACCAACAGTTTGAGCCTTCTTGTTTTGTAAAGTATTTCATATGACTAAAATTTATTTCATAAACAAACTGTGCATAGTAATAAATTCTTCCACAAAACTGTTGGCATTTGGCACAAAGAGAAACATGTCTCAGTGCTGCAGAGCAAGATACGCAATCATTACTGAGGAGGAAAGCATGCTGGTTTTTTCGAAGTTGCATCTGAAATTAGAGTCATAAAATAATTCCACAATACTAGAAAACTGCTATAGATTAGATCTGAGCACTGTGCCAGCATTTTAGTGAAAGCATAATTTCTGTAATTGACATATGACCTTACTAAGAGTAGTTAGAAAAAGCCTCAATAAAGGCTTAAACATATCAGAGCAACTGTTGCGGAGGAGGGGGTGATGAACCTTCTAACCAAATAGGACATTAGTCTGCAAAGTGCTGGACACATTAAAATTCTGCAGTGGTAGCAGAGGGTATATAGTCCTTGCAGGAGGCACCCAGCTCCCAGTGGGGAATACTTAATATATAAAAAGAAACCTAGTAACAGTATACCTGCTTCTGCAACAGAAATCATTCTGGTGAAATAATCTGATAACTAACAGCTGATTTTAAATATAGGATACAAAAAAACAAACCCATAATACGGCATATTTTATCAGCTGTTTCAGCTTCCGGAAATAAGCATAGGCAGATCTGAAAAAAATAGGGATTTAATACTATTCTAGCAAGTACCTGGAATGGTATGGCAATATCATTTTTTCAAAGTATATGTTTTGTAAAACATGTCTGAAGAATATTGCACCTTCCACAAAACACTAACCCAACCACATCTGAAATTCTACTGTTCTAATCTTGCAGCAGAACCAAACAAAAAATTATTCTGTTCTAGTACAGAAATATCCAAGGATTTAAAATAAAGTATTAAAATCAATGTTACTATGCCAAAAGAAGCCGTTAAATTAGACAAACTGGTACATTTTCCTTCATAGACATATTGCCCAAAAATATGTAAGTCCAAATAAATTTTACCTTTTACGCTTTCAGATTTTTATTTGAAGAAATACACTATTTCACTTTCACCCCAATTATCTTTTTCAGCAAATTTAAGAACTCTGCATCAAAACACGAGAAGTTCTGTCTTCCAAGAGCCTTCTGCAATCTTAACCACTACTTACACTTTCAAAACCACAGGCATCTTAAATACAGCATTATCTTCGAGGGGGTGAGAGGACTAAACCCAACATTTTGCAATCAGCTTACCTGTTTATGCATAAAAGCTTGTGTCCCTAACAAAGCTGATAAAAATTTTCTCCCTCCAGAAAATGACCAGCTGTCATTTTGCTATATGTAGGCAAATCTTACAATAGGTAAGAAAAGTAGTGATATGAAATAAGACTTAAAGACAAACTCAAACACACACAAAGCTATGAATATACATGACAGACCAACTATATGAACTCACGTGACTGATGATTTAATTAACATTATATTATTCTGCTCCATCCCCCCCAATAAAAACTGTTGTCCGATGGACTTCCAAGCCACAAAAAGTCCCTGAGAGACAAAGAGGGTCTGGTGTGAAATTTAGCAGACCTGCTACACCAACTTAGGTAACAAATAAAACCAGATCTGTTAAAGGGTCACACATCGGCAATCTGTTTTCCCATTTCTAAGGACTTTTATTCTCATCCTTCACAAATGTACATATACTTCTAAAGATCATTGTCTTAAAAGGCCTATTTGTAAACTGCGCCTTGCCACAGTTATAGTGTAGATCACACTCCATGTTACCTCACTGGGGTCTAGGTCCAGGACAATAATGCTTAAGAGATGCTGCACAGTCTGTTTGTTTCTCTGCCCTGACTTGCTGAACCGGGAGCACAAAGAGGACTGGTTTCTCAGAGTTATACCTCTCATAGGCCCCAACCGCAGACATAAGCATAAAGCCAACTCCTCCTTCAAACAGAGGCAGCGAGCCTATCCTAAAGTTAATTAAGTATTCTGAAAGCAGAAAAGTATAAAATCAGTTGCACAGGGATAGGATTCAGAGAGTGCATTGTAAATTATGTACAACCTTGGCAAAAAGTTCTCCACAGAATCACAAACTTAAAGTATTTCAAAACCAGCATGGCTGCACCAGGTAAAACAGTCACTGGGAGAGGCTTGTTTGTCATCCTGACACTGTGAAGACTATGCAGATACTTAGACAATTCTCTGTAAAACACTTCAGCAGGTAACTGCATAAAGGAGAAGTCAAATGTGTACAGAAATGTTTCTAGGAAGATATAGCACTTCTTACTGCATACACCATGTGTTTTTAATAAAATGCCAAGTTTAATGCTAATGGTTTTTAATCAGAGCCTTCTACAATGTAATTTAAATATATTTCATTTCCTAATTTCAAGTTTGGTACTACACGATCTTTTAGATTCAGAACCCATGTTCATCTTGGTATGAAATATTCATTATGTGTTAACAGCATTAACAGCAAACTATTATTTCAGGGCTTCCTCGAAATATTACGAAGCTTGGGAAATATGCAGACTCTGACATAAAGAGGCAGTTTCCCACTGTAGCTTGGGAAACTATCAGGTCAGTAAAAAGTTACAAAAAGTAGTCCCAGCAAAAACAGAAGTCAAGAGACAGCACAACAAGATTCCCCAAAGGCTGATGTAGCATTTCATGAACGTGTGTGGAACAACAAGGAAGTGACAGGGATGCTTCAGGGTACAAAGCTTTTTCCAGACAGATGTGGAGACCCATGCATTCCAGTCAACTGAGTAAGAACTCACTTCTTAAATATCTGCCTATGTGTTAGCAAATTTCATCAAAACAGATAAAATCCAACTGCTGTGACAGCACCCTCATTCCAGAGTTCTCACAAGAGACTGTCTGCAAAATACACACACCTCTCTACACTTCATGAAGGCTGAAAACAAAAGGCGACAATGCTTCAGAAAAACAACAGAAGGGATTTGTTGTTGTTGTTTTGGATTTTCCCACAGTACAAAAGCAAGCTCCATTTCATAACCTGACACAGTAGGAGTAATTGGGGAAGATTATGGGATTCAAAAGGTTATAGTGAAGTCAGGCATCAGTCAAGTCCATTTCCTCTAGCAGTGCAAGAAGGTTACTTGAAATAACAGAGACAAGGTATTAGCCAAAAACACCCTCTAAACCCTAAAATAAGCTGAACAGTCACGGCTCAAAATGCAAACCGGTGCCTGACCTGCTACCTTTTAAATTATTCTATATTCTCACAGCTCATGAAACAGTTTTGTTGTTTGGGGTTTTTTAAATCATTTTTGCTGCCATTGTATACAGCTTTTTAGTTTCCCAGTGAAATATCAACATGTAGAAACCTCAGTTCAAAGAAAAAAATAAAAAAGTAGCATATGAAAAGCAGCACAACTGCTTTGCACGGTCCACTTAGCAAATGTAGATGGGTATCTGAGTACACATGCAGGTAGTTGCATTTCTAGAGATCTGCATGCAAACCTTCAGTGTGGTTATTCACACATAATTAGTAGAGGCATTTTTTTTAATATGAAGTTTGGTGTATTTAATATTTAATTATTTTTTCAGCAAGTCCTAAATCTAAAAACATGTTACGCTTCAAAGCCAAATACTAAATTCCATCATCAGCACTATCAACAACAGGGTCTTACCATTACCTGTATATCCGCACATATGCAGCACCACACAGAGCCACCTGAAAACATATTTGCCTAAAAACATAGATCCTTGTCATGATGATCTCTCTGCAGATATCTATATATGAATTAGTTACCTAGGTGAGCCTTGCAGCAAGTACAGAGAAATAGGCATTTCTATGGCAATGTTCCCACGAGTCCATGTCAGAGGTTATCTTTGAATTAAATGAGTCACACTGCAGCAACCTACCATTCACTCATCTGAACTGCAACTAACTCTTGCACACTGTCATAATGCAAGCAAGTAATACAAAACCAGAACCAAACCCGAAATGAAATATATTCTGTTATTTCAGTCCTAGTTTCTGTCTTGCTCCAAGGCCAATATCCAAACTGAATGAATTAGAATACACTAGTGAATTCCACTGTAATACTCACTACAAATTTGCAGCTTGCATTATTAATACAGCTTCTCAAAGACTAAGTTACACAAGATTTAGGAACAGTTCTTCACTGAGTAGCGTTAATCAACAGGATACTGGTCTCTCCTTACAACAGCATGGCCACTACCAGTGATACTGTGCAAATTTTGAGTTACAGCTCTGAAGCATACTAATTATATGAAGAGACTGAATCTGCAAGTTGCAGAAGATTTTCCTTTTGTAGGCATTAAATGTTCCTTACCCCTGACTAGAGCAAAAATTAAATACTCTTGGGACCTTGCAGAACATAGACTCAAACACTCAAAGCTGGATTTATTATATTAACGCTTTAAGCACATTTTTATTCATGCTGTGAGACCAGAGTCACAACAGATATCCTGAAAGAGTGTTCTTCGATAGATTAGCCCAGACAATACATTCCCAAAATACCACACAAAGGTCAGAGACCAAGCAACTTCTATTCTGCACCCTTTTTTAAGTCATCATTATTCTCATCAGGAGTTTAGTTTCTTAAGCAAGAAAACAAAAAAAGAGACTGGAAATATCTAAATGGCATATAAGAACTGTATCTTCTTGTAGCCTGCTTATCCCATTTTCCCTAGCATACTGGGGACTGTAACTGAAATACATGAATAGCATTATTTGTGTTGCATATTCACGTAAAACTTAGCATGAATGCAGGAATATATTACATTCACTTTGAGTGTAAAGAAAACCCAAATTAACCTTGTTATCTGGTGTTTTGGTGTACGAGATTACTGAAAAATATTAGGGCACGTGGAAATTTAACTCTTCATGACATTTTAACTTTATAGCCTACCACATAATAATGCATCTATTACAAATTTAAAGGAATTCAATAGAATCATAGAATTATAGAATGCCTTAGGTTGGAAGGGACCTTTAGATGTCATCTAGCCCAACCTCCCTGCAGTGAGCAGGGACATCTTCAACTAGACCAGGTTGCTCAGAGCCCCGTCCAGCCTAACCTCAAACGTGTCCAGGGATGGGGCCTCCACTACCTCTCTGGGCAACCCGTTCCAGTATTTCACCACCCTCATGGTAAAAAATGTCTTCTGTTTCTTGAGTCTAAATCTACTCTTACTTAATTTAAAACCATTACTCTTTGTCCTGTCACAACAGGCCTTGCTAAAAAGATGTTCCCCATCTTTCCTACAGCCCCCTTTAAGTACTGAAAGGCCACAATAAAGTCTCCCCACAGCCTTCTCTTCTCCAGGCTGAACAGCCCCAACTCTCTCAGCATTTTCTTGTAGGAGAGGTGTTCCAGCCCTCGGATCACTGTTATCATCCTCCTCTGGACCCGCTCCAACAGGTCCATGTCCTTCTTGTGCTGAGAATGACAACTGAAAGATTGCCTTGTGTTCATACTGACCAGAATACTGAAGTACAGTATTTTCATCTCTAATACAACAATTGCCTGTTACCCCAGCATAAGGATGTAAATATTTAAAATTTCAGCATATATGCCTGCTGCTTGAAGTACAAACTGTATAAACAGAGACTGACTTTGTCCCATCAAAAAGAGTTATAAGAAACTTTGCTGATATATTACAATTGTACAATATCTATCAGAACACCCAAAGGCAAGACATACGCTGCTTTAAAACTACCAGTGACACAAAATCATATTTCTGCTTAATAAGGAAAGTAATACATGACTTACTAAGAATAATGGGAACATTACAAATTCAAAAAAAAGTTTTAACGCATTTCTCGTCTCCAGTTAATATTTTCTTTTTTTTTTTTAATTAAAGCAAGTAAAGTGAGAGCAAATAGACCTATAAGGAATACTTATTTAATGAGAACTATGTCGATCAGATACTCCTGAGCACAATTCTACTGAGATAAATTTGCCACATTATTTTGCCTTTCAGAAGATGCTAAAAAGAATCTTACCATCACACGTACAGGCAAGACTCTAAAAAAGGCCTTGAGAAGTTTAAATTCTTCCCAAATTATATTAATAATAGGAGTTTCTCAAATACACTGAACAGCAAATAGAACTATTAATCTCAGTGGCTGACAGCATATATTTCACCCGAGATTTAACAGTCAGAGAGACAGGGCCACCCAGACTTGCTGTTCTAAGTGACCTTGCTGCTATTCTACACTTAACTGTATGGAAAGATATTTTCTTTGAAATGCATGACTTTTCTTCAGAAAAAAATTACTCAAGTTTTTTGGAATAAGTAATCTCATAATAACCATTTAAATAAAGCAGAGCAGTTTGGGGTGCATTACATTATTGCTGTTCTCAGAACAATATAAAATTAATCATAAGGTGGCTAAATTAGAAGTGTGGTCAACTTGACACCATCAAAGTCAAAAGGCAACTGGCGGTTTCTGTAAATAGACCATCTTATCATAAGCAGAAGGATATAGCATAGTTAAATTAACAACATAACCCTGAGCCATTCCAGTCATACTTAGCCTAGTAATGCTGTCCTTTTCCCAAGATAGAGGAAAAACACCATTTCTGCTGCAGTTATTCTCACTGAACAACCTATGACATTATGGTCAATGAATAGGATAGATTTCAGCTCATCTGGTGTTACTTTTAATTACTTTGATGTAATAGTTTCAGGCTAGCTTTTTGAACATTTTCCTATGCTTTAAGTACAAGCACTATATTAACTGGAGTACAAGAAGGTCAAGTAGTGTTAAGCTATACAAAATTAATCAGCAATTCATTCAGAGGAAAGCATCCTGGTCTGATTCAAATATTCAACTCATTAACATCATGTTAACACTCACTACAAAACACTACTAAGATTTCAAATGGTGGTACTGTACTACAGTTAAATAATATTTTGCTGTATCATAGCCAGACATGGGCAAAAATAAGTACCTTCTTCCTCCCAGACACAGTGCTCTGCAGTGAACCTCATTGTTCTGACGTGCAGAACTCCCCTAATTTCTAGCCAGTTCACACCCATCATCTTCTGGATCAACGTATTTCTCTAAATTATCTTCCATTTCCTGGTAACCCTAAACAATGACTTATCTTTTGCCAAGAGAAAACAACCTTTTTTTTTTTTTTTTTTTTTTTT
>Ga0065711_1037106_pt1 | contig 20197 bp, 4 predicted proteins | sample Hoacrofraction12_FD_59098 | JGI IMG/M metagenome (GOLD analysis project Ga0065711, IMG submission 59098) | Hoatzin crop microbial communities from Cojedes, Venezuela - Epithelial fraction 12 v2 (version 2) | ecosystem: Host-associated > Birds > Digestive system > Esophagus > Crop | place... | reverse complement strand
TTTCCTTTCCTTTCCTTTCCTTTCCTTTCCTTTCCTTTCCTTTCCTTTCCTTTCCTTTCCTTTCCTTTCCTTTCCTTTCCTTTCCTTTCCTTTCCTTTCCTTTCCATGATAGTTTTTAATGATAGTACTCTAGAAGAGAGAGGAATTAGTGGATAGAAGCAAAGAAGTCAGAGACCTGCGAATACACAATTCTCCCATTTCTCATGCTGATTTCTACTTTGTGTATCCAGGATTTTTCTGCAGTTCTCTATGTGTTCCTACACCAGGTACTATATCAGATTTCAGGCCTCAGCTAACCAAAAAGTGTTCCTCTATATAGATATATCACTCAAAAACACTGGTTAACTTTCCACTGGATCCTATTCTGATGTTAATATAGAAACAAGGCATATTTTTAAGATCAAACGAGTTCCCCTCAGATACCGCAAAACCCTAGAAGATGAACTCTTCTGGAAGGACAAGAGAGTGCATGAGAAGCTCCTGTGAAAGCAACCGTTTAAAAACCCTTGAGCTCTCATACTGAAATAACATTCATATAACTTTTAAATTATATACTATCAAATATGCTTCGTATATTAAACACATACATTTATATTTTTAAAATGCAACAGCCTTAAGGTCACTGTGTGATATACAGATTGTCATTTTCCATTTAAGCTCAACTACGCACAGGAATATATAAGCCTGTTTTCACTGCCATTTGAAGTGCAAATATTATTATTTGTAAAAGTACTTACTCCTATGCCTAGTTTCATATTACACAAAGAAGAGAGGAATGCAAGGGTCGTAGGGTGAGAAGGGGAACGTTGCGTTCTCAGTTACTGACTCAGCTTGAGGTCAGCAGCAATCTGAAGTTGTCTGTACATGAATAGAGTTCAATGGTTCATGTGAAATAAATCATCACTCTCAGCAGTCAGGTCCACAAAACCAACCAGTTGTGTTGCTAAAAAGCAACATGAAGAAAAGAGACTCCAGAAGCCCGTTCCTGAGCAGACATGTCCTGCAAGGTCCCTTGCAGTTAGCCCCTGTCCTGAGCAGCACAGTAGAATGGGGAGGAGGAACTGCACATCCCTTGCTTTGCTTGCACCTGTTCCGTGAATCAAGAGCTTTCCATTTCCCTGGCTGTGAGTATTCTCCTTTTCAGGAGCAGAAGACCTTCAAAAAATGAAGGCCTTTTTTAGGAGGAATGGGAACTCATTTCCGTACGCCTCAGGAAGTCATTTTGCATCAGCAGAAAGTGAGTGAAAGGCACTGCCTTATTTTGTACAGTTTCACACTCACTGGTAACAATTGTGAAGGAAATTAGGAGGTAAAAAATACACAACCACCACCAGCCTGTTCCAGTCCGCCAATCAGTATGTCTTGACCAGCTTTGGGGTAAGGTGTCCAAAACAGATTAAGCTCTACTTTAATAAGATGGTAGCATTCAAGACTGTAAAATTCTTCTGCCATTGAACCACAGGTCAGATTTGCTGATGACAACAATCCAATTTCATGGGCTAGCATTCAGTATGAACGATCAGTCACTAAGGAAGCAATGATCAATGAGCACCTTTCTTTCAGGGAGTAAATTTCAAAACCCAGGTGTTCCTACATAAGGCTCAGACCTGCCCTGCTCTGAGCTCCCCCCAGTCTACAGCAGGCCCAAAACAATGAAGGAAGAGAACCAAAGAATATGGGACATGGAGAACGAGGAGAGAGAAATCTTTAATTCTGGCCCAGTCTGAAGGACATAACAGCATCACTATGCAGTGCAAGGCAGCTATTGATGTGGACAGATTTTCAAAGATACTTACTGAGAAACTAGGCAGATCTGATCTGGGACTCTGCCATCACTCACTCACTCAGTCCAGGTGACTCGAAGGTGTTGCTGCACATGGCAGCATTCCTGAGAAATCTTTACTTTAGTCAGATGCAACTGGGATAGGCCTTAGTGTTAACAAAATAAACTGGGGCCAGTTATTAAGGCACCATAAACAAATTCTGTGATTTCCAACTTGAATCACAAGTGTAAGCCAGCTTAGTAATCCCCACCTTTTCCTCCAAGAGAGAAAAGACAGACTCACGGTCTATGAGGAGCTGAGAAAATTGTATCAATAAGAGGAAAATGATGAGCATCTTTTGAAAACTTTTTGCATGTGTTTCCTGGTAGCTTCACACATGCAGCTGTAAAAGCTATAGATAATAAACTTCCTAATCACCTTTCTGCTACAAAACTTATCTAGGCTAGGTCATAATTCATATAGATGGGCTTCAAAGCAATGACTCTGTCTGATTTTACTGTCCCAAGCTTCTCCAAATTATCATGTCTATTGTTTTGTTCAGAGAATCTTATTTATAATGGAAGTAAAAAAAGTTGTTGACAAACTGTTCAAGGTGTTATACAGACAGTATAATGGGATCCTGCTTACCCTGCATCTCTCCTTGGAAAACAAATCAGCTCAAAGTGTCTTCCTGTAGCAGAAGGCTGCAGAGGGGCCCAGGCCACAGGCTATCAAAAGCACTACGACTGGTTTCTTCTAGTTTGGTTTGGTATAACTCCTCTGCCTTTTCAAAAAGGATATGATGTGACAGTGAATATCATTGCAAGAGGAGCATTTCAGACAGGCAAGTACCAAGTATTGGGTGCTCTTAGTTCACACTAGGTGTAGCAGACATAAGATCAGCACCCCCAAATCAAGAGAGGACATACCTGATACACCATTACATCAGATACTTCACTTGGTACTGGCCCAGTTGTGTCACAAACCTGTCTATATGGTTATTTGATTGACTTATGTAGGTCAGAGTCAGTCAGTGCTGAGCAGTCAAATGGAAACCCAGCACCAGTTACATGGCGTCACTCACAGATATGCTGACAAAGCGATAGGCTTATACAATATAATATAACTGACTCAACACAAAACTTCTAACTTGAAGTTCGTAATTTCTTTGGCAATCCGTTTCTATGGCAGTTGCTAAGTTCCTGCAGCTACTTTAGTGACTAGTAAGATCCACTATTATTAACAAAAGACGCCTCTCTTACACCCTATGTTGATTCAAGGGCTGTTTTAGATACCTGACAAAAGGTTCTTCCTCGTGACTCAACTGTGAGAAATACTATGTGTGCTAAGTGTTAAGAAATGTTACCTATGCTCCCGAACAGAGTCCCTACCGACACATGAACGAAGTCAGTATTTTTATACTTTCAAACATTTGTAATGAGTATTTGTAGGCCAAAAAAAGAAGACAAAGCTGATGTTTCCACAAATAATACTACCTCAGCAGTTCCTATGGCACAGAATGAACAGAGATGCTGACTCATGGAATGGCAACTAGTGACTGCTGGCTGCTGTGTGGGCAGGACGCATGTAACAGGGGCATCGTTGAAAGAGTCAGTCTTGAACACTGAGAGTTCCCACCTGAATGAAGTGTTGGGGTGATGAAGTAGGCAAACAGAATCGCATTAGTGTCATGCTCCTTGGGACAGGACCTGTGTCCATGTAACACCTACTGAATGCCCCAGTGTGTTATCAGGTATGGTGCAGTAAGGATGTTTTGGCAGCTGCTGCCAGTATGTGCTGCATCAAGACGGGACACAGAGTAGAGAGGGGAAAGGTCTTGGGAGTCCTCTCTCTTATCAGGTAGATGATGCAACCAGTAAAAAATTTACCACAGGACCTGTTACCACACGCAGAACTCTCCTGATTTATTTCCCAAGAAAAACTACTTAACTGTTTCTGGTATCAGAGAGTTTCAGGTTTCTGGTTTTTGGAATTGGAACAGTTCATGAGATGTCTAAAGAGGCATTTGCAGGAAATGTTCTCCAAGACTGATGCTCAAAAACACAAGCAGGTTTTTTTTGATTGAGAATAATTTTTCAAAATAAATGAAAATTCTTCAATATTTATTGCTATTTCCTTCCAATGAGAGTAAGAAAAAATTGATTTATTTTTCAATAAAAACATTTTCTTTTATATCAAATGGCAATAAGTTAATCCATTTTTCCAATTTCCTTTTTTAAATCACAGAGGCTTCTTTTTTTTCCTTTTTTTTTTTTTAAATCAGCACATTTTTGCCCCAAGGAATTTAGACTATAGAACAATAAAGCAATTGTAACTAAAAGTTTCGTCATTTCCATGAAGGTTAGTTTCAAAATTAGAAATAATTATGGAAGTTAAAAATTTGGGTTAGAGGGGACCTCTAGATGTCACCTGCTCCAATCTCGCACTCAGAACAAGGGTCAGTTTACTCAAGGTCTTCCCGAGCCACGTTTTCAAAATCTCCAGGGATGAAGAGTGCCCAACCTCTTCGGCAGATATGTTTGGTCCATGAAGTAGCTTGAGTAGGACCCTCCCACCATGTGATATGACTTTCACTGTTAACAAAGATCAAAGTATAATGGCTGCAAGTAAAACAGAGTTCAGTATAATGTGGGCTACTATGTGCAACAGTTGCAGAGATGTTGCGGTTGCTGGTACAGGAGACAGGACTTCATACGTAATATGGTCTATTGTCTAAGAAAATAATCTTCAGGAAATTCAGGGTAGTTACCCAGGTGTGGAATGTCATAGTTATTCCAAGCCTGAAACTGTACAGGCACCCCAAATCTGTCACTTTTCACCTGTTTATTTCTGTGGATGAGAAGTAAATAGGGACAAATTTTAAGAAAGCTTAAACCTTCAGTAAGTTTTCCTGTGCTGCAGACTCTCATGAACTCTTCCTTAGGAAAGGACAAACGAATGTCCTCATGAACAGCAACAGTTCTTTAGCTTACCAAAGCTCCATTCAACTTACTCTTAGAATTATACTTAAAGGATCCATACAGTTTTTATCCAGCTCATCACTGAATTAAGATCTGAATCATACTCTGTAGGTATCTCTCTTAACTATGGACAGAGTTTCTGGTGAGTGGGAAGCCTTGATTATTTGCCCAAATATGGTTAGGAGAAATCAAGGTCAATGTGTATGTCTCGTAGGAAGCATATGCCCTATACTTGCATCCAACTGTTAAACAGAAATTGTCACTTTGCCATCATTTTTCTTCTTTTCATTCAAAGGAGCCAAGCAGCCATAACTACAACAGCGTAACAGGAAAAAACAAGAACATTTAAATCTTTGCTCTTGTTGCACATTTCCTGTTCATTCTTGGTGTGCTCATTGCCACACTGCTACCAAAAATTTCTCAAAGCTTCCAACAAAGCTGTCATAACAGTCCGAAAAGCAACGTACATCCAAGGTTGGCAGATGCCAAGATAGACTCAACTCTTTGTTTCATGTCTCTAAAAATAAATCCCATGACTCCCCATATACTGATATTGCACAGTGGTCCCATGATAATCAGCAGCATATCAAATTCCAGTCATTTCTCCCATAATCTACTGCCAGCTTCTCTTCAACTGAAGTCTCCATATTCAAACATTTAACATATTCGACCTACTGATAGTAAAATCCTGTAGATGTAGGAGTCCTTGCCAGTCACCTTCCCTTGATCTCTCTAGATCCTTCATCTGTCATTGTTACTTGTTTCTTTCTGCTTCTCTTCATGGTCCTCTTCATGTCCCCTGCTTCTCATCTCCTTTGTTATGTCTCCTTCTTTCCAGCCATGTGTTCCAACAAACTACTTTGTTGAGCTTTTCCCTATACTTCTGTGCTGTGTTTTTTAATTCTTTGTCCATGATTGCTGCTAACATTCCTTCCTGATGGACATACTGTCATTCACTCTTGAACGTGCACTTCTCCCAGGAAGTCTACAAACCATAGCTCTTCCCCTAGAAAACTGCTGACTGATAAAACAAGTTAAAGTTAGAGAGAACAGATGTTCTTGGGGGTGAGGCAGAGATCAGCAGAGCACATAGATGAGCAAAGAAGCTAGTGTTCCATTCTCTGCTTTCTTTGAATACCGTGTGTGTGCTATCTGCTATTACTAACTCTGCTGAGTTAACAATTGCATTACTGTCTGTAGAATGCCTTATTAATGACAGTAATAATAATCTTCGTCATTGTCCCTGTCCAGGTAATTTCAGATATCAGTCTTACAATTTTCACCTGAAGAGAGTTTCAGGGAGTTTTTTCCAGACTGAAAACAGGCAGTGATGTACAATGCAGCAAAAGACCAATGCTTTGCCGCTCCCTCCATCCTGTTCCTGAAATAGCCATCCTCCAGAGCATCTCATCCCAGCAGCCTGATGCAAGGAGAGCCAGCGTCTCGTGTACCATTTTAATTGGCTGGAAAGCATGTTCTGATTCTCAAGACTTTGAATTCCAGATTTTGCAAACAAAGCTGTCTCAGCAGGGTCCCATGGGTTGTTTCTGCATTGCTTTATTTGAAAGGTTTATTTGCCTGACAATGAATTATAACATGTGTTAGTAATTAGCTATGGAACTCTCACCAAATGCTAAATAAAACTCCTTGTGATCAAATTCATATTAGGTTAATAAATACCAAATAATTCATAAACAAAGGCTACTGCGGGAGTTTGTTGTATGAAGAAAATGAAAGTACTGTGTCCTCAAGAGCTCACCTGAAGAATGGGAAAGCAGTAGAGGCAGAAAGGCAGCAATAACATCAGTATTAGCATGCTCTTTAAACAAAACAGAAATTAAAATGAGAGGATTCACGAGCTAGCCAGAGGACGGGACAGGAGGAGGAGGACGAATCATAGAATCATAGAATTGTTTGGGTTGGAAGCGACCTTAAATGTCAGCTAGTTCCAGCCCCCCTCCTGTGGGCAGGGACACCTTTCACTAGACCAGGTTGCTCAAAGCCCCATCCAACCTAGCTTTGAACACTGCCAGGGAGGAGGTATCCACAGCTTCTCTGGGCAACCTCTTCCAGTGCCTCACGACTCCCAGGGTAAAGAATTTCTTTCTTGTGTCTAATCTAAATCTGCCCTCTTTCAGTTTAATGTCATTGCCCCTTGTCCTATCACTACAGGCCCTTGTAAAAAGTCCCTCTCCAGCCTTCCTGTAGATCCCCTTCAGGTACTAGAAGGCTCTAGACCCACTCCACCAGGTCCATATCCGTCCTGTGCTGAGGGCTCCAGAACTGGACACAGGATTCCTATCCTCCAATCATTCAAAGACTTCTGGGACTGGAGGTTACCTGATCATTCCTCAACTCTCTTTACATGTGCTGTGAAATAGTAGACTAGATTTACATTTAGTGCAAAAAATACAGCTCCACTGAGCTGGTCTCCTTCAACAGGGTAGTACTGATTTACACCGGATGAGAACCTGTCCTACTCGTTAAAGGCTTGTGCTTGGTAATAGCAGGCTGTTTGCTGGCTTTACAACCAGATATTAGAGAACTTTGCTTGAACTTTTAATCCAGATTTTGAAATAAAACAATCTAAATCCATTTTTTCTTTAATTTTCTGTACAGTCCCTGCAGAAAGTTTTTGGGGGGAATTTTTGCAGAGGGATGACAAACCATTTGGTTCCTCTATTTTTTGATAAGAAGAAAATCAAGTATGAAACTTAGAGGAGCATATTTTCTTAGCTAGAATCAAAATCCACCGGGCTATGATGCAGCCTTAAGTTATCCCTTTGGGGATTCATAAATCTTTGGTTAATTTGAACAAAGACCCCCTCTAGGGGGCTAAAACTCCTAATGGAATTGACAAAACTAGTGGGAAATGTCTTTTCCCGTCAGATTCACAAAGTTCCTGTCTCAGGAGGAATGAAGACACAACTGAGAGCTCAAGAAAAACAGTTCTCTTGAGGTTTTATTCAAGAACTGGAAGCTGGAATAATCATCTTAGTCTTCAAAAGGTGAACATTTAATTGGACCATCCATGTCATGGTTTTCAGAAACAGGGCATGCAGTGGTAACTATAAGCCATATTGATTGAAGACAGCTCATCATGGCATACACATTTCTCTGTGCTTTACTTCGGTTGTCATTTGGAAGAATATCAGTAGAGCCCTCCTGAAGCAGAAGACCTAACTGTCCAAAAGCTCTTTTCTAATTTGAATGTGGTAAAAATGAACATGCATGAATGCGAACAGCTAAGCAGCAAGTAACAAAAAGGCTTTTCAGTGAAATATTTCTCCTCTTATTGCACAAAGTTTTCACATTGTCCATGTAAAAATAAATGGCCATACTTTCAATATAAGGATATTTTCTCTTTGGAGAGTGCTATTCAGAAGACTTCAGCTCCATCTCTGAAGCAGGGTCCCTAGCTCTGAATCAAAAAATACAGTGCCTTATTTGTTGCTGTGATGCTGGGTCAGTCCTCCAACAAAGCAGCTCAGTATCCTGAAAGGTATTCTCCCAAATCCTTTACTTCTGGGCATTAGGAAGGAGGAGCTTTGCAATTTTTAGCAGAGAAAAAGAACATTCCTGTAAGATGCAGAAATTAAGAACTCAGTCCATGTCAGGGCCAGACAAAATTGGCAGCTGGAATATATTGTGCCCTTGGGTACATCTGTCATCTCCACCAGGATAACCAATATGAAAACATGCCCAAAATCTTGATATTTGGCAATATGCTGATTTTATTTGCTAATAAATCAGTCAGAGCATATATATGGCTTTTTCTGATTATCTTCTGGATTCAGGAATAAAATTCAAATTCCTTGGATTATGTCTTCAAAATGAACAGACAAAATAAATGTTTGGCAATCTTCTTTGTAAAGTGCAACCGTAAGCTGTCAGCATGCTATACCTTTCCTTTTATTGGAATGTGATACTGAAAGCTACAAAGCACCTTCAAACAATATTGTGTTTAAAACCAAAATTCCAGGGCAGCAAGGACATACTCAGAGTTAGTATAGCCAAAACATTCTTGACATCACTTCATTTCTCCCAGTCAGCGTGCACACTTTCTGCATGTCAATAGTCTTACAGAGCAAACTGCCTGCGCTGAATGAGTCCCTAGGACAGCTCTCAAGAGTTGTTGGAATGATCAGTCGAGAACCTTTTGCTGCTAGGTCACTAATTAAACACCAGCCCCATGATAATGATGACTAATTGTTTTTATCTACTCTTTTAATATCATGTGCAAAATAGAGCAGTGGCTTCAGCCCCATTTCCAGCAGCCACAAAACAGAATGTATTTGCATAGCTGTGGCCAGGTAGTTTGTTTGTTTGCTGTGTTGAAAGCCTTCAAAAAGAGAAACATGGAAAGGACTTATCCTGGGCTGCATCAAGAGAAGCGTGGCCAGCGGGTCAAGGGAGGTGATTCTGCCCCTTTACTCCGCACTCATGAGACCCCACTTAGAGTCCTGTGTCCAGCTCTGGAGCCCCCAACATAAAAGAAGGACATGGATGTGTTGGAGCGGGTCCAGAGGAGGGCCACGAAGATGATCAGAGGGCTGGAGTACTTCTCGTATGAGGACAGGCTGAGGGAGTTGGAGCTGTTCAGCCTGGAGAAGAGAAGGCTCTGGGGTGACCTTATAGCAGTCTTCCAGTACATGAAGGGGGCCTACAGGAAGGATGGAGAGGGACTTTTCACAAAGGTCTGTAGTGATAGGACAAGGGGGAATGGCTCTAAACTAAAAGAGGGCAGATTTAGATTAGATATGAGGAAGAAATTCTTCACCATGAGGGTGGTGAAACACTGGAAGAGGTTGCCCAGAGAAGCTGTGGATGCCTCCTCCTTGGCAGTGTTCAAGGCCAGGTTGGATGGAGTTCTGAGCAACCTGGTCTAGTGAATGGTGACCCTACTCATTGCAGGGGGATTGGGCCCAGATGATCTTGAAAGTCCCTTCCAACCCAAACCATTCTATGATTCTATGACTTGACAAAGAAACTTCCTTGTCAGACTCATATGGTGTTTGCTAATAGTGACTAGAAGATGCTGGCAGAGTAGCGTGGGTGAGCTTCAGGACTATCCATAGGCCTAAGTAGTTGTCTCGTGCACTGTAATGTCAGGGCAAGAAATTATATTCTAGCTGCCTTGTGTCAGGGCCCAGGAAAGTCATGCCTTGCTTCTTTTTTCCTGTAAATGGGGTCATGACGTAAGCACACCATCTGCCACACCATTTCCCTACAGCAACATGTGCTAAGTGCAGTTCTTGAGGCATGTCCCCCCTCATCTCCTGTCTAAAATCCCCATTCTACACCTTCAGTTCAGACCCATCCCTTCCTCTCTGGGGAAGCAAGAGCTTTAACTCAGTTTGGATAAGCCCTGAGCTGCTGCAGAAGTCATTTTTTTAAATAAAGATTAAATTACTAGGAAGTTTGCTTCTGAAGACTTGACCTTGAAGCAAAATTCAAACAGTTACATGTCTAGACTGTGCAGTGGAACCAGCTCCTTCCTCTGCAACTTGCTCACTCCAGCATTTCTCTGAGGACTGCAGTAGAAGATAAAGGCATCTAGTGACTGGGAGCAGTCAGACAATGTGTACACTTAGCATATTGCCTGTCTGGGGGATTTCAGGTTTTTCCTACGTTCCTGTGATGAAAATATGGAATTATCAAGCTTCCAAAGCAGCGTGGGCTCTCTAGGACTCTGGGTCTGCTAAGAGATAAGGGCACTTAAGACCTGGTTAGGAAATGGCCATTTAAAAACACCACAAGCTGTTCCCTGCAAAAACTTACCTGCTTCAAAATTCCCGCTTACGTAAAAAAGGAGAAAGAACAGGAGCTGCTTTTCAACATTAGCGCTGTTAAATTACATCTTGTAAGCATTTCATAAAAGGAATCCACTTGACTATGTAACAGCTGCAGAAATTTGCTTCTCAGGCATGCGCCAGAGCACGCTGAAAGCAGTGCTCACCACTCCTCTCCGGTCACGCGGAAGCTGGCTGCTCCTGCGGTCGCACACGTGAGGCACAAGCACTTGGCTGCAGCCTGCAGAAAGCTCACCCGTTATATGTGAGGGGTCTCTCCCCCATTGCGCCAGATTCCCCCTGACTTTTCCTTGCTCCTGCCAATGTCAATCCTACTGTTATTGACTTCTTAATATATTTTAATTTATTTATGACTGCTACATTGAACTACATAACCAATTCTAAACCCATCTCAGCACTAATATGAAGGTGTTTTTTGAAAGAAAAGTCTCAGAGTAGCCAGGGTGTCCGGAACAGCTGCTTTAGTGCCCAGGGAGCCTTGCAGCATAAATCCTCACATTAATTAATAATCTGTAAGCATTTAATTGGTACCACTGGATATTCAGAACATAAAAAGGTCAGTCTGAGGAAGAAGGTGGCAGGGGAAGGCTGTTTCAGACTTTCTGAGATGTTTTTCCTGCGACTCTTCATTTAACTTACAGCCTGCTACTTTATCAAGAGCTCTCCCTTCCACGCAGCATTCAGAGCACTCCCGTGGGATACAGATGTCTCACGTTTACTTCAATAGATGTTGTTTCTGTTCCTGGGGCTATGGAGCAAGAAGAAACTTAATCCATTCCACCCTTGGGCCTCTTCCAGAGGCCACAAGTGGCCCAGCGGAGGGCTACGAGGATGGTGAGGGGACTGGAGCATCTCTTCTATGAGGAGAGGCTGAGGGAGCTGGGTTTGTTCAGCCTGAAGAAGAGAAGGCTGAGAGGGTACCTAATAAATGCTTATAAATATCTGAAGGGTGGGTGTCAGGAGGATGGGGCCAAACTCTTTTCAGTGGTGCCCAGCGACAGGACAAGGGGCAATCGGCACAAACCGAAGCACAGGAAGTTCCGTCTGAACATGAGGAAGAACTTCTTCCCTCTGAGGGTGACGGAGCAGTGCAACAGGCTGCCCAGGGAGGTTGTGAAGTCTCCTTCTCTGGAGATATTCAAGCCCCGCCTGGACAAGGTCCTGTGCAGCCTGCTGTAGGTGACCCTGCTTCAGCAGGAGGGTTGGACTAGATGACCCATAGAGGTCCCTTCCAACCCCTACCATTCTGTGATTTTGTGATTCTGTGACTTTGGATCCAACCCTGCCTTAGCCCACGCTTAAGAAGTGGGGTGGGGAAAGCCTGCCTAAGTGCTGGAGGGTCTGCTCCAGGGAGGGGCTTTGGCTGCATCAGAAAGTCTGTACTAGATAAAGGCTGTGACTGTGCTCTTGAGAAGCCTTTATAATACCTAAGGGTAAAAGTCAGCCTTGTCAAGGACTGTTTCCAAAGCATCAAGGGAGAAGAATGAGCCCCATCAGACACAAGGACATCCCTTCCCACCCTTCCTCTTGCTAAATCTGTGCATGATCTAAAAGGAACAATGTACCTTCCCATCTGAAAAAAAGAAGAGCCTGGCATAAACTAGAGCTGCAATGAGAGGGATTGGAAAGCCTGTAGGTAAACTCACGTCTTTGAGTAAATGTATAAAATGTTTGTTGTTTCGAATTTCTTTACTGAAGTACAGCTTTCCTTCCCCTGCAAAAGAAACAATGCCCCTGCATCCAGGAAAACTCCCAAAGGACAGAGCGTGGGAGTGCGAACACAGCTGGACCTCCCTGGTCGGACTGGTGGATGCCTCCAGGGATGGAGCTGAGGGCTGGCTCTCAGAGCTGCAGACTTGCAGGTGGTGGCCAAGCTGCCACCAGGCCAGGCTGGCAGGTGCCATAATGCCCTCTTCAACACCAGCCAGACCTCTGATAATGGAGTTTAAAGGTGGGAGTGGTGGAAGGGAAGAAGCCAGCTGACTGATATCTCTTCTCTGCTCCTTGCCTTGGAAGGAGTCCCACTGCATGCAGCAGGGACAGGGTTCCTTCCCACCTGCCACGTCTCCAGGAAGACCTGAGAGGACTCAGAGCTTTGCCCTGCCACTGGGAAGTTTGGTGAATCCAAGACCTTTTAAACAAGACGCTGTAATTTCAGAGACAAGATGTGTTTTGACTGAAGCGCTTTGCCAGCAGGTTTCCAACTAGTTCTCACTGTGGTGAGACCTTTCAAAGCGCATCAACAGTTTACCAAACTGTTTTGCTAACTTGTCTCACAGCCTCTCCTTCAAACTTCTGAGCTATAGCACCACTAACACTGATCCCCTCTTCCTCCACTGAAACCTCTACTTTAAAATCGTGTCTGCAGTTTCCTTCTTTCCCTGTGGCCAATATGAAACCACATTTAACGTGTGTGCTCAAATTATTCAGGTTGTTCCTCTCTTAACGTACTGCCTCAAGGTCTGCAACAGTGCTAGGGTGCTGTGACCACTGATTGCTATGATTAGCGTAAGTATTTCTGTCCACAAATAGCATTTATCATAAGTTCCATATAATAATGTGTATATAAGAAAAAACAGCAAAATCAGGAAAGATTAAGAAATATGGCCCCCTGTGAGCTCACATTACCACCTCTGGAAGTTATGCCTTTGGCAGTTATTATACATACTTACAAGGGCTTGTCACCAGGCACACAGAACATACCCTGTCTGGTTTAGTTTAAGAGCAAATAATATTTTCCTCAGCAGCAGTTATTGCTTATTAAAATGTCCTTGCTATTACACCGGTTTGGCATAAGTCAGCAGGTATAAGGTAATGCCTCTGAAACAAATTGTGTAAATTCCTTAACCACTTCTGGAAAGCATTGAAAGAAATGTCTTCATGTCTTCACATTAACCTTATGTTTGCCAGATACTTTCTGCCAACCAGACAAATGAATTGGATTTCCCAGCACAAGCTGCACATACAACTTCTAAGCACACAGGCTGTTGCCTTATGCACTCAGGGTGAGAATTAGCTGCAAGTTAGCTGATGGGAGAACTTGGGCAAACCTGCCCTCCTACTCATCTTTGAATTTGATGATCATCTCTCTTCAGAAGAGCACAGCTCCCTCCCTGACTGAGCCTCTGAGCCCAGACATAAGGACATATGCCCGGATCTGGGAAGCCAGGCATTTTGTGCTGACATAAATTTTGTCATGACTCACACTCAAGGCAGGGAAATGCCAACACCCTGTATAAGACTCCAAAAAGCCCAGCTGAAAAATGAGGCCATGAACAGTAAACAAAGTTAGGGCACAGCAACCTGATTTTTGGAGATAACTTAGCTGTAAGTGCATGCACTCCATGTGCTGGCATCAAGCAAAGCGATGGGATCAGCAGCCCCACTGCTCAAAGCTGGCTCTTGCCCTCAGCTGAGGACCCCTTTCCCATGCAGTGCAGCCCCCCATGCCTGCCACCCTGCCCACAGGCACGCAGGGAGTGGGGCTTCAGTTCCCATCTCAGGCCACTGGTGATGCAAGGTGAACTAGAGACCATTTTGCATCACCTTAGAAGCTGAACCACTCTGCAGCTGGGAGTGTAAAGCCCTTGGATGAGAATGCAAGCAGGTAGTGGAGAGCCAGAGTCACTAGGTCAGAGAGCATGGGGAGACTTGTAGTCCCTGATCCCAGAAAATGATACATATTTCACATTAGACACGCATGAGATTACGTTCCCACTACCACCACCACACCACACCACACCACCCCCCCCCAAAAAAAAGACGAAACTAAAAACCAGATCACAAAACCTACTTTTGTTTTACCTTGAACAACTTCTAGGAAACCTGTGCAGCCACTTTCTGTCAGGAGACAATGATAGGCCATAACACCATCAGTTAGACATATTTAATGGCACTAAAAATATGCTTCAAGCAAGAGAACACCTGATAGGTACACAGTAGAGAGGCAAAGTAAAAGCATGTTCTAAGGATATTAGAGGGTTTTTTATATATACTCTGCCATATAATGTTGTTCCTCACAGATGTTTCTCTTTGGAGTGATTTAACAAGATTTATCTCTGTTCACCTTTGTGTTGCATACATCACATGCCACCACGTCTCAATATCTGCTTAACAGTGCAGTGGCAGGCTGCAGATGCCTGGGCTTCAGCCTTCAGACCCTTGCTGAACTCCTAAAATCACGGGAGGGGTTAAATTAAAAACAGCAAAAGGGCACATCAAAAAATATAGCAAACAAAAATATCTGTGTGAGTTGTCACTGAGTAAATTTTTTCACGAACCTCTTTTTCTCACCTCGCTCATGGCGTTTGGTACACTGATAGCTCATTTCCAGTAACAGCAGCTGCAGGGACTGTCGCACATGACTGGGTCACACATGCGTAGCCTCCCCAGGCTGCCTAATTCCCCCTGTTTATCCCTTCTTCCAGCCTGGATAACTTTTTTTTTCCTTGACCCAATATTTTTTTTTTTATTAATTCAGAAGGCTCTGCATACCTTCATTCATCTGAGGACTTACGCCAATCCTTTATCTGTGCTCAGGCTCAGCCCTGCTCTGGGGATACAGCTATGTATATCCAGCTCTGCTCCTGGGTGTACCGACTAGCCCAGCCCACAAAGGTTTAATTCAACTGAAAATCCTTTAAACTAACCAGCTCCTCAATACTGAGGCTGGCTGCTTCTTTCTAAAGATACAAAGTTGCAAAGTTGCCAGAAACTTTAGTTTCCCAAGATTTTAGAGGTATCTGGATTCTGGCATCTGCAATGGGAAGGTTTCTGACATAAGTTGCACCTACATTCTGAAGCTGACTGTATTATCTGCCTCAGCTCAATAAGTGTATCCTCTAGCCTTGCTGGACAATGCCCCAACTTTGAAGACTCACCTCTTAGCTGATATAGGAGTTTATAGACATCTTTCCTGAAGCTGGACCCCAGCTGTTGGTCCTACTCAGTGAGAAAGATGCCACTTCTCCACAAGCACAGCATTTGTGGCTTGTCTGCTTTCTTCATTTCCGAATCTATACACCAGTAATTTTCTTCTGACAGCACAAAGTTCATATTCATATTACATTTAAGAGAAGCAGCTAAAGGATAATTTTAGGGGGCAAATATATAGCAGTCTTCACCATAAGTTTTATTCAGTCAGATCTTGCAATAGAAGTGACGAGTTCTATACTGCTGAATTTCCTGAGCTACACACTTCACGAAAAACGAAATGAATCTGACCTCTGGCTATTATTTGCAATGTTCCTGTACTTGTAATTGAGCCAAAGTCTTGGACAATGTTATCTGCCTAACATAGTCTTTTATTTCCTAAAATCTTTGCTACCAGGCCCACCATGTCACAGAGGTGTTTAAGAAGCCCCTGGAGCAGAGCTCATCTGTCCACAGCTATTGCAGTCCTTTGAGCCTCCTTTGTGAGGAACTGTACTGTTGTCTTTTGAGCACCTCTTAACACTAGGTTTTAAACTGTTAGGCTAACATTATTAATTACTTTCCTAAGATCTGACTCACTGATATTGTACATCTGGTACTGTCATTCATCACCCAAAATAGTGTAAAGATTATGAAATATTACTGTTTTGATTGGTAACAAGCCAAGAGATTCATTCTATTATTCACCTTTTTAAGATGTAGTCCTCTCTATTAACAAAAGCAAAATTACTTCAGCTAGCAAAACATTCACTTGCCTTAAAATTAATCTCTTGAATTCTGCTGGTCCGTATGTTACAGGTGGAAAATACCCACTTTGATCCATGAGTTGAAGTGCAAGCTCTCAATCTGTTGCAGAAAAGCTTAAATTGGAGGCAAGTTTTTCACTGAAGTGGATAGGGAGAGTGAATAATTCTCTATACAAAAGTTGATTGCAGATCTTGGAGAGCATGTCTGAACATCACCCACCTCTGGGAATCAAAACAAGTGTATGCCTATGCTGCAGTCACTAACCTTGCTTCTCAAGAGCAAATTAGAAAGCTCCATGCTGCCTCATCTGCCCTTATCACAACAACCACTCAAGCTAGCTAACATGACTGATGAGTAGCACAACCTTGGCTGACAAACTGCTCTGATGAACTAAGCAGCATTGTTGCAGACCAACCAGACTAGTGGTATGAAAGCTTAATTTTTCCACAAAGCAATTTTTTCCTTTTATTTCAGTGCTTACTGGTTCACTTAAATTGTGCTGAGTAATTATAAAGTTCCTTTAATCCAGGCCCAGATGTTCCCTCTCTTGAGTCCTGTGACACCCACCCACACATATCACGTCTTTATCCTGAGCCAGCTTCCCTTCTTACCCTAATGCTCAGCAGCTGCTGCCAGCACAGTCATTCCCCGATACCAGCGTTGAGACCACTTAGTGTGTCTCGATGACTATGGAGCAGATGTTGCCCCTTAATAAATCAGAGAGACGCCTGGAAAGACTTCCCTATACTAGGAGAAAGGACAGCCAAATGTATATGCAAATAGTATGGAAGTACATCTCTTCCCTTCATAAATAACAGATTACAGTGACCTGAGAAACTGAGTTCAATTAAGAAACATTTTCATCACTTTGCTCTGATCCTCCTGTGTTACGATCCTCCTTGGGAGTCTGCCTTCTTAACAGAGGACTGCGGTGGTACAAGCACTTTATGTAAGCACTTTACAGAGGCATACACTTCTAGCCTGCTATCCGGGCTGCTATAAAGCAGCTTTCATGAAAGTCTGTTAATTGCAAGGAAAAATCAGAACGGCTTCTGCTCTCTTCTGTTAAAAAGGAAGATTTTTTAATGATGGAAAGTAGACAGGTATGCCTAAGGGAAAATCTGTCAGTTCTACTGTGTGCAGCCAGCCTTAGGGATGTACAAAAACCACAATAGCCATGAGAAATATGGGCAGGAGGGCCACTGCTGTCTAGGCTTGCAAGAAACATTACAGCCATTTTTGCACAAAGGTTTCTCTTTGTATTTCACTGCTACCTTATTTCTCAGTGGTCTACTTTCTTCTAGACAAATACTGGATAATCCACTGCTTCTCTAGCATCATATGCAAACATCTCTGGAATCTGAGATTATTATGTTACTTGCCATAATTGCCCATCCCTTTGCTAACGACTATGGTTATGCGTGGACAAAAAAGCCTTTCATATATTTACACAATCTGCCAGGCACAGGGCAGCATTAGGCAGGATTCAAAGTCCAATTGATACTAATTCCACCCACTAGTAATTTCTGCAGCATCTGTCCTCTGAGGATCTTGCTGAGCCCCCTATGTGCTCATGCAAGGCACATGAACCCACCAAATAGAACAGCAGATTATGTCTTACTGCCCATATAGTACTCCCTGCCTAAGGAGGGCATGTTCTGCCATCTCTGAAGAACACCATAACCATCCTGACCATCGTTTTTCCCACCACACTGGCAGCCCCCAGAGCTACCAGCAAATCATGAAAGAGCGGTTGGAGCTGAGGAGAGAGTTCTCCCAATAATGAAAGAAAACACTTGGTCCACATCATTTCAGGTGAGATGTATCAAAAAATGGTTGGTTTACTAAAATGTGAATCAGATGTTGAAAACTTTGTGAACTCGCCAATTCCCAGGGGCAGAACTGAGCTTTGATCCCCAACTGCTTTGACTGCAACTGCTAGCAGGGGTCATAAGACTGTAGACTACCTTCCTAAAAACACATGTACAACATAGTCTTCTACAGCACCATTAAACTTTACACCATATATCCTTTTGATTAGTTTTGACTACTGCTGGTTTTACCTAAGTTACAGTGGGGGCATTTCTATATTGCTTATAGCTAGGCATGTCAGCTAGATTGATGAAGGAATGGCAGTTTGTTTACACAAGCCACGTCAGGATGTAGTCTAGGTATAACTTCTCAGGAACATGAAAGTAAATAATATAACTGAGAGGAAGGTTTTCAGGGCCAAAGTCTATATATACTGCATGGGATAGACAAGCGCTTCCCAGGCTCGGTCCATGTGCTCTCCCCAGCTATGTTCTATCTCTATGCTAGAAAAAGACAGTTGTGACCCCTCTCCCTTGGACCTCAGAGTCCCTCTGTGGGGCAGAAGGCAGCCAGGGCATACCCCGTGAAGCTGCTTCAGTTGGCAAAATGCACCTGTGTTGCAAATATAATTGGGAAATGCCTGGGTCCTTTCCTGGGAGCTGCCACATCTCTCCAGCTTCTTATGAAGTCATACAGAGTCAGATAAACTCTGCAGCTCTTTAGTGTTCAGCCTTTGCATTAGGGCTGACCAATCTTCAGCTTTTGTGGAAGCTATGATCCACTAGTACTGTAGCAGTCCCTTGAAACACAAGCATGTGTCTCATCAGAAGGGAAGAGATGTAAGTCCAGATGCTGGTTTTCTCATATACCACTTCATTGTGTGGCAAATGTCAGCTATAACAAATGACAGGATCTTCACATACCTGCTAAGGCAGGAGAGAGGTGGAGTATGACTGTCTGGGCGTAGGACAATGACATGTTTTATGATGGTCAGACTTCTGGTTGCATGACTAAGAAGGGCTGAGGCGTGATACTCTCCAGTATTTCCATCACCAGCTACAAGACTAGGCATTCTGCCTGACAGAACTAGTTCCTACAGCATTATTAAAGCCCAATACAGGTATACATCTTCTTCTCTTCTTTTCGTTGCACAATACTGACGTAAGCAGCAAATTTGTAATAACAGAGAAAACAGAAAACCTTTAAAAATATGCCATGGAATAGCTCTCTTAGTGAGTTTGTGAAACAAAGGTGAATGATAAAGTGTAATGCTGCAGCATTTCTCTACCCATGCACTTAAAAGCCACCTCCTGAGCACACCCTGCGAGGAGAAGCCCAGTGTTAGGGTTGCTTTTGATTCTCATTTTGAGGTTATTATTCCAAGTGCAATTCCCAGCAATGAGGTGACAGAGATATTGTTGTTTCTCTGTGGGAGACCTCACAAGTAATTGTTTTGGAATGTGTGATACTGGTCTCCTGCAAATCAAACATACTTGTAGTGTTGCTTTTAAGTTTAAGATGAGTACTAAATGACCCTGGTGAAAAGACCAGAAACATCTCAAGCCAGATTCAATTATGTCCCATTTCCTGGGACTCTCCTTTTCTCCCAGTTATACCAGTACAGAAGTGGTACTATTTCTTAGTGGAAGTACACCACAGCACTTAAAACTCCAGCTTTTCACAGTTGTCTCTGCAGGATAAAGCATTTCCACAGAGAACCAAAAAATTCTCCCTGAGCTCCCAGTTTGCCATTTCAGTGACACTGTGGTCTGGAAAATCTGAGTAAGTTGCCTGAATTTTTCAAAACATATTTTTTATACCTATGAGTGGAAGTCCCTAGCCACCAAAACCTGATTGTCTGTCAGAGTAATTGTTAATACGTGGTTATGGTGCTCACAACAGTGAGTCCCTGGGCCATGGGCCTTAGCTGTGCTGAACTGGTACTCAGCTCCTTCTCCAGGTTCCTGTTGCCTCCAGAGATAAATGCTTCATCCAGAGGACGATTCAGAGTAGGACCCTCAGCCCCTCTGACTCACACGTTCTTCCCCTCTACACTGCCCTGGTGAGGCCTCATCTGGAGTACTGTGTCCAGTTCTGGGCTCCCCAGTTCAAGAAAGATGAAGAGCTACTGGAGAGAGTCCAGCGGAGG
>Ga0065711_1037105_pt1 | contig 20197 bp, 9 predicted proteins | sample Hoacrofraction12_FD_59098 | JGI IMG/M metagenome (GOLD analysis project Ga0065711, IMG submission 59098) | Hoatzin crop microbial communities from Cojedes, Venezuela - Epithelial fraction 12 v2 (version 2) | ecosystem: Host-associated > Birds > Digestive system > Esophagus > Crop | place... | reverse complement strand
GGGGGGGGGGGGGGGGGTTTCCCTCCAGGAAATGGACTGGGTTTTAGAAAGAAAAAATCTCTCATGCCAGCATTCTCTTGACACTCTTGCATTTCCAGATTCTAGCAAAGGTCACAGAAACCTCACGCTGGTTTCAGAATTAAATTTCCACTAGGAATATCAGAGAAAGTTACGCCAAAAATTACCATGTCCTTCTCGTAGAATTGGGCTCTTCTTTTAAGCCATAATGCCACAAATCAGTTAGGCAAGTTTATGCTTCTGTGTGTCATTGGCCAGGACATCAGGGTTTGTTGTGACACGATGCTGAAAAGGCTTAACATCTATTCAATATCTCACTGGGTCAGGCCCCAAATTTCTTCTTTATACGTGACCTAAATATGAGAGTAATGCAAAGGAACAGTGCCTCCACTAGCCCTTTTTCACTCTGTGTGGTTGGGTTAAAGGACATGTTTGGTGCACCCAGAAAAATCAGGATGGGCACAAGGATAGATCACATGAGAATCTGACTCTGATTCACAATGACTGCAAGAGGTACATGAAGAATTTGTGTGCTGCCTTGGTAAGAAGGAACTAGCAGTGCAAAGAAGACAGTGAGAGGCGTAAGAGACCTTTTTATAGAGACAGGTGGTTTGTCAATTATTTTGTTAATCTGTGTGTGGAATAGCAGATATCTGGAGTGAAATCAAAGATATTTTGTTGTGTGTTTACAAATATATTCCATCTGGCTAAAGCATGTTCATGTGATAATCTTTTGCAGATTCCTGATTTTTCTTAAGTTCCTCTTAAGATACAGACCACATGGTTATCAGATTTAATATGTATACACATTTGTTTAGAGTTTTCTGAAGGATTACATAATGTGATAAACTGTGTGTAGGGTTCTGCATGACGGCTGAATGCCATTTACAAAACGTATACAAACTGTTGTTGTTTTTAACAATGTTAACATATTCATACAAAACATGAAAATTTAGGGAACTTAGTACTTCTAATTAGAGATTTCCATCATGTTTGTGACAAACACACGCTAGTAACCCTCCCTGTGATTTTATAATAGGCTGGCAATTTATGTTTACAGTTCTGATGCTTGTTAGTGTGTACACATAGTAATAAACTTGTTTCATTACTGTACCGTTGTATAGAAGTAGTTGTCTTTTACACATACATATCTCATCATGTGTTCATGCAAACAATAAACGCATGCTCGTTTTAAAAGAAACTTGTTGTGTCTTGATAACCCAGTCCACTGAGGAGTCCTTTACTGAAGATAAGGAACAACAATAACGACAACAAAGTTGATGCAAAAAAAGAAAATGAGAGGACATCTTATTCTATGTGATCAGAGGACATCTTATTCTATGTGTGGTTTAAATGATGTGGAATTTTCTTTCTCATTTATTCGATTTTTATTCCATTTACTGATTAGGAAATGAAGATACATGAAACAGTTCCTGTCCTTCAAATGACAGAAATAGACCTGGCTGGGTTTGTTTGTTTGTTTGTTTGTTTGTTTGCTTGTTTCTGGTTTGTAGAGGCTGATAACAGACAGTGAGGTATTTCTATCTGTTTCTCCTCACTGGAGAAATTTTGAGGTCATGTCACTATCAGAGAAATTTAAGCTGCTGTCGCTCTATCACGGCATACAATTGAGGGAGTGCTTTAATGCAGATGCAGTGCCCTAATGCAGAGCAAGTCTGAAGTCAGTAGCAAATTTATGTAATGTAGGTTGCATCTTAGTATCTACTAATTACGTCACTGACTGCTGATCTCTGCAGACTGTGATTTATGTCCTGCTGATGTTGCTGTTCTGCCTGACACTCATGTAAGGTAAAGATATCCCATCAAGGTATAGAACAGAAATGGGGTAGCAACACTGTAGAGGGAAATTACATTAAATAAGCGCTCATGAGATTTAGCCACTTCCAAAGCTTCTCTGTAGGCAGAACTGAGCTTCTAAGTGTTGAGTGGACTGTGAGAATAAGGAATTTGACATGCTGACCTTTTCAGCAAAGGTCAAATGCATCCTTTTAGTAGTGCTGAGTGTCTCTCCCCACCTACTTCACCCCTTCTCTCTCTGACTTGATTTTCTAGTAGGTATCTTATTTGAATGAATATTTCAAGAGGTCAGGATGAACAAAATTCAATGAACAGCACTGTTTTGAAAATGTCATATGTCCTTACTTTCATCTGCTGTTCAAACTCAGCTGTAGCTTGGACATCATAGTCAAAAACATTAAAACTTTTTGATGTTTTTTTCCATCATATGGAATTTAGAAGAGTTGATAAACTGACTTTGTAGAAAGTCTTTAGCTAACATAATACTTTAAGGACATATTTAATTGGATCACAGCTTGAAGTGGTAGCAAACTGAGTTTGCCCTTTGCCTTAACATACCTAGGAATCCTGATCTATATTCCTGATTGCTATTGAATTTTCTAGATTTCATTATAAAATCAATAACCATTGCACATGGTAAAATAGTTTACAAGAGCTGCAACATATTGTGGACTTCTGAAAACATACTGAGCTCACTGAAGCCACCCAGGCAGCCAATTAGGAGAAAACATCTATTAAGGAAAAACAGGGCAGTCCCATTGACTGCTATTGATTTTCTTAGCCCTGTGAAAAGACAATCAATTAGATAAAGAAGGCTAATGTTACAGCTGCAATTTAATAACCCCTAAAGAAAGGAGGAGGGCTATTGATTCCTGACATGGAATGCGGAGCTTATTGAAATATACTGAACTTCACCTGTCTTCTAATCAGGCCTCGAGGAAAGAGGAAGGTCTTTTTTGGACTGAACGTTACTTGTGGCATAGAATCTCAAGTATTAAAGTGGCTTGGTGACGTCAGACCTAAGCGATGCAAATGAAACAAAACTTTAGAGGAAACACAAGCCCAGGGTTGAATACTAAATCACAGGAGCTATTGACAGACTCTGTCTTGGTGAAGGTTGTTTCTCTTTTTCATACAGAAAGCACCAGAGTACCACCTGTCATTTTCAAAAGCAAAGTCAGTTTTGCCAACCAGCCGTGAATGACAAATAAAGCTTTATATGAAACACAAGGGCATATTATGTGCTATTGTGTGTTCTGGTAAGTGCTAATTTATCTGGCTTGTTCTCTTCAGCAAACACACGCACAGACACATGAAATAATCCATCTAATTATGTAGCTATTTAGGAGAAAAACAAAGCAAGGTGTTTTTGTCTGATACAGAAGGTACATGATACAACAAAGGTTTCAACAAAACCTAACGCAGTTACTGAAAATAAATGAAGTGCTGTAAGCTGTAACAATTTTAGAACAAATAAACTTTTGCCAGTTTTATATTTAGGGTAGACCCAGCTGCTTTTCATAAATAGATGAGTACTTTCTTTCATTTTTTGATAGTCCCTAATTGGAAATGGCTAATAGGCCTTGTGGCTTTCCACCATAAAATCTGGTCTAAAATACCTTATATAGATATTTTCTTTATGCTTTTTTTTTCCTATTGCTTGTATTTGATCCTTTCTCTCTCATTATATATATGCCTCTTTTTTACCAGCAGACAGCTGCTATTCACAATAATTGCCAGGGCAGTCAATTATACTTTAAATAGGCCTACTCGAGGGCAAATGAGTGTATGGTGGTCTAAATTGTGGTGGAGACATATTATACACAAAGACTGTCATTTCAAGCATCTGGAACATGACAAATATTATTTGGAAGCAGTGCATTACCTATATAGTATGTATGCTCATTACTCTCTCAATGTAGTAATACCCAGTGGACTGTGCTTGCATGTTTTGCAATGTAGGTGTGTATAAATAAATATATTTGTACACACACACACACACACAAACACATACACATCTAAATATACATAAAATATACACAAATGAATGCCTAGACTGTGTGACAAATACCTGATTTCCTGAAATACATGTCTGTTTCTGTAAACTGAGAGAGGGTACAAAATGATCTGGTACAAAAGGGTTTTTGAAAGATTTACTTTTTCCTAATCTTATGAAGTAGTATGGAACTGTATACTAGGAATATGAAGTTAATTTGTTAAATCAGTTAGTAATTTTTATTTCTTCTGTGTGCATGCATTATAAACAATCTTCATTTGTGAAGTAACATTAAGGTTCTAGGAAAGTGAGACAGACTAGCAGAACATTAAGATCAATATATTTAAAGCTGCATAAGAAATGTGCAACTTAAGACAGCACTGTGTACAAGATTATGTGAATAATGAACCAGCAAAAAGCCGAAATATCAGTATAGAGCCCTTGGACAAAAGAAACAAGTGACCTGAAACATCCAAAGCATATTCAGTTTGGTAAGATATTTTTATACAGAAACAGTCTTAAAGGATTGCAGATAAGCAAAATCTTCTAGTTAAGGAAATAAAGAGAAGAACAGATATGAAAATTGGAATTAATCCTTATAATGCCATTAAGTTCTTGCAGATATGAAAATTTACATTAGAGGGGCTGGTTCTAAGAGATGCTGAGCATTTCCTATTGGTTCCCTTGGGAGCTCTGAGTATTGAGCTCCTTTTAAGATCAGGATGCTCATAATGGTTCAATTCTACAGGAGGAAGTAATAAAATCCATCTCTGCATGGATGCAATAATACAGAGAAGATACATCTTGCTATATCCTTTCTGAAAAGGAAGAATGCACATAACAAATAATCCTAAAAAGTGGTTCTGTAGGTGTTTCATTACTGATAACTAAAACTGTAGCTCAAAATAGCCTTTTATTTTTAATGTATAAAATTAAAAAACTGTAGCACTGTACAGCCAGCACAGTAGGAAAGAGAGTCGAACAATACACGTAACCTTCCAGACAGAATACTTGAAAGTGGATAAACCCAGATGTTAGGCATGGGAACTACTATAAAGTGAGGTTCATTAGCAAACAAGAAGGTTGTAAAAGGTAATTCAAAGGACATAAAAATAGCGAACTTATCAACATACACAAGAAAAAGACATGTTTGCAAAGAATGTGCCTGATTAAGATTTGCTTTCTTCAGACTCAATTGCATCACTTTTCAAATACCAATATTCTTAGAAAAGGTTGGGATTATCAAATGATCATACTCAAAATTGCTGAATTTCAAATGCCTTTAAAACTTTGTACAAAACTCAAGATCCCTAAGTCACTGGCCATTTTACAGCTGAGGAAACAGTCAGCCAGCAGAATTTGTTAAGTTAAGGATGTATTAATTGATGATTCAGTCATGTATTTTATACATACCAAAGGCAAGATGTAAGAAAGGACATGAGTACCTGCATTCAACATCCTGTTTTGAAAAATCCTCCACACAGCCATTACTTAATCCTGCAAACCTGAATTCAGTTGATGCCCCAGGTTTGAAGTTCTGGTTCTCATTCCAGCGTTACACTTTTGATAGGACTGAGCAGCTCAGCAGCTTTCCTATAACGTAAAGTTTATCCGGAGTAAAACTGTAGGCACTTGTTCACAGTAAGTGCCTGAAGGGCCCCACCTACATATACCCCCAGGGTCTCTACAGCATGTAGGTATGACCACAGATTGATTTTAGTGCATAATGATAAAGAGACTCCTCCTTTTATGTAGCAGCATATATATACAGTAGTTGAAGCAAGCGTTTGACATGTAGGAGACCATATCTGAGCAGGATTTACCTACATCTTTCATTTGCTAAGACTGAAACCCACACACCAAATAACAACAGTTGTGGCTGGAAGGTTGTTCCCCATCTGTCTTCTTGTATTTACAGCTCTGTATAGAAATCTTCGGGATTTAGAAGGCAAGGAAGTAGACCTAGTGAGTGTTACTCTCTAGACCAGAGGGTTTTGGTATGGGAGGAGGAAGACCTTGCCTCTGATCCCTGCCCTCAGTCTCTCTTGTGTATTTTAAGTGGTATAGCCACTGAGGAAAGACAACCACCCATAATAACCATAAATGGGAATAGGAGCAGAAGTTTGTCACGGGAGATCTCTGTGTTTACATGAATGCCATAACCACTAGGCAATGGAAGACTGCTTAATCATACACCCACTTCTCTCCCAGAGTTTTTGCACAGCTTGAACTGGAAAGGTAAGTGCAGAAAAAAAGTCTTCATTTCAGAAAAAAATAGGGTTATTCTTCAGCCACGGTGTAAATAGTTCATAAAATAAAGAAGTGCATTCATTCTTCATTCAGTGTTGAACAAAACTTAGGAGAAATGTGTCTTGAAAAAATCTCTGTGCAGAAAAAGATAAAAGTATTAGAATGTCTGTATGTCACAGTCAATTAAAAAGGTACCTTCTTATCATTACTGCTCATCATAACTGAAGGAAATGGTCCCTTCCAATTGGCAGAAATTAGTTAAACCAGCTGTGACTAGATGCAAATGCCATTTGTTCACTGCTTTAGAGACACAAATTACAAAATCTATACTAGCAACTGGAGAGATGGCAAGTAAAGGGTTTAATGTGCTTCCATTTTCTGTGGAAAACATTCAGCTCTAAATCTGAAAAAGGCTATTCTGTTGACAGTGTCTTCCGGCCTTTATAAATCCTCCTCTGTATAGGTTATTTTTTCTTCTTTACATTGTCATCAAATGGAGCAAATAAACATAAAAATGTTAGTGTAGGAATTTGCAATTGCTAAAGAAGCACCATAATATATAGGTTGGTGGTTCATCAGCATAGCAGTTCAGGACTTCAAAGTTTGGAGGCTTGATAATCTTGTGGCAGGATATATTTCAACAGAGGCTGACCAGTCTCCAACATACCAAGGAGTAGGATAGAACTGGAATCAGAAGATGTTTTTTTTCTTACAAAATACAGCAGATGTAGAGAAGTTACAAACACAAGGGAAAAAGACGATTATGGTACAATGAACAATTAAGCAAGTTTAATTACTAACATTTGGGTAAGTGTTATGACAGTTAATGCCAGACTTAACTTTTGAATAAGGTGGAAAATACACATATGCTTAGTTCCTGTTGGCAATTTTACAAAGCCACATGAAGTCAGTAAACAAAATGTCAGAAGCATATCTATGAAGATTTCTTTATCAGACAATGCAGTAGGAAAGTAGCAGTCTTACCTGACTGTAACACAAAGGACTCCATGTTTGTACAAATTAAAGTTATAGGTAACTTTAATACATTTAAGCAAATTTATTGCTCTCTCTCTCTAACCTTTACGGGACCTCCACAGGATAAAACATGGTAACACCATGGGATTCAGTTTGCTCTGACTGATGTCTGAATAATCAAGCCTTGAGGTCCCTTCATCTAAAATTCACATTGGTACATGCCAGGCAGGTGGATGTGCTTGATTTTTGGGACCAACTGTTGTGCTAGGGCAGCATTGTGCGTTGACCCCTGCCAGCAGCTAAACACCCACAAAGCTATTCACTCGCTCACTACCTCTCCACTGTGGGGCAGGGGAGAGAATAGGAAAAGCAAAAGTGAAAAAGTTTGTGTCAAGATAAACACGGTTTAATAAGTGAATGGAAAAGGAAAGTGGGAGAAAAAGTGATGCCACCACCTTCCACAAGACAACTGGTGCCCAGTCAGTCTTTGAGCAGCAGCTGCCTTGAAGGTGAATGCGTAGTAAGCATATCCTGAAACAGCTTAATGTTCACTGTGAAAGGAGAATGCAATGCCTAAGTTCTAGTTCACCTTGGGGCATAAACTGGAGGTAGGCACCAACCTGCTGGGATGTAAGGATCCTTCCAATTAAAATAAAGATACCTTATATGTTCTGTGGCATCTGGGCCTATGAACAGTGTAGACAGGAGGTCTCCGAGATGCAGTTTTGGTCCCCATGTTTGGTTCCCGGGTTAGGTAGCTAAAATTTCATTAAAACCAGCTTCCAAATAGTTTGGAAAAGGGCATTCCACTTTCAGCTCTAAAAATACCTCCCCTTTAATATAGGACACATTTTGGAAAAATATTTTCTCTCTAAAATCCAAATGAAAGTATAAGAGGACCAAATTCACGAACTGCTGTCATGCAAACAATATTTCAGAAATAATTTTACGATAAAAGCTATGGCTTCCCCTGAAGGGAATTCCTACATAAGTAATAGCAAACAATTTGAGTGTTATGATTCACCTTTTTAATAATGACAGAATAAGGAGAAAGACAACAGTCATTCTAGTTTTGGAAAATGAGATAAATCTAGTTAATAAGAAGTAAATATTCTTGAAAAAAATACTTGTTTTAAAAGATAATATTCATTTGAACAGCACGTCATGCAGTTTTGGGCAAGAATTTACAACTGTCTGAAACAAGGTTACTGCAAAACTGTCTTGTTTCGTCTATTTTGTAATGGCAGAGTACACTGATGAATCATTATCCCTATAGGATTGCAGGTGGAATATATAAAGCCAGTTGTGAAAAGAAGACTATAATGAAAACAAAGCTGGTCTACTCAAAAAAAAAAGCAAACAAATAATCTTCACTGTGTTTCCAGTTGTTAATTGAATAATTTGCCTTATGTACAAAAATAGCAGATTTCTCCACCCAAACCCATGGAATAAACTGACCATTCTCTCCTCAGTTCCGTCTTAAATTTACTTAACAGAAAGCTCTGAAACACATTGTTGCCATGTTGCAGATAAACAATGCTTCCAAACAAAAAAAAGAGAAAACATGAGAAACACATATTTGAGGATCAACTAAAAAAATTTTTTTAAGTAGACTGTATTTGTATCAATTGTAGATCGAGCATGTTACACAGTTCAAAAGGAAAAAAGTGTCTGAGAAGTTTAGCATTTTTTTCTGTTTGTAAATTGTGCAAATCTGTGAATTAATTGCAATTTTCCTGGATATGTTTGTTCTTCATAATTATGTGCCAAATAACATCTGCATAATTATTGGGCCTGAACTGATTCACAAATGGCTTTTTGCTGGTCCTCAACATTTGACACGGCCTGTGACTTGATGTTTTGCACTGCCTCCCTTCTCAGGATGAATCTGAAAGCTCGAGAGCTCCAACACTGCAGAGGTCAGAGACATTACTGCAGCTGCAGGACAGATGGAATATTTAAAAAAATATTTCCTTTCATCTCTGCCACCAATATGAAATACTCAGAAGCACTAAGAAAACCACAATATTTAATAAAGAAAAAGATGAATATTTTCGGCATCCCAGCCTCCCTCTTCTCTTGCCCCTTTACGTCCTAGATAACTACCCTGCTTCTCGTCAAGGGTTGTTTTCCTCGTGTGCACTTGAAGTCATTTAGTTTATTTGTATTATTCAAAACTGTCCACTTTTCCCGAAGCTGAGATGATTTCCATTTCATCTGCCACATCCCTCACACTTGAATCTACTCATTATAAATTAATTTTCTTTTAGGTAAATTCTTCCTGCTTTGTCAAACTTTTTGAGGCATGACTAGCTACTAATCTGTACAAGGATAAAGATTTATCATTTTTTAGGATCTACTGTCATGAATAATAGTATCAAGAAGACATTGTTAGAGCAAAACAGAATTAAAAACAATATTAAGATAGACCTCTTACTGGGATGACACTTGAATGGTATCAAATCAGACAGAGGTCTCTGAAGGTGACTTTCTTACATGTTAGAAGATAGGGAATGAGAAATATGGTCATGTGCAGAAGTCTAGAACTCTTCCTTGGCCATATAAAGGTAATTCAATAAAAACTGCTAAAGAAATGTTATGATTTTCATGAAAAAATTGCATGCCTTTGACCAAAAATTAAACTTTCAATGGAAGTTCAAATTCAGAAAATTTCAGTCTTCTATTGTTAGTGAACAGGTTCTTACTTGGAATATTTGCATTGTATTGGCCATTTGCTGGAAATTAGACATCAGTAAGATTTAGCGTATTATCAATTCTACTGAATATTCAGACAGTGGATTAAACAGTTGTAGGCTGTTTTCTTTAAAGATACTAGGCCTTGTCTCAGACCTAGGAATAGTCTTTAGTGGATCCTGCTACTACTTACCCATGCAGACTTCAAGGCTTAAAAATAACAGTTTTAAGCTACATAGTCCCTAAATGATCTATTGGGGAAGTAATTGTGACTCAAGAGGCTGTAGTTTATCTAAGAAGTCAAAAATCATCAATAATTTTCCCATGTCCAGTTATGGTTTTTTTTGAGGAGAGAAGAAGGGATAAAGAGTAACATAATTGAAGACAGAAACACAATTCAATATGTAGGGCTTATTTTTTGGTTCTTCTGTTTTTCCTCTCTCCACATGTGGCAGATGTGCAGGAAAGAGAATATTGTTTAAACCGTTTTGGAGGTTGTCAGTTACTCCTTGAATTTCACCTAGAGAGCCCTCCATCTTAAGTAGAGCCATTCACATATTCCCCATCCAACTGCTAATGGGAAACATATTTTTAATGAAGTCTTTGATTAATTCTTCTCTGGTGTCCAGATTCACAATGCTTTTAAGGGATGGGCGAGTGGGAAGCATCATTCCTTCCCGCTCCTGAGCACAGCTCTGTCAGTCCTAGAGATAATCCAACAATTCATTAGCACCTTGTGCAAAAGTCATAGATCTTTTGGCCATGTATCCTATTTAGACTTCATTCTAAGGGCCATGAGAATGTATGTAATCAATGTGAATGTGTTTTCTACGTGGAAGCTTGCTGGGTGACTGATGATGTCTTTTGAAGGCAGTGTAAGTGGTCAAAGAGTCAAAGTACAATATATTATTGAAAATTTTGATATGAACATCAATAAACAGAACTGAATGAAGACTCTCAGTTCAGACAACTCTAACCACAAGTGGAATTATCACAAATACACTAATCAGAAGCAAAGACTTACTCATTTCTTCATGGATGAAATTCAGCTCTTAAAAAAGAAGAGTCATTCTAGTCAGTTAACTTTCAGATGGTGAAAGGGAACTGTGTTTGCTCATCCTGTAGTTAAAAAAAAAAGGGGGGATAGAAAATGATCCCAAATCTACAAATGAAGAAAATGCTTTTTCTCCTGGAGTTACTAAAGAAAAAAAAACTCTGAAAGAACTTTAAAAAAATCAAGAAAAAATAAGTACTTAGCTCCACCACACACAAATTCCACAGAGAATGCTCCCAGAATTTTTCTTATATGCGTAAAAATACTTTTTCCTGGAAATAGTGTTAGTTCTCAATTTTGAAGCTGCAGTGAAAGAAAAACAGCGAAAGGGACGAATGTCAGAGACCTGGATGCAAGAACAGTAGAGAATGGACCTACGAAAAATGTATAAACACTGGAAAATTTGTAGGCCACAGTTTCTACCTATTTTCTTTAAGATCACTCTGTACAAAGTGATCCAGGAAAATTCTGTTCTGTGAGAATACAGGAGTTCATTTTTTTCAAGCACAGTGGAAAACTGACTTGACAACATACGCAGGCTTTTTTTCAGGGATAAAATTAAAAAAAAAGAGGCAAAAAATGGAGTCTGCTCCCTGGTTAATATGCCAAGCTACTAAGACAGAACGTTACAGATCATCTCATCGAGAAGAGAGTCATCTCCATTTTTCTGAACATACTTCAGTTGTATCAGTAGCATACTAAACTTTCAGAATTTTAATTCTGCATGATACATGCTAAAATATATAATTATTTTTTCAGCTATATTAGTTAAAATGTGTTTGCAAATATGCTGTAACACCACATAATTAAATCCTCAATCACATCAGGTGGGAGAAAATATTGTCACTTGTGTTTTTCCTCTCATGGGACTTTCTTGTCCTATTGCACAGGAACAACAGCAGAAATTAGCCACAAGAATTACCTCTCTGATTTTACGTTTCCTTAAACCTTGAGAAACTATGAACAAAATCTGCAATTTAAAAATGTCTAAATAATTATTTTTGTGAAATATACAGGCCATTTACAGTACTACATTAAAGACCTTTGAGCAGAACACACAGAACACAAGGACTTCAACACCTTATTCTATTTTGTGAGTTTACAAACATAAGCTATGCTATGTCAGATAGAGATATTCAAAATAATTTACTCTATATTGAGGAATATTACAGTTCATGAATTAAATCAAGGAATTCCTTAAAACTGGAATTTCATCTAAATGATGGGGTAAACATCAAAACTAAAGAAATACTTAAAAATTAAACTACTATTCTATTTTACTTTTTATAAACAAAAGGTATTTGCATATGTCTAAATTTTGAGTGTACACAATTGAAAAAACCCACACATAGCAAAAGGAGATCCTAGAGTTCTGTGTTTAAGAGTACAGAAAGAACTAGGAAAAATTTTAAATCATAAAGGTAGCATGTGATTTGTCTGTCTAGGGGTCAGATACTAACCCTCTACATTGCTTTTAATTAATGTCATAAAAGATCAGCATTCAAGACATAGAATTCTACATCCTGATGATCACAAGAGTTTGGGTTTCGTTTGTTTGGGTTTTTTTCTTTTGAACAAAACAGAGGGTTCGCAAAACCACAACTAACTGTACAAGAAATAACCACTAAGAAAAATATTTATAACCAGCTTATTTCTGATTCGTCCTTTAGAAAGCAGTCAACATATATGAATGGGTTTTGCTTACATTAAAGTCCACAACAGGTTCACAGAATCACAGCATCTCAGAATATTAGTTATTGGAAGGGACCTCTGTGGGTCATCTAGTCCAACCCTCCTGCCAAAGCAGGGTCACCTACAGTAGGCTGCACAGGACCTGGTCCAGGCGGGTCTGGAATATCTCCAGAGAAGGAGACTCCACAACCTCCCTGGGCAGCCTGTTCCAGGGCTCCATTAACCTCAGAGTGGAGAAGATCTTCCTCATGTTCAGACGGAACTTCCTGTGCTTCAGTTTGTGCCCATTGCCCCTTGTCCTGTCGCTGGGCACCAAAGAAAAGAGCTTGGCCCCATCCTCCTGGCACCGACCCTTCAGATATTTGTAAGCATTTACAAGGTCCCCTCTCAGCCTGGTCTTCTTCAGGCTAAACAAGCCCAGCTCCCTCAGCCTTTCCTCATAGGAGAGATGGTCCAGTCCCCTTATCATCCTCGTAGCCCTCCACTGGACTCTCTCCAGTAGCTCCTCATCTTTCTTGAACTGGGGAGCCCAGAACCGGACAGAGTAGTCCAGACGGGGCCTCACTAGGGCAGTGTAGAGGGGAAGTAGAACCTCCCTCGACCTGCTGGACACACTCCTCCTAATGCACCCCGGGATCCCATTGGCCTTGGCAACCAGGGCACATGGCTGGCTCATGGTCAACTTGTTCTCCACCAGGACACCCAGGTCACTCTCCACAGAGCTGCTCTCCAGCAGGTCCGCCCCACGCCTGTACTGGTGCATGAGGTTGTTCCTCCCCAGGTGCAGGACCCTGCACTTGCCCTTGTTGAACTTTATCAGGTTCCTCTCTGCCCAACTCTCCAGCCTATCCAGGTCTCGCTGAATGGCAGCACAGCCTTCTGGTGTGTCCACCACTCCTTCCAGTTTGGTGTCATCAGCAAACTTGCTGAGATTACACTCTAACTCTTCGTCCAGGTCATTGATGAAGAAGTTGAACAAGACTGGGCCGATTACTGTTTAGGTTATGTATCTGACTGAAAGAATCATTCAGAAATGGCAAAGAGGAAGTTCTTTCAAAAAAGTATTATAAAATAAACTATAAAGGCAATTTTAAAATATGTAGCTATTTAATGAGTTCATTTATAATGTCTTTGATAAGAATATAGACATTTCCAAGGGTTAAATTGCCATCTTCTTAGATACTTCTTCTCCAAATTAATAATTTTTAAAAAATCTACTACAGATATTATTTCTTAGTTGTTGGCATGGTTTTATCACCAGAATGAGCAATGATTTCTTGACTAGCATCTCCTTTGGCCATTGTTACTCATGAAATAGCTGTGGTATCAGTATGTAGCACAACACTCATGTGACAGGTTTGTAGGTCTCAGGAACAGCTTGCAAGAGGAGTGCTGCAATGATAAATATGAGCTAGAGCTGGTGGAGGCAGGTTTGGGAAGATAGGTGGAGCTGCAGTTCAAATAGAAGCTTAAATGCTTGGAACTGTGCTACAAAATGGACATTCCTGTGGATTGGGATCAGAGCAAAGGGATAGCGGGCATCTGCTGCAGACTAATTGTGAGGAGAAAATGGAGCAGGCTGAGGTACGAAGGTGCCCTAGCCTGTACCAGGAAGATCTGCTCCCCAGTCTCCCAGTCTTCACGCCTAGTGGGGAATCATGGGGAAAGAATTACTTGCCACAGGAGTGGAGAATCAAACAGGGCCTGTCTAAATAAGGTGGAGTTATACAAGGCCAGAGAAGTAGATCTTCAAAAGGAAGGGAAGAGGAGCTAGAGAAGTACAGAACAGGACCAGCTGAATCAGGTTTGCCCATGGCCACATCTAGTTTGCTTTTGAATATTGCCAAAGATGGAGTTTCCACTACCCCTCTGAAAGCCCATTGCAGTGTTTGACCACCCTCACAGCAAAACACTTTTCCCTCATATTGACTTGAAATTTTGTTAAAATTCAAGTGAATGTGAAGATGTCTGAGAACAGCCAGTACAGATTCACCAAAGGGTAAACTAAGTTTAATGAAACTTCTTGCCTTGTAATGACAAAATATTTGGCTTTGTGGGCTAAGGCAGAAGGTCACTCTTGTCTGTAGTGGGACTTTTAGCACAATATCCCATTGTATCCCGTCACAGAGGAGACATGAATTGGATGGTGGAGTGCAACTTGACTAAAAACCAGCTTGACAGCCAGGCACTATGCATTTTGGCCAACTGTTAAATTACTATCCGGAAATTGCCTAAACGTTGTATTACTTAGGAGCTGAGGGGGCCAGTACTCTTTCACATCTTTTTCTTCAACCGGGATGATGGGAACAAAGGCACCCTCCACAAAGTTGCAAATAGCACCAAACTGGGGGGAGTTTTTGTTACCCAGGATGGGAGCAGTGCTGCTCAGAGGAACCCAGACAGGTTGGAGGAATGAGGAGCAGGTTATGGGAGAAGATACAGGTATCCAGGATCAGAAAAAATCAAACTCGAGCTCAAAATGAAACCCACACAGAGCAAAATATTTGGAAGTCTACGTTCCTGGCTAGAAAATGTTGTTACTTCCTTTCAACTTCTGTGTTCAGAGGTTATATTTTTAAAATATATAGAAAATTGTGAGGGTATCAGTCCCAAATTCTTATTATTTAAAATTTTATTTTCTTGGGAGTGGGAAAGTAAACAGGAAAGTCTGTTCAAATCACTTGTATATGCCTGCAGTCCCTAGGATTTTCAATCTACCCATCTGCTTTTACAGTCTATTTTTCGCATGTATAATTAATTGTCACAGAAAGAATGCAGGCCTGCAATGTAATTTTTCTACCAAAATCTCAAATTCTTTCAGTCTTTTAAGCTCTTCATCCTGGTAGTATTTCAATATTTTCATTTCAAAGAGGAGAAACACATGAAGATCAAAAACTACAGAGCAATGTGTTGTGAGCGAAAAAAAAGCAAAATGGAATTCCCATGTTGTTGGCATCTATAGACACAGGACAACCTATAAATAGGTTTCAGTTTGCTTGATGGAATTATTGATTCTTGGATTTGGTGACTGCTGTTTTTTCTTAATCTTTCCTTTCCCCTTAAACTTATATGTGGTCAAAGTACCCATAAAATGCATGCATGGGTTTGCCTAACTAGGTAAAACTGATCAGTTGTCAGGATGGCGCTGAAATCATTATTTGTGAAGATATGGAAGACATAAAATTCAGAACAAGTTGTGTCACTGTCCAGGCAAAAAATTTCAGTAAAACTTGCAAATCCGTGATTTCCTTTTCCTCCTACAAAACAGAACATAATTGAGAACATTTACACCAGTCCTGCATTTCCTGCTGAGCCTTCCAGAGATAATCTAAAATAACTGCACAACCCACAGTTTTGTCAGTCTGAAGTCCAAATTACTCTCTTAAAAATATCTGCCAAACAGAAGGACAATATTTGGAAAGATACATGGATAGCACTGATACTTATTATTCTGACTGTTTGGGAGAACAATAACCAAATTTGGCTGTATTCCTGCAGGATCTATTTGGGAAGCACAGTCTTACAGGCAGCACTGCAGTGTCTTATGGACAAACTGTATCCTTCTGGGGCACAAATGCTTTCTTCCACATTCGAGATAAATTACATGTTTACCAGAGTTTCTAGGAGGAAACTATAAACGAAAAAGTCTCTGGAGAATTTCAGTCTGAAATGATGGAAGGTAAAAAGAAAATCCGATCATAAGACATTAACTATGGTTTGTAAATCTCAGTATCCTTTGCCTTAAGTTTCTGCATCATGCCATTTTCATAGAATCGTAGAATCATAGAATGGTAGGGGTTGGAAGGGATGTTAAAGAACATCTGGTTCCAAGTCCCCTCCCATGAGCAGGGACATCTTCCACTAGACCAGGTTGCTCAGAGCTCCGTGGAAAAGTGGAAAAGACAATCAGTCTCCTTATTTTTCCATTGGGTTCCTTCTGCATCCTTTAAGGCTGCTTGTGTTTTAAATTTTGCCTGCAAAAAATGAAGAAAAACAAAGCAACAGTACCTAATACCTCTAATAAAATACACCAAATACATACGCTAGTGTGTTTTAGGTGTCCCTCTGTAGTAACAAAATGTCTTCAAAGGCTTATGAAATAATTAAAATGTCCAGCAATGACAATATAGCAGTGAACATCCTTGTTTAGTCTGTCTACGCTAATGGTTAGGGTTGTCTCATTTCTTTGTTCATATTGTTGGTGACACAATTTGTGGTATTTTTTGATGGTTATTAAAAATATTATCTATTATAACAGGTATTTTTAGATTGTCTTCATTATTTGACAGTTTTGACAGACATTATTGATTTGGCCGGCAAATGTGGCTAACCAGAAGGGGACAATGTGACAGTTTTATGTAACAAAAGGCACAGTGTCATGTCAACTGAACTAAATGTTGTACAAAGTGACAGCAGGACAAAAACGCCTTTCAGACTTAATTTTCTGCTTCATTTTTTCTACCATCAATACATAAGGCAGTGCAGTAGGTGACACAAATTAGCAGGATAGAGCAAAAGGTCTATCCCCGCTTCTGTCGCTATACTTGACTTCTTTCCACTAAGGTAACCAGCAATTATTTTTGAGGTGAACGAGAAAGAAGAGCTGCTTATAGTAATCAACCTACCCCTTTAGGAGAAAATATATCCCTTATCAGGATTCTTTATATGTTTCTCCTAGGTGGCTTTTTGGAAAAGAAGAAAGAAAAAAGTCCTCCATCTGCTAGGTCATGCCTACAAGACACATTCTGTCAAGTCTTAAAAGCAACAAGAGCTTTGCCTGTGGGATACCTATAATTATTATGCGGAGAGGCCTTGCGCCTGCTGTAGCTCATTGTTCTGCTAACACAACCCGAATGAGAACAGTGGCTCCAGGCTGTGAGTTGATAAAGTGCAACTCTTCGATTTTGCTCTTCTATGGCTCTAGCATTGTGCAGAGTCCGTGAGTGACATCTTTGGCCTTCCTTTGGGCTGAGCAGATTGAATCTGTCACGCTGAGTTAAACAATGACTAGGGGACACAACCTTAGCAGGGCCTGTCATTTTTTCCTACTAATTCAATCTACGTTTAATCAATGAAAGTAATTTCTTGTTTGTTTAAGTCTCATATCCAATGGATTTAGAGGATCCTGAAGTAATACACCTCTACCCTGACCTTCTCCCCTTTTTGAACTTGGACTAGTATATAAAGAATGGTATTAGTGAAAATCGCACATTGTAAAGTTGTCACTCTTCTCACTGTACATTTAATCTCCTTTTATGTTTATGTATAGCCATCTGAGGATCATTTTAGAATTCAGCTTTCCAACAGATTCAATTAAGAAGCAATTAGCTAGAGTTATACCTTCAACAGCCACAACATTACAATATTAAGAATTCTAATGCACCATTTTACAGGACCATACATACGTATTCAGTTGTCCACACGTATGCCTCGATGTAAAGATACTAACGTAAGGATATTTCTTCCTAAGTACAGGCTATCTCTGTTATTGAAAGTAACCAGTGGTGACTTATGCAAGTTCAAGGACTTTATTGATCGGTTTAGCTGGTCTTAATCAAAATCTGTCTTCCTTTCCACTCATGGTGATTAAATAAGTCTACGAGAGCCTGACATCAAGTCTTTGACTTTTTACTGGTTCTCAGCAAGTGCTGTGCTCAGCATTTCAGGAGCCAGCAGTTGCCAGACAGGAAGGAGAAGTTTGGAAAAAAAAATCTAAATCCGTACAACAAATGATACATATCATGGAGAAGCAAGAGTCCAAGTACAAGTTTTCATGCTTTCTGAATGGTTTCTCTTCTTTTTAATAATCAGTACCTTTTGAACAAAGTAGAACAGGAATATCAGTACTTTTCCAGTTATAAATATAAGTGGAAAAAAAGCTGTGGTTTTGAATAGTATTAAATAATTTAATCTGATTTTGCATTTAGATTTTGCCCAGTTAAACTGGGAAGATTCTGGAAAGAAAAACAATCCAACAAAGGAATCAGCTATAACTCTTAGGACAATGTATATATACAGTCTCTCTATAAAAATGTATAAAATTTCTAGTTTATATACTTACCTACAAAGATATCTCCAATAATTGCATGTGTTTTTCCAAAGGCATGAGCAGAAATTGAAAACATACTCTCTACCTGATTATTGCCTTTGAGAATTTCTTTCATAGAATCAGAATCATAGAACACCAGGCTGGAAGGGACCTCTAGGATCACCCTCAAAGACCTCAATGTCAAACCTTTCTTGGCAAAAGCAAGGTTTGGACAAGATGCCTAGCACCCTGTCCAGCTGTATCTCAGAATTGTCCAATATTGGGGAATCTACCATTTCTCAGGGGAGATCATTGCAATGGCTGATTGTTCTCACTGCAAAAATTTTTCCCATTGTGTCCAACTGGAGTCTCCCCAGAAGTAACTTATACCCATTACCCCTCATCTTTTCCATGCGACTCCTTGTAGAAAAGGAGTCTCCGTCTTCTTTATAGCCACCCTTTAAATACTGGAACAAGATGATGAGGTGTCCTCTAAGCCTTGTTTTCTCAAGGTTGAATAAACCTTGTTCTCTCAGCCTTTCCTTGTACAGCAGGCTTCCCAGTCCTTTGATCATCTTTGTGGTCTTTCTCTGGACCCTCTCAGCCTGTTCACATCTTTTTTGTATAGCAGGGACCAAAGCCTAACACAGTATTCTCTAGGTGTGGTCTGACAAGGGCTGAGTAGAGTGGGATAATGACTTCTTTATCTCTGCTGGTCATGTCCTTTTTGATGCAACCCAGCATCCTGTTGGCTTGATTTGCTGCAACAGCACACTCTTCACTCATATTGATCACGTGATCCACCAGGACCCCTAGTTCCCTTTCTACAGAGTTGGTCCTCAGCAGTGTAGATCCTAGCCAGTACTGCACTCCTGGATTATGTTTTGCCAGGTGCAAGACCTTGCATTTGTCTTTGTTGAACTGCATAACGTTTTTGTTAGCCCATTCTTGCAGCCTATCCAGATCTTCCTGAAGAGTGGCTCACACTCCCAAATTGTCCACTTCGCCATTCAGTTTGGCTTCATTGACATACCTCATCAGGATACACTTGATCCCATCATCCAGATCATTTATGAAGACACTGAACAGCATGGGGCCCAATACTATTCCCTGGGGGACACCACTTGTGACAGGTTGCCAGTTTGAAAAGGAGCGATTTACCACCACCCTGTGGGTGTGGCCTGTCAGCCAGTTCCTCATCCACCAAACAGACCACTTGTCTGAACCATAATGTACCAGTTTCTCCAGGAGGAGGCTGTGGGAAACTGTATCAAAAGCCTTGGAGAAATCCAGGTAGACAATGTCCACTGCTTGTCCCACACCAGCTGAGCTGGTTACTTTGTCACAGAAGGCAATCAGGTTTGTCAAGCATGATTTGTCCTAGATGAACCGTGCTGGCTTTTCCAAATTATGTGCTTCATTTGACGTTACAAGCCAAATTACAAGTCCCCGGGAGAATTTGTTCTTTCCAAAGGACTGAAATAAGGCTGATGGATCTATAACGTCATGAATGGTCCTTTGACAGAATCACAGATTCACAGAATCACAGAACCACAGAACGGTAGGGGTTGGAAGGGACCTCTGTGGGTCATCTAGTTCAACCCTCCTGCCAAAGCAGGGTCACCTACAGTAGGCTGCACAGGACCTTGTCCAGGTGGGTCTGGAATATCTC
>Ga0065711_1005460_pt1 | contig 20197 bp, 13 predicted proteins | sample Hoacrofraction12_FD_59098 | JGI IMG/M metagenome (GOLD analysis project Ga0065711, IMG submission 59098) | Hoatzin crop microbial communities from Cojedes, Venezuela - Epithelial fraction 12 v2 (version 2) | ecosystem: Host-associated > Birds > Digestive system > Esophagus > Crop | place... | reverse complement strand
TACTGTAGGTGACCCTGCTTCGGCAGGGGGGTTGGACTAGATGACCCACAGAGGTCCCTTCCAACCCCTACTATTCTGTGATTCTGTGATTCTGTGATTCTGTGACTTCTTTCTGAACACAGTAACTGATGTGAGCGCCTGTGTCAGGAAGCAGAAGCAAAACTTCTGCAAATAAAATCTTTATACAAGGTTAAAACATGAAGTTAATGCTCACAGAATCCAGCATATTTCCATTTCAGTTTCCACTCCCTCTGAAGAACGTTTCTTCTGCAAGTACATCACCTGTCTACAGAGTTCAGGTGATGGGCTGGGATGTTAGATGAACACCTTCCTTAATAGCGTGAAGTAGCAGGATCATTAATGCTGATCAGTAATGCACAATAATGTAGCATATAAGAAAGAGTTCAGAAACTAAGCTTTATCAAATGCCTATGGAAAAAAATTTACAAATCCTCACTCCAGACTAAGGGGTATTCTGGCCGTAAAGGTAAAAGCACTTACACAAAGTAAAACCTTAGAGAAATCTCAACACTCGCACCCAGTGAGGTTGTTAGTTATGGTACTACTAAATGCAAATATCAAAATAAGACCCTTCTTAGAATAATTTTTCATTTGCTTTTAATTTAAGAGTCAAAAGGTCATAGTGCAGTGTTCCACTGAGTTTGAAACCTTGGATGTGTTTATACATCCTCTTTATTATTTTGAGTGAAATGAAACTAATTAAAATAGTTTATATGATACAACAAAGCTTCAATTTTTAGAAGCCGCGAAGAGAAAAATATGCATTTTCAAACCTAATTGGGCTTATGTGCATGTAGCACATTACCATCCGAACAAATTATCAGCTAAACAAAAGTCAGTATGAGAGCTCAGGCACTTGTCTCTGATTCATATTCATGTTCAGCATCGCGCAGAGCCAAATTAGCTAATGCCATTGCCTGCCTGCCATGGCAGAGCTGAAGGCAAACAGTCCCACAGAAAGAAGCAAAGGGGAGGGGAGATACATCACGCATTGTATCTCATTTCTTGAGTTCCTTTTTTCCATTTACTCTAATAGAAAGCACAAAAACATTTGCTTTCCTCAGAGTTCTCGTTGTTTCTGTTTAAGACAGGAAAGCATACTCATACCAACAAATATGAATATTGGTCAGGTTCTTGCTCCAAGGTGCTTTTGTTCTGAATGTACCAACTGCTGCACTCCTAACGGTTCTATGACCGAGTTCACCCGCAGAAACGACTGGCCTGGTTAATCACAGTCCGTTACTGCAGCCGCCGTCCTCCGCGCCATCTCACTGGCGTGCACTGCAAGGTTTCCAGAGCAGCAGCTTTGGGGAAAACTGAAACTAAACCAACGCCTCAAACAAAAAAGTAGCTTCAGAATGCCCTATAACAGGAAACTCAGCCAGCCAGTTAAAGCACTTCATTTAAATCTCCAAGGCTTTTACCAGCACAGATAAATTTTAGGAGATTTGCCCACGGCATTACAAGTTCTAGAAGTGCATGTTCACTTGCATCCCTCACATGTGCTGCAGGACCTACAGGTGTCCTGGCTACCGTGCAAGCCTGGCCCAGGAACACCATCCTCCTATCCCCTGGCACCTGAAATGTCAGGCCCCAAATATTTTTTATTAAAAATACACTGACAAAGTTAAGATGTAATAAAAATAAAATCAGCTCAGTAATTGCTGCCAACAGACAGCGAACCAGTGAATCAGAATGACGTTTATTAGAGCACAAAAAAATCACTAAAATGTTTGTTGTGCGCTCCGGATTGTTCGTTTGCTTCTCAGCTTTGCTGGGAGACCAAGGTAGCCACAGGTACGACAAACACCCTTTCCTGCCAGGTGGAGAAGATACTACCCTGAATACGAAGCACATTTTGGGAGAAAGAGAAAAGAGAGCCGTAGTTTAATTCTGTATACACAATGCTGATCTTAAAAGTAATAGCTAGAGACTAAGCCAAAACTAACTGAGATCCAGAGGTACCCTTTTTCTTACTGTTAGTTTGTTTCTTTTCTCACCAGACGCAGGAGTCACTTTTACAGCGACGGAAAGCAGTCTGAATGGAGAAAACAGTCATAAAGATGTGCAAGCACATCAGACTTGCCACTGCATGAATTTTATTCCTGTCTTTTCCGCAGGGCAGGCATATCTCATACCAGAACGACCAGCGTGAAGAATCATTTGCTGTATTTTTAACTCCAGCAAACTTTTCTCAAATCTTTTGCAGGCGGCTTTCTAAAGCCAGCAAGTCGCTGTTACGGCGCAGGTGCAGCTGAGCCATCTGAGGGCTGTATCCTCAGCGGCACGTAGAACCGTCCGCTCACCATTTCACAGCTAAATGCTTTCAGCACGGCCACAAACCGCAAGCTGCAGTGCTTCAGAAGAACCTGGCAGATCAGCTCACAACTTGCAGCGGTTTTCAGGCTGCCATCAGCCTTCCACACAACGGGAAGGACAACACACGTAAAGCACAGACCCCTGGCTGCACTGCAAGCGTTGGAGGAGATCCCTGGAAGAAGCACTCTATTCTGCCAATGAGTTATTATGGATCTGCAATACGAAATTGTATAAGTATATAACAGTCATAATGAGGTACTGTGTTTCTTCAGCCTGATTCTGGTATCATATTTTAATATTTCCCCCCCAAGATATGTCTATTCCAAAACACAAATAAATATTAAATTTCAAGTTAAAAAATTAATTATTACTACTAAACCTCAGGTTTTGCAGATTAATCCAAGTGATGTTCTAAGTCGTTGAAAATAAAGATCAAGCAGTGAAAATAATCACTGCACAGATTCATCTAAAAGCTTAGGACATACCTGATAAAGACAGCATTGGAAGCTCACATAGCAACACGTACGTTATCTGAGGTGAGAATGTAATTAAGGACATAACAAACCTTTAGTGGCAAGGTCTTGAAATGCAAGTTTTTCACCAGTCTTTCACAATCTCTAGACATTCTGACCTCTTGCACAATTTTAAAATTGAGGTGTTTCCAAAGACTTTACCACCATCTGGCCTTTCGTATGCACTGAAGTTTAGCATACCACCTTCTAAGGGAGTCAAACAATAATTGCTATGTCGTCTTTATTTTACGGTTCATCGGCCTGCCTTGCTTGCAAATGTAGCTGCAGCTTAGCTGCTTTGATAAGTCAGATCCCAGGATACTGCTATTTCCCTTTGGAAGGTGACACAGAACATTTTTGGGGTACAAAAGCCCAGCACAGAATCCCTTACTCTAGACCGTATGGTTTCCAGCTAAGTGTTCCTTTATTTTGGCTTGGCTGAAATATTCTCACTGAAGTGTCAAATTTTGACTTTACGCAACGTCTTTTTCAGTCCTCAGAATGCTTTTAACTTTCCCTCAGACTGTGAAAACAATTCTTGCTAGGAAGAATTATATTTCCCAAGCTACATACAATGGCACAGGCTCAATAAGAATTTAAGTTTTCAAAAGAGAAGGAATTGATAGGGGTAAAACCAGTAATAAATTTCCAATATCTGCAAGAAACTTAGACATGTAATTTTTTTCCCCCTGCCCTATTTCATATTTCTTGAGAACAAGTTAGGCCAAATAAATCACAGTAAAACTATCCAAAGCAATTTGTTACCTTAAAATAAGTTTGGCAGTTGTTGCAATAGACAATGTTTTATTGCAGACTTCATATCACCATGAATGACACCACATACATCATCACCCAGGAGATGATGGTCTAAATGGGACTGCTATGTCAAAATCTAAGCTGTCTCTTGTCTTTGTGCCCAGGCTGAGCTAAGCTTTTAAATTGTTCACTAGCTTCATTCAGTATGTGAACAAAAGCAAACGAATTCTCCCTCTGCAGTGGTCTAAAATTTATTCATTCAGCTTAACACACTACAGGCTTAGACTATTTTGTCATATCTTATAAAATGTCCCCAGACAGTCTGGATATGGCCTTCCAAGCCTACATTTGTGGGAAGTTTACTGACCCCAAGAATAACATTTATCTTTCATACTATTAACAATAACCAAATGCTGATACAATCCTCTCACTGATACTAGACAGATTTTGAGTTGATTAAATGAAAAATTAATTTACTTCAGAAAGCGCAGGCAGCAATCTTGAAATGTGACACTATTCGTAACTTAGCCCCCGTGTTCTGTGCCGAGTTATTAACCACTCCAGCTCCAGCAAAGTGCAATTCTAACTACGTAACGCAAACACCATGTACTGCAAATAGAGCATTTCTCAAACTTTGGCCTAAATTAAGATAACATACTTTTTTGCAATCACTCAATTTTGCCAGACTTCTCAATGCAAGGGTACTGTTTGCTCTCCTGTTTATATGGAAAGCAGCACTGGATGGCAAGACTAATCCCTCCAACACGAAAGCCATGGCTACATTTCCTCCGCTCGCTTACATCTGTGCTGCTTACGGTTGTTTTAGATGGAAGTAATTCTAATTATTTGTTTCTCATCTTGGATATTTCATATGGTCCCAGGCACTGCAGTATCACTACATCTCACAGCCTTCGATGTATACATCCTCGTATCATCTCTTTGAGACAGAGAAATCCATTTTTTCAAGACTGGAGACTTTGGCATAGAGAAGCAGTTAGTTTGTCCAACAGCGGCCACTGAAATCATACAACTAACTTCTTCCTCCCAGACCCCACAGTAGCGTCTTCAAGACAAAGACCCTTTCTCTCAGGCCTTGATCCACACCACCCTGCATTCTCCACAACGGCTTTATAGCAAGCTCTCCACAACTCTGTTCCCCCAAAACCAGAGGCTGGATCTTACCGTATCTTCACTGCCATCCATAAACAGGTTTGAAACTTGGTTCACACCAAAAATACGCTAAGGATCTAAGCCCTAGTGCCTCAGTGCTGTAAATGAACTTCAGATGCTGTAACAGAATTAAATTCACAAAGCATACAGAATCAGAGCTGACCAGCGACTCACAACGCCACCCGCATCTGACACAACATGGGGAAAAGCCAGAAAACTCTGGGAAGAAGAAAAAAATGTTCTTAAAGAAGAACAATTCTGCTTCCTTAATTGTTGTCACAACCAGGGGACAAGAAAAATGTTATGTACATGTCCAAATATTTCTAAGAAAAATGGAGTAGAAATTCCTTGTTCTAGACAGTCATCATATGGATAGGGAACAAAATCCCGCTGAAAAATGGGCATGGAGAAAACAATTTTTCATTCCTGTGTGTGGGGAAAGGGGAAGTCTCGAGTCCTTACACGAACAAGCTTGCATTTCTTTTGCTAAGTGCAGAGAAAACCTCAGGTAGAAATAGCATCTTTAAAGCGTTAATTAAGACTTTGTGACCTGCTTGACTCCCATAAGTGGATTTCTTGTTAGAGAAAATCTACAGATTTAAAATAAAAACTTACAACCTGCTAGCATGTGGATCACTTCGCACTTTTAAGAGATTTAAGTCTTATACATTGTAGGGGAAACTGCTTCTGTAGTAAACATTCCTGTGTTTTGAAAACTATAATAGACTATTTTTACTTCCATCTCTACACAGGTACAAAAGGCAGAGGACTCCGAGAAACAGCTCTGCCTGGAAACACTAACCTAAGTCAACTTCAGAAGAAAGCAGAGTAGCAACCCACTCTATCCAGGCCTCCGTTAGGCAGCCATGCTAACGACGTTGGCTGCCTTCCAGACAAGCACTTTCACTCTCCTGGACCCACAGGGAGCACTGCAATTGCACACAAGCAGGGAGTAAAGGGAGGAGCAGTAAACGGGAATAAGGAGGGGAAGAAAAAGCAAGGATTTTTAGCATTACAACAGTACTTCGTTTTTAATGGAAAAAAAGTTGCTTACTTTTGTTTGTGCATTTGCGCATTAGTATTTTCCCCTCCTTTACTCTTGTTTTAACTCAGCTAGCTGAAAAGTCCAGCTGCTCTGTGCATAGACCAAACCCCAGTGGTGTCTCATTAATATGTATGCCACCAATCCTATTTGACTTACAGATATGAAAAATAGAAGTCATTCTCAGCTGAGCCGAAGCATTGTATGCAGAGCAGTGTTCCTTCAGGGCATGCAGCTGACTAAAGTTATTGGGGCCTCAGGCACCAAAAAGACTGAGCCGCTTAAAAGAGAAAACACTAGCAAGCAAGCTGTCTTACTTCATTTCTGCCTCCCTGTTCCTTCCCCTTTGGAAGTTTCTCTGGGAGAGCTGGCACTTCAAAGGAGGCATCTTCTCTTGCACTTACTTGTCCTTCTGCAGTTGACAGAACTGGACTGGTGGCTATGGCAGGGATCAGATGAAAGAAGATCCTCTGCTTCTCAGAAGCAGAAACCTGGGGGAGGATTCTTCAGAGAAGCTCAGATTCTGCAGAGCAGCAGATGATCTTGCTCCATAAAGTTATCGAGGGCTCAGAAACCAAAATAGCTACAGAAGGGACCGGCGGGGAAGAACTGCCAGAGGTCTGAGTAACAGGTCGTGAAAAATCAGGCAACTAACTCTTGCCTATCAGCCTTAGGGAACACATTTGTCAGACCTGCCTGCAATGAACAGCAAGGCTTAAACTTTTCCAAAGAAATGAAAAGCAAACGGCAAGCACAATGGCCAACTGAACCTAGAGGAGGAGGCTGACAACTTCCAGGCTGGAGTTGCTACTGTCCTAGAAACCAGTCTGCCAAAGAGAGGAGAAACAGACTGCGTATCACACCAGCTTCGTGTCGCTGGGGTAGAAGAAAACGGAGGGAGAGACAAACACTGCACAAAGGAAAGACTGCTCAGAGGCAGTTCCATTACTACAGCCCTTTCTGCGCTGCATCGCATCCCTCTGCTCTCTCTTGTCCCCCTTGTAACCTCCTGGCATTAACTTTAGCGCTATTTTACCCCCTTGGATATAAACATATTTAAACCACTTACTTAAAACATTGTTTTGGATGACTGGGCAGGGAATACACAGTCATTTGACTTGCTTCTGTGTGCAAGTCAACCCACTATAAATTCCTGCCCAGTTTACATTCTCATTTCCTCTCTGTCCACTCTGGTGTGTTTGGTCCCACTCCTGAGGCCAACCTGGGAGTATCTGAACTAGCTACAGCTAAAACTGAATAACTTCTGAGTTGGGAAGTCAACCCCAGTAGAAAAGTCTTGCCTGTCCAGCTTGCTCCTAGCCAGGAGGTTTGCCAAGACCAGAAAGCTGTAGCACTGCAGCATCAGCAGTAGTTTCATACTAAGCCAGAACTGTAGTGTTCAGTAAAAGTCATTCTCTTACTGAATGGTTTCCAGACAGCACTGAGGGATTTGACCATTTCCACAGCACGTTGAATAACACTGCCATAACTATTCAACAAAGGCTAGCAACACTTCATATATATTTCTGGCATTTTCCCTGCTGGATTCAGGGCACAGAAAAAGACCCGTCCTTCTGCATTCTGGCTCCGAAGTTTACTGCAACGTATAAGTTTAGTGCGGAACAGCCTTCCAATATTAGCACTCGTCAACAAGTTGTATGGGTTGTTGGAATTATTCAGTATTCAGAGAATAAAATACAGCACCTTTTAGAAATAAACTACACTCTTAAAAATCAAACTGTAGTATATGAATATTAATGAGCTGTTTTTAAACTGTCTTTAAAATTAACACAGGTAAATATCATTTCAGTTGAGCTTACCCTCTTCTCTCAAAGTGGAGCTCTTTCCAACACTCTATTCTAGTTCACTTTCCATAAAAGCAGCTTCTGACCTTGTGTTGCTCCTTTTACCCACTAAAAGCTCCACTGTTTTAATAGTGCTGTGGGTAGCTAAGTTGAAATATAGCTGCATTTAAGTACAACATGGTGCTAAAACACTTTCTGTGTTCTATAAAGAGAAACGAATGGTTGTCAAGAGATCCCACCTTCCTTTTATCTTCTGTATGAAGTCATATTTTAGTCCCCTTCCAGCTTAATAAAGTAACAATTACAGCTAAGAAATATAAACGTTTTCTTAAGAGCTCAGGTTCTTCCCTAACTAGTTTAAAAAAAAAACCAAACCCAAAACCAAGTAAACCGAAAAACTCCCAAGAGAGTGCAATCTTCCTTAACACAGAAGAAAAATCCAGTATGGAAATATTTCCCCGAACTACCCCCTGATTACCACCACCAAACAGTGTCTGAGCCATGACGAGGTTTTGGTGTGCCATGCTGAGTTGGGGGGCACGGATTAGCCTGCAGGTGCACACGCACAGTAGACCAACCAATGCACTGACCTACAGCAGTGAACAAGTCAGTGCCCTTGGCGGCGTTCATCTATAAAAGAACTTACTAAGAATGTGTAAACAGTTCCTACTAGGGATGTGTAAACGCTTCCTCCTTCTAACCTTCATGAGCAATTTTTCATTTACAAAAGATCAGATGCTTCACGCAAGCTGGCAATTGCACACAGAAACATAAGTTCTCCCAGACAGCACATTATCCTTTACATTTCTCTTACATGCAAGCTCTCCCCAAACGCTCATTCAGTTCTATTTTCTACTTACAATGAAATGAGAGATTTCAAGCCTTTGAATGCATCAGGCGCAATGTCAGATATTTGATTCTTGCTGATGTCTCTGTAAAGAGAAGGGAGGATTAAAAAAATATTTGTAAACAGGAATTTGATGACAAAATTTTATCTGGAGTCTATTAGAATAACATACTTGATAGAAAAACAGAACTAAAAGATTGTACTACCTCAGAGAAATTATGACCTACGTCAGGACACAGACAGGCACATTCCAGGCACATTCCAGGAACGCTCAGAAAACATCAGTCAGTACGACAGACCACAGCCTCAAGAAATCGGCAGCTCCCCTGTGAATAAGGTCTTTCCTTTTACAGACATTGAAACAAAAAATTTTATGACGAGCTTTGAAGAGCAGCAATAATGTCTTATTTTTGAATGTGTTATTTTTGAATAAAAACTGTTGACATTGTGGCTCTGCGGGGTCGCCCTCAAGCATGAGGAGCAGCCTGTGACAAAGCACAAAGGTTGCCTGAATGTTTAAAAGCGGGCATAGAAGGTGTCCTGGTTTCGGCAGGGGTAGAGTTAATTTTTTTTGTAGCTGCTGTGTTTTGGATTTAGTATGAGAAGAATGCTGACAATACACTGATGTTTTCAGTTGTTGCCAAGAAATCCATGTTTCCCACATTCAGCTATTGGGAAGGTGTGCAGCAGCTGGGAGGGAGCACAGCCAGGTAGCTAGCCCAAGCTGGCCGGTGGAAATATTCCACACCATAGGCATCATGCTCAGTTTATAAATGGGAGTTGGCTGAGGGGTAGGAACTTCCTTTTCTATAAGCTGTTTGGTGAATCTGGCAAAATCCATGAGCTCTGGGAAATTCGCAGGTTCCGTGATCGCTGCTCAGGGACTGGCTGCACAATCGGTCATTGGGCAGTGAGAAAATTGCATAGTGTACAGCTTCTTTTGCATATTCTATTATTATTGTTTCTTTTGTTATCATCTTATTAAACTGTCTTTATCTTAACCCATGAGTTTTACTTTTTCCCATTCTCCTCCCCACCTGGTGGGATGAACGGCTGTGTGATCCCAGTTGCTGGCAAGTGGCTGCATGGCCCTAGCTGCCAGCTGCCAGGTTACATCACAGTACAGAAGATCGTATTTTGATTCTAAGTGAAATGATAAATAAGGTGAGAAGAGGTTCTAAGGCAGCTGGAAAGTGCTGGCAGGATATGCATTACAGAAGATGGTGAGATTAACAGTGCCAGCATGGTGTAGGCACCAGAGGAATGGCTTCTGAGGCAGCAAGACTGGTGGTCCAAGAGAAGAAGCCTTGTGGTAAATAAGGTATAAAGATGAACATATTCATAAATACCAGAAATATCTAGTATAGACAACCAGAATTCCCATTAAAACCCTAGGAAATTCTACTAAAGGTTAGTCTCAACTTGTATGCAACAATATCAATAATTCTTAGGGTGACAAAATTCTCCTGACGTTAAGGACTTTTCCCACACCGCCTCTGTTTAATACCAATGTGAGAGGGGATGGGGAACAGACTACCCAGCCCCCAGTCCCAAAGCAGGCACCAGTGCCACGGAGGCGTTCGGCACTCTACCAACGACGTTCGGTTTTTAATGGCCCTGAGCAAACAAGCAGCACAAAAATCCTACCATCACCTGGCTGTGGTGAGGCAGGCGAGAAGCAGGTCGACACAGCACTGGCAGGTCTGCCTGGAGTTTTCAGACACCAGGGAAAGCTTTTGGGCATCTGAACAGAAATCGTGGACTTCCAAAGGCAGCAGCACTGCGGGGAACACCCAGCGCACTGCAGACCCTGCCAGGGAGCCCCAGTGGGATTCCCCCATTTCAGCTACGGCGCGAGTGGAACCCAGTTACAGCCCGCTGCCATTTGCAAGGGAAAGTGTGTTCCTGGTTTGGAAAATACCCTTCCATTTTAATCATAATCAACCAAGTATACAAAGATAACTACAGAGTATGCCACAATTTCTTTATACATGGAGCCAAGTTTACGACACATGGGACCCAGATCCTGAGCAACGGGTGCCTTATCACGGCTGTCACTGCAATCCAATCTGTCTGTCAATCAGCTGAGCGAGGTGCTTAGCTACAGGCATAACCTTCAGCCACCTCGGTGCATTCACTGGCAGTTGGTATCAGCTTGTATCGGTAGTATCAAATCTTTCCACTGATAGCTGAAGCTGGAGTAACACAGTATTGCACGTATATCTTCACTGTGATTTCCACTGGGGCACATGCTAAAGATCCCAGTCAGACTCTAAATAAACATCACTTGAACAAGAACCCAGGAGTCGGAAAGTAAGAAGGTTTTCCATTCCACACATATTTCGAGCTACAAATTCTGTTGGTTAACATTTTAATGAAGTCCTCTAACTGTTTTCAAACCTAGTCACATAAAGTGGGATTTTCTTTGGTTCTTTTATAAGGTTTAGTTCTTTTATAAGGCTCATGAAATGACTGCTCTGCAATCTACTGATGTTTTCTATTACAACATCCTGCCTACAAGGACAGCATTCAAGTGAAGGTGTCCGATTCTTCAGCTCAACTCACAGCAGCCAAACTTGTCACAGTGATAGTAGGAATATTTATTTTTACACAGGTTTTTGTCAAACTTGTTTAGACTGCCTGGCAGTACCAGCTGCTTTTTATCTAGTAATTCTTATGCAAGCAGAAGTCTGATGTGAGTCTGTGTTATCTATTTACTGAGGAACATATTAAAACCTATTACAATGACATGAAATCATGAGTTTGCTGAACAATGACGAGCATCTGAAAAGGGATATCTAGCTTTTAAAACAAGGATTTCAGCAATATTTTACTGATTTGCTACATTTCAACATTTCCATCATTTTCTCTCTCCCCATGTCTGGATGCTAATGAGTGTATAACTAATGGTGCCTGAACGTGCATAAATGCCATGCTGGGTGATGACACTCACTCACTTCATGCAGATGCACTACAATCAGCATTAGAGGATAATTAGACACATTATTTCCTTTCCGTTAGAGCCCAAGCTCCACTGTTGTTGGCTAAGGAGGCTGCATCTCCTTCTGACTTGACTGAGGCAAAGGGATTCAATTATGTCCTTGTACTTCTGTTCCCTTCCTTTGGTCTGCTTTGGCAAGATCATCCCATTCTGTGCTTGATTTACATCAAGACAAAGAGATACGGGGTTTTCTAACCTGCACAGCCAAGTCAATTTAGATCACCTAAGGCTGATTTTCATAGGTTAGGGTATCTCTGAATCGCTCAGTGGAAATGTGGCTCTTTAGCTGGAAATGTAATAAACTTCTCAGGATTCCACCCAGGCAGGTAATACATTCGTCACCTGATACTCGTCTCCCTGCACATCTGACAGCACGGTAGAGATGATCTTCCAAAAGGCTGCTGAACACACCTTGGAGGGTGGCTGTGCTCAGTTAGCAGTCAGCGACACGAATTGGCTTTGACTTTGCAGTAGGGGAGCGAGGATACCCTGTGAGTCACTGTGTGACATATGACTGTATGGCTTAAATGTCTTTGCTGTAAAAGGTTTTGAAACAACAGATCTATTTTTAGATGCAGCCAAACACAAAACTATTAATAGCATTGGATTAATATTCTCTTTGTCGACTAACATTATTAGAAACAGATTACTTGATTATCTCTAACATGTAAAATGGACTGTTCTCGTTTGACAACAGTACTCAGGAAAAATCCATGTCATATATGGTTAAGTTTTTAGAAGCTGCTTAACAAAAGTAGTAATGCCACAGAGCTACTGGGAAGACTGTGAAATCCCAATGTGTTTTCTGCTAATACATGGTAAAATAAATCTGACAACACGAAATGCCACTGCAAGCATCAGAGCTCAAGAGATACAACCACATCTTTCAACTTGGCTTTTAGTCTTCTGCTGCAAACTTGTTAGTTAAAGGCCTCACAAAAGCAAAGACAAAATGGGAGATAACACCATAAACTTTGGAAGTTGCAGGCTAGAAGTTACAGAACTACGGTACAAGCACAACTGCTATGTAAAGGAATTCAAAATGGCATGTCTGGGCTTAGATACTTCATGCAATAATGACAACTTCTTTCTCTGGAGGTGCGATGTGTCTCCTTCAAACCCCTCAAACCTCTTCTAAAGCCCTTGAATAACTGAGCACAGAGCTAGGACCTGTTACAGTCACCCCAAAATCAGGGGAACCACCATCCCAGGTTGTTTAATTCAACTGCATATTTGAATCCTTCAGGTGCCATATCTTCCTACCTTTAGCTTCATGTAATTAATTGTGTGAGATGTGGACAATTATGATGAAGTCCAAGACACAAAAGATTTCAGCTCCTTTGCTAAAACACAGTTGCCAAAATAACTCTCCCTTCCTGGAAGCTATCGAAGAGACACTCTAAAAACCAGCACACGTCAACTAGATGCAAATATAAGACTTGAATTAATACACATACATCTTCTGCTATCATCTTGACCTATTGATATCAAGTCATACAAAGATTAACTTGGACAACTGGCTCTCACCTAAAAATAACCTCAGTTATTAAGAAAAGGAAACTGCATAATCTTGCAGGAAATACTCAGTAAACAGTCAAAATACTGAGAGTGCTCCAAGCGAGCGGTCCATTTTCCCTAACATTCTTGCATATTTCTCCACCAGAAGGAGAAAAATACAATACAATCCACAATGTTATGCTAATACTATCCTCTGAATTACAGAAAAATATTATTAAAATGAATAACTAATAATAATATCAATAATAATAACAATAACATTCTTCATTTGTATCCTGGGTAGCGCATCAATTAACATAATCAATAATCTCCATGCTCTTGCGCTGCTCATTGAAATCAAAGTGACAGAAATTAAGAAAGGCTGATAACTTCAGTGAATCTAACATGTCCTTCCTCTCTAAAGAAAAAGATGGATAATTCTTTTGGTTTAAGCGGTAGTCTTTTGACCAAAGTATATTTTTGTGTTAACAATACTGGGACTTTTGTACAATGAAAAGAGGATGTCAGTAATCTCAAACAGTGGAACAAATGTCCTCAGTTAAACTTTATGTAACAACAGTGATGCCCAATTCAAAGCCTCACTGTACAGCAGGAATAAAACTTCTGCAAGGAGACAGGTGAATAACCAAATGGCAAACCTTCATGTTTCTTATGGGACGCTCTGCAGCCTAACTGTTTACCCCAAGTTCTTCCAAAAATGCTGTCACGCTAACTAAGCTTTGATACAGATCATCTGGCTCAATAAATTATTATTTAACTACGCGTTCAGATCTCAATGAGTATGCCAGTTATACTCCAGAAAGCTGCTAATACAACCTACTAATGGAATTCTGCAGTGAAATTCTAACATTAATCATTTCACACAGTAAGCGCCACATTGGGTTGAGCAGCTAGTCAAGTTAAAGAACATTTTTTTGATCAACTCCCATAAAACTAGAGTTCACCAGTCATGAAGAACAAAAGGACAGTAAAACATTGCCAAAATCTAAAATTAGTCATACCTCAGAAAGAACTAAGCAGTGACTTTAATAATGAAAAAGTTACAAGTTAGGTCACTGAAAAAGGATCCATCATTTTTCACTGAAATTACCGTCTTGCTATCTAGTATAGCACTTCTTTAAAAATACATACCACTATATTGAAAGTGAGATAGAAGAATAGAGACTCTATAAGACTGATGATTTAACCTGTTAAATATTAAGGTCTATATTTACAGCTCTTTAGCTCTAGGAACTTGATAAGTTTGGACTGGCAGACACAGTAGTTTCACCCTTCAATCCAAAGGTACAGCACAGCTCATTGCCGTTTCCAAAAGCACTAGCCATCTGATAATCCAGTGTCTTCCGTCAAATGAACCGACTGTTTCTTAATTCCACTAAGTCTTATTCACACCAGAAAACAAGAACTGTGAAGGCACCTTCTTAGCAGTCATAACACCGAGCTACAACGCCCGCATGACTTCTGGAAGTTACTGGTCCAGTGGTACCCATCAACATCTTCGTACTATGGTGAGGCAGGAGCAACCTGTTTCACCGTTGTCTGTGTCATTGTACTGCTGCCACAACATCTCTCACGTATCACTTCAAAATGAAAAGAAAGACTGACCGGGGGAGTGCTCAGGTTATCTGCATGAGAGCGCTGCTACAAATAAGGATTAATTTTTTTAAATCCAAAGAGAAAACACAAGAGCAAAAAAGAAAAGAAATGTCTCGGTATCTACTGGTTATTAAGAAACAGAGAAAACAAACTCCACCAGGTTTCTTTGTTTCCTTGCAAACAGCCAAACCATTTCAACATCAGCACATTGAATGCACTACAAAAAAATCCTAACTCCTCTGCAAGAACACGCACTCCTGCTAGAAATGGGGTCAACTAAATTGAAGTGCTGCAAATGGATACCGCAATGAATGTGAAAAAAAAATAGACATCTTTTCAGAGGAAGCAGATTTGAAGTTTGAACAGCCAAACAACTAATTAACTCACATTGCTTATAATAGGAAGTGAAATTAAGCATTATTAAGGATTTCATGCGCTGTTGGGCATCCTGAACCAAATTCCATTGTTGCTTACACTTTGCAGGGATTATTTGCGCAATCCCTAGTGATTTCAACATAGAAATTGCCAATATGTTTCTGAAATAAAGCTACTGAACTTGAAGCAAGAAGATTCATGATTGCTCTTGCATGTTGGTCTTATTAAAACTTACATTCTCTTCAGCTTCTTGTACTGGGTGAAAGCTGCAGCGGGAATGATTTTGATGAGGTTTTGTTCCAGACGTCTGAAAACAAACACAGTAATATACATGTTAGCTACACAATTATAGGACAGGAATAACATCAAACATGATAGCAAATTCTTATATAAATATAAAACAATTTTATAGAGTTTTTATGTGAAACAGATTTTTCTTTTGAAAGCCACTAAATGGAGGAAATACTGAGTAAATAACTTTGAAAATAAAACAATCTCATTGCTCAGACTAAATCTGTATAGAAATAAGTCATAGGCTATAGAAATTGCACCTTTAAAGCTCATGGAATTCATAAAAAATAGTAGGTATATTTTATTACTACTTAATCAAAGTTAAGGTAGAAAATACAGCTTTCCTTGACTAGCTGCTGTAAATAGAACATAGATAGCTAAACTAAAAGCCGTGCTATGTTGTGACACCTTAATAAACAGATTAATAATACTATCACAGTGCGACTCAGGAGCAACAAACTGTGGGAACCTGCTGAAAAACAAAGCGGAATTCACTGCAATATGAATCAAGATTTTTAATGGGAGGGGAGAAGTCTATGTTAACTCAGAGCAAAAAAGGACTGTATCTTCCTATTTTAATTACCAAACACTGAAGGTCTTCTAAAATATTCTCCACACTACATGAAAATGCTGTTGTTTTCATTTCTGAGATTGGTTTTGAAAGAAGTATACTTTATGAAGTATTATAAATGCATGTATCACTAGCATAAAATGTAAGCAGCTTTAAGATACTGCATACAGTAACCAGTAAGATTAATTTCTGTTCCTCCCCAGAAGTATTTTCTAGTCTTTGTCAGCAAGTTCCCAAATTCTTGCTAAAAGGACTATCTTCCCCTCAGATGAACCCTAAATATTCTTCTCATTTAGAAATGTAAAAATGGATCCCCATGCAATAATTGCAAATGACCATGGCAGCTAAAATTCTACAGTCAGAGCTGGAACCGAAAGCAAAATTTGATTTTACCTAGCTCTTGCTTATTCTTCAAACATTGTGTATTTGTTCCAAAAATGTCATAAAAAGAAACCATTTCAACAGCAAAAATCTGTGGTTGGAAATGGTTTAGAACTGAAATACAAAACCATAGAGGAATGATGGAATGAATCACTCTAGTCATTTAGAGCTGCTGCAGCAATGCAGAGGGCAGAAAAAATTGTAAAACCAGGAACAGAGATAAAATGAGATGCAGGGAGAAGTAAATCTTGGCTTTTAAAGGACTTGGGAAGAACACAGAGAAAAGGTGTAAGGCCCATCAGCCCTCTACTGAGCAGCATATCCTTCTGTCGATCTGTCCTTTCAATGGACAAAAAAAATCCCCTTGAAAATAAAATATTTTGCCAGCTCAGTTATACCCTGTTTAAGCTGTTTAAGTCATGCATATTGCGCTACTGGCACAGCCAACTTGCAGAGGCAACATGCAGGCACTCTTTTATTTCTGTGGTAGTCTATTTTAAAGGTTGTGACCAGAGTTAATTCTGTTCCTTGTTTTGTGATTTGAATTAGTGTCTGAGATTTCCCTTCCAGTCGATCTAAATATAATGTGCTTCATTTCTGGCAAGTCCACACTGAAACGCAAACTGCTGTCAGCTTCAGCACGCTACTATTGCCGGGTGTTTGTCACCAGAATTAGCAGTACACACACTCTTCCCATAAAGGCTTTTTGTCAGCTTGCCAGCTTGCTGTCTAACGGCTCCCAAGCATTCCTGTGCGGACGCATCGCGGGACAGGAGGGCCATGCCTGTCCAATTCCCTCGCCTTAGGGGCGGAAACCGGGGGTTCACAGGCGCTGTCCACAGGCGCGGCACAGCAGCCCTTACAGGGAAACGCCAACATGACAATGAGGGCAAACATGGATCCGTTTCATAATCACTTCCAAGGAAATTTTAGTGACTCAAGGGTGGAAAATATAGACAGAAATTTTCCCCCCCACGGGCAAAAAAAGCCAAAATTGGAATAGCCAGAGATCCCAAGCAATAAGAAAATTTCTAGAAAAGGTGAAAAGGAATACAGCAAAAGAGTTGTTTCTGAGTGCTACCTTCTGCAGCAGCCCTGCATTCTTCACCCTGTCCTACAAAATGTGCAGCAGATGGCCTCTACAGAAATAGATGGACAAGGCAGTTGTCATCTGCTGCTACATTTTCACCTCAGCACCTCACATTTTTTTAATTGTATGAAGCTCTTTGTAAACAAATGGCTAAAGACTACACTTAACACACTATGCTCAGCATGCTGCACTTCGCCGATGCTACCAGAGAAGCAACAAGCAGCACCGCGCACTCTCCTCAGGGGGTGTTTGCAGATTCCCACTGGGGCACAAAACACAGCTGATCTTGGACCATTAAATAAAGTGCAGCATTAGATACGCATGCATTTTAAAAGTATGAAGTACTAATCTGACCTCTGTTTATTTTTTTCATAAGTGCATGTTATAGGTTGGCAGGCATAGGCTGAAAACCACAATGTAGTTACACGATTAAAATAGTAGAAAACAAATTATTTGTCTTAATACTGTGTGCTTCCACCTCATAAACGCTCATAAACGACATGTGCAGGACAGTACAGGATCAAAAATCTCTAGGTAACACTAGGTTTTGCCAGCAGGGTTGTTGGCAATTTCAAGGTGATGAAGGCTTAATTATAAACCAGCATTATTCACGGTATCATGGGAAACGGCTGCTAGAGGTACCATCTTTCAAATCAAGTGAAAAACAGAGTCCTTACCTAGTGTTGTCATTTCTTTCTCCAGAAAGTGAAAAGCTAATCTAAATTTTACAGCCACATTTTATTTCAGAGAAAATTACCTAGTTTACCTAGAAAGTGACCTCTGGAAGTCTGCATTTTCACGGTCTATCCCTGCATGCCGTGAAGTGCTGTCATACACCATAAACCCACCTGTGCTAGGGCAAAGCAGCGCCAGTGGGTTCGTTTTTGTTGTGTATCCCCAGAACATACCATAAAATAACTTTACAACACATTTGAGAACTCTGTACAAGAGACACCATCCTAAAAGGCTAAATTTTGATCCTTTGAACTACTACCCCCCACATTTAGGATTTCTAACAGCTCAATAAAATTTTCCTTCATTCTCCTCTGGTATTTCACAAGCAGGTCTAGTTAAAAGACTCCACAAGTGGAATTCACCAAGCTGATAAAACAACTTGGCCGTGTTCAAACCTCTCGTGGGCTTTTGTTCCTCCTTTCAGCTCCCCGTTTCGCTGTGCCATGTCGCCTGCTGCCAGCTGCAGCGCTTCGATGCATTGAAGCACATCTCCCCCCTCCTGACACGCGGCAACGCTCTGCCTGCCTCTCCAAGCTTTATTTTGGTGTCTTTGACAACAACATCACAGGACAAGAACACAATTGCCTTTCTCTTCTCCAATATATTATCAGAAATTGGAAAGTGTGAGGCCCCGATGGATTTGGATGCATTTTTCTTGTAATAACATGGTGTTAGACAGGATAAAGTCCTCCTTCTTCCCACTCTCTTTAAATGACTTTGCAGCAATGAGAGAAAAAAGTAAACATACCAGACAAAACAAACAAACAAACAGGTGGAAACTATGCAGTTAAATATGAAAAACTATCCCAGAGCAAAGAATAAGCACTCAAATTCCCATGCTAATTCATCTCCAAGTTCACTGAGGCGCAACTCTTTTCATCACCTCCTCGTCTGGCACCCGCACGGCTCAGATCCAGGATGGCAAAACACAAAGGATCAAAAACCTCCGCCCAACGCAGCCCGCACAGAGCCAGCTCGCGCTCTGCGGAGTAACGGAGCCATTTGTCTTGAAGAGTGATTCCCCTGCAGAGTGGGGGAGACAGACGTATTAATTTGGGCTTAACTATCTCTCTTTCATTGAGGGAAAGAAAGAATTTGTTATTTGGGTCTCTAATGGAGCAGTTTGCTAGCAATTTTCCCATTTCAAACACCGTCTCAGCTGCTAATGTGTGATGTTTTGTCAAGCTTACCTACCCATAACATAGACAAATCACTAGCTTGGAGAAAAGGCGAGAGGGAGGGAAGCATCAGTACTGGTAATTCCTAGCTGTCAGATGAACGGAGCCCACAGCCGAGACAGCCACGCTCTGCTAACAGTGTCACCGAGCTCCTGCCCGAGACGCGTCGGAAACGTCCCTCCGCAGTGGGCAGTCACGAACGGCCCCGCCGGGAGAGAGAGCAAGCGAGCGGAGGAGCCAGGGTGCTCCGGATCACGTCGCTCAGCTCCCGAGGCCGGCGTTCCCCGGCAGCCAAGAACCACAGCAATCTCCGAGGGAGAGACAGCGTGAGCTCAGGTCGGGGCGCAGCAGTAACCTGCGGCCCCCTCGCCTCTGGCAGGAGGCACGCCGCCCGCGTGAGGGCTGCTGCGCAGGGCAAGCCCCTCGCTTTTCTCCTGCTCTGGGAGCAGGGATCTGAAAGCAGCTGGGTAAGGACCGTCTGGGGGAAGTGAGCAGCATGTGCACCCGTCCCAGGGACAAAGCCCAGGGCGCCGGAGAACTGGGTGTGTTAGGAAGAAGGAAACTTCTAGAGCACAAAACAATGAAGAGAGAGACTGTTCCTCCTTGCCAAGGAGTGAGAACAACTGGATTATAAAAGCTGCTTGAACCACGATGTTACATTTAACTTATATTTTGGACTTCAATATCTGATCGTACATTTTGGGCCCTGATAAAGAAAAGTTCAAAGTTCACACATATATTTGCAGTATTTGAGAGGAATAAATTGTATTTAAAATCTATCCTTCTTCGTACAAATAGGGGCTAGATCTGATCCCTGTCCTGACCCCTTTCTTGCGTCTCCATTTCAAATGTAAGCTTTATTCCTACTATGCACAACAGGCTGGGGTAGCCACACGGAAGTCTTTGCCCAAAGGCACCCTTGTTGGGAAGGAAGGGAAGGAAGGGAAGGAAGGGAAGGAAGGGAAGGAAGGGAAGGAAGGGAAGGAAGG
>Ga0065711_1005456_pt1 | contig 20197 bp, 10 predicted proteins | sample Hoacrofraction12_FD_59098 | JGI IMG/M metagenome (GOLD analysis project Ga0065711, IMG submission 59098) | Hoatzin crop microbial communities from Cojedes, Venezuela - Epithelial fraction 12 v2 (version 2) | ecosystem: Host-associated > Birds > Digestive system > Esophagus > Crop | place... | reverse complement strand
CAGCTACATCTACCTTTTCTTATGAAAAGACCTCCCAGTCTCTCATCAATATGTAGATACTTTCTGATCGGGGTGCTGATGAGGATGAAGGATAAGGGCTCATAAATTTACTCCATTTAGGTCACGCTGCCATTAGTGGCAGCAGCAGTATTGTTTGCCTGTACATTTAGTTCAGGCAGGACCAGGAAAAGATATAACGTCAATCAGCGGTGCTGATTGCAGCCAAAATGCTAAAACTGTGTCCTGGGCTGCGTCAGCAAGAGAGCAGCCAGGAGATGAGGGATGCTTATTGCACGGTATTCAGCACTTGTCAGGCCATACATGAAGTACTATGCAAACATTATTTCTGTATATGTGTATAATGTTACATATCATTGCATTACATATACATGAAGAGATATCTGCAATATTGGTAGATGGTTTTTAGTACCTGTATCGTGTGATTTCATCATTTAGCTCTCCTGTGTGTGAGTGTGTCCCCTTACAATTTATTGCTTGCCAATGCCTAGGGCCAGTATGTGTGAGACCAAGTTCCCCATCAGCTCTGAGATACAGCTATATGCTGTTACTGTCTTGATGAGGATGTCAGGACCATCACACCATGGTAACGGAACAGGAGCAGATTTGCAGCTCTGGCAGGAATTATGGAATCATGGAATAGAATCACACAATGCTTTGAGTTGGAAGGAACCTTTAGAGGTCATCTAACCCAACCACCCTGGCAGTGAGCAGGGACATCTTCAACCAGATCGGGTTGCTCAGAGCCCCGTCCAACCTGGCCTTGAAGGTTTCTAATTACTTTTAACCCCATCGGCAGTGCAGCCTCCGGAAGCAGCGGGATGTGTGGGGAGCTGCATCCTCGCTCACTGAGCCCTGGGAGGGTCAAACACCCCGTCCTGTGGCACTTACACCCAGAGCTGTCACCTGCTTGGTCCTTGTGTCAGGGATTTGACTGCACCTAGCAACTAAAGGCATCAATAGGCACCTTTTAGCCTAAAATATCTTCAGCTTAGCCATTTTAATTCAAAATAAACAGTATTGTTTCCTGTAGCCCTTTATCATCAGCAGAATGCATCCTGCCAGATATATGATAGAAAATGTGATCAGAATATAAATGTTGAATTAATTTTAAATCCATTAGTTTTAATATAGAGATGTCTCTATAGCAGTTCAAAATATTGTAGAGAAGAAAACAACATACGGTGTTGCTGCAGAACAAATATTGGCTTTAGCCAGATTAGCAATATTAAAACGTCTTTGTTATTTTGAGTCGCTGAACTATGTAGAGAGAACTATTTATATCAGCTTTTCAGCTTAAAAGGGAAGACAACTCTGAGCATGGACAATTATGTATATTTGTAAACGAGTGGAAAAGTATGGTTTATTTATAAAGGAGTTTGTATGCATATATTGGTATGCAGGTTTTATATCCAGATAGTTCACTTGAATGGTTTTTATTATTTTCTTTTTCCTCTAGACAACCAAGAGAGAGGAATAATCCATAGCCAAAATAAAATATTGGCAAGAAACTCTGAAAATACACAGGTCAAGACCTCGCACCATAATCTTTAGCATGTTCTTGTCCCCCTCCAATTAAAAGTATGATTTTGTAGTGCACCGACAGTAAAATTCAACTCCCCATGTCATCACATTAATGATACTGGAAAAGGAAAGAAGATTCGCACTTCCATATTTTTTAAGTGTTAAGCTTCAAAATTGCATGCTATGAACCGTGCACTTTTGTAGCTCACAACCCGCAAGCTGTGCGATGACACCCCAAATCCTGTTTTTTGCTGTTTATAGGGTTCTTCTCAGCTAACTGCAGCTGTGTAAAAGCTATGCACCTAATGTAAGATAATCATCCTCCTGGAGTCAATGGAGAGGCACACAGAGGGGAGAAAAAAATTCATAGGCTATTGAAGGCACCTGTTTGTGATGGGTGGAAACATCCTTTAGAACTGTCAAGTGTAATGATCTTTTATTCTTTCTTTTTCTAAAATAATATCACTTAGCATAAGAGAAAGTTGGATTTTGAAACTCTCTATTACTGACTAGTCAGATTTAAAAAAAAGTCATGGAAAGTTGTGTGGAAGAAGATAATGACATTCATCACAAATAAAGATTTTAATATTACTTATCTGCCTTTATTCCTTCTATCTAGAAATGTCAAAATACCTGACAAAGGAGAAGAAGTATCACTGTTGAGTTTTGCAGATAGGGAAACTAAGTACTGTCTGCTACTTTACTCAAAGTCACAGAAGACTGCCATAATATCCCAAGTTATTTTACCATGTCTAATGCCCTGGCCATTGGAACATGCTGCTTCCAAGAAGTTTTCAGCCCAGATTGGATTTCCATTACTGCTCATAACTTTCAATTGAGCCATGTATAAAATCTACAGCGCTGTTTAAAAAAAATGTAATAAACTCTAAATGGCTTTCTCAGTCACCAGGTCACGTTCAAATTGACGCTTTGCAGAATCACTTTTTCTTGGGTTTTTTTCAGAGAAAAAAAGAGAGAATCAGCTTTTAGCACCCTCTCCTCTTGCCAAGAACACTTGGCCTGTTGCTGATCCTAGGAGAAGGGTTTACGCTTATTTCCTTAATAGGTGAAATTGATATTGGTACTTCATCATGAATAAAAGTGCTGTGTGTAATAGCTGTAGATTTTTTTCACTTTTTATCTTTTATTTAAGTAAATATCTTTTGTATTTAATTCTTCCTCTTAACTCTTTTTCTTTTTTCTATTACTCTGCAATGGAAAGGAAGATGCTGCATTGAGCAGAACTTCCTAGAAAATATTTTACAAAGGCTTTTTGAGATTAAAATGAGAAGGCACTTCTAAAACAGAAAGAAAGCAAAAGATACATTTGTGGTCATATTAATGGTGAGCATTTTTTGCAGTCCTCATAGCATTATTCATGTTTTGATATTTATCACAGAAATTCTCATGCTTTTACCTTATTTTTTACTTTTTTTCCCCACAAATCTTCCAGGTTTTACAACATAAGAATCTTGACTTTGACCACAAGAGACTCAATCCTTCTTACAAAATTTAGTGTTAAATCTCACACCCTGCCTGTGTATTCATGCGTATCACCTAACCAAGCTTTGCTATGAAGTTCTGGTGTCTTTTATCTTATGGGAAAATCCTTATCCGTGAGGATTTTTCAGGTTCCCCACTCACAACGGTTGTCCAGCACTTTGTGAATTGTTAGGAACTGTGATACATCTGTGGAATCAAACTCTTTAAACAGTCAATAGTTTTTAAAGATCAATAGCTATAGTTTCGGGAAGAAAAAGAAAATGTTCTCCATTTGCTAGCAAAAATAACAGTTTTTACAGGCTAATGAGGCTCATGGGTTAGATTTCACAACTCACCTGTCTTACTTATAGTGAAAGCTGGCTCAGAGCTGGTTCTAAAAAGCATCGCCTGAAACAGGTGTAATTTGGTTTCATTTTGCATAATCAGCTGCTGAGCGGGCTGGCAGGCTGTGCAAACCTGCAGCCCAGATCCGACCGACTGAGGGATTGCCTGAAAAGGTTCCCAGTCCATGGATTTAGGCAGATGGTGGCATCAGGCCAAAAGTGACGATCTTTTAATATTTTAATAAAATAATAATACTTTCTTAAGTGTCTGCTTCTTATAACAAGAGCAAGTAAACATTTAAAAGTTGGGTTGTTATCTTTCAATAGATACTTAAACATAGATGTAGCTAAATGTGTGTCTGTGCATGAGGATATTTTAAAGCTTATGCAAATACATATATACATAAAGTACAAATATATATATGAAAAATAGAAAACTGGAGTGGTTGGCAGCAAAGCTTGACTATTTCCTGCTTAAGGTACTTTTCAGCATTATCAGAAAGCAGTGTAAATATTGCGTCTGTTGTTCCTGGAAAATGCCAGAAAATGTTGCTGCTTTATTGTGTGGGAGGAAGGAAGCAAAAAAAAGAGATGGTGCTGGGAAATAGTGCACTGTAGGAGAAAGAACTGGCTAAACATTAGTTTGTAAAGTTTTACACTTGCTATATAAAAACTCCCTCCACTCATCTGGATTTCAAGTTTAGAAATCATCCATCTCTTCTCCATGTATGTGCTTACAGAAATGGACTCGGGCTTTTGTTGGGTTTTGCTGTATTATTATTTCTTTTCCTACCAAAGGATGCAACTATTAAGCTGGTGTAGATTCCTCTGAAGATAAATCAGTGCAAAACGGTAACGTCCCATTTTCACTTTTTAATACTGTATTTTAGACATCATGTCTTTGCCTTTGAACTAAAATAATAAAGATGTCTAATTTGTATTTTTCTTGAGTTTAGTAGTTAAATAGCTGTCGTCTCCGTTCTCTCCTCTGTTTTACAATGCCCGCAATTGCATTTAATTTTCTACTCTTGCAAGCTGCCTAGTTAAGCTTAAAGAGTTTATACCAAACAGAATAAACCAAAATTCTTTGATTTTTGATAATCATATAGTTCTGCTTTTATGATTTCAAACCAGTGCCATGTTTTTTTTAACATGATTTTATTAAGTAGAGAACAGTAAACAATTCAATCATTATAAAATATAAGCTGGAAAGATCTCAGGATCTCACTCTTCCACCCTACCAGAGTTCAAATACAAAGACCTGGTTGTGAAAAATATACATGACAAAAGATGAAGTGGGGGAAAGGGACCCCAAAAATTAAATCTGGAAATTGCCTGAAATGAATGGCTGAGTATAGAGGGTGGGTTTCAGCTCCCAGGTTAAATGACAGGGATTGTCCTCAGCAGAACTTGTCTTTTAGTTAAAATTCAATATTTAAGGCTTCGATCGTAAGCACTGATCAGCGGCTTATGTTTTGAGATTAATTTGTGTTATGAGGCTGCTTCTGTAGGCTCCTTACTTCATTAACTATAGGAGTTGAACAGTTGGAAACAGGAATAGTCAGCAAGAAGTCAAAAGAGAATGACAAGAAACCTTGTGGGTAAGCCTCAGGGTCCTGCTTTAGTTTTGATGCGAAATAATGTGCTTTAAAATTTTTCGTGTGGTACTTGTCAAGGTGTGCAGTCTTTTCTTAGTACCCAGGCTGAGCTCCTTCAGTCCTGACAACTGCTTTTGAAACGTTAATATATGTGAATGTGAGTTACCTCGGATGTTGATGCGTGATCTGAAGGAAACATGACTTCTAGATCTGGCTTTCCTTTGCTTTGCAGCGTGGCTGGGCTCTCTGAAAAGAGGGCAACCCAAGTTCATTGGACATTTCCCAGTAGAACAGTTTTTCCATGAGTAATACTGAGAGCAAAAGTCTCAGTTTTGGCTAAATTCTGATTATGTCAGCTGTCCAAGATACCGGTTTGCTTTTTCAGTGCTTGCTGATGGTGAGGGTATTCCAGATAGCTTTGGGAGACTGAAAATGTTTGGTAATTAAATGGTATCTTGAGTTTCCTAAAAAACTGTGGCATTTCTACGTGATGAGAGATGTGATTTCTATTAAAAAATACTCTCCTCTGCATCTCCAGGGATCCTTTTCCTAAAAAAATTCCAGTTTCCATACAACTCTTAGTGCATTGTTTGGTTGTATGAGGCATTGCTCTTCTATTAGAAATATGGTTCTGTTTCTAGTTTGTGGAGTTTGGGGGAATTGATCCACCGGTAAGTATTTTGACAAAGTCTAATCAAATCAAAATTATGGAGCTTATGATAGACTTGAAAGGTTTTAGCAGCAGGCTTCTGGCAAGCTCTTACAGCAAAGAGTGCAAATAATGATTTTCTGAAACTTTTAATTTGGCCAAGTACAAACAGGTTAGCTTGAGGACATCTCCTTGATGGCTGCTAACTCTTGGATAAATTTCAAAGTACCACTGCAAATTATAAAAGTATTAGAGTTATTAAGAAAACAGCTGGGGAAATGAATATCACTAGGATTGTTAAATGACCTTAATAAAGGGATTGATACTGTTGCCTCATATTTTCTGACAATTCTCAAGAGGGCTTGGGAAAGAAATTGAAGTCATCATCATGCAAAACGGAGGTTGGAATATTAAGTTGTGAGGACATATATTCCATGACAAGAAAAGCTGAAGATTTTTTTCCAAAAAAAGGAAGAAAAAGAAACTGAGAGAAGGTAATCTAGCAAAAAGTGAGCGAAGATTATATTGCTTTTAGAAGTGATACTTGGAGATTCATGTATTTTCCTTCCACTTTCAGTGTATTTCACCTTCATGGTATTTATTTCACTTAACTTTCTCTTTCTCTTTGTTATTTTCTTCTTCTCCTTTCCCCTCTTTTTTGTGTCTTTCCCTCTCTCTTTTCTTCTTCTTAGGTTTAAAACAGCTGCAGAAGAATATCTCCATGTGCCTCCTTAGATGTACGTTGTTTTTTTTTAATAATGATGAGTTGTATACATCTCTTTTCCCTTCAAAGCACACGAAACATTTCACTTGCACTATTTTTTTAGCTATTGCCACAATGCAGTGATCTTTCCAAAGGTTGTAGCAGTTTCAGAAAGTTACCACAGCATTTGGAAAATAGGGAAGTATCGCAGATGGAGAAAATTAATCAAATAAATAAGAATGTTGTGAAAATAGGGATTTTTATTGGACTTACTAGAAGCATTTTGGAGGCCCACGGCAGTAAATATCACAACATCCTAAAGAAAGAATTCTGCTCTAAAGGGCATAAGCTCTCAGTAGGCAATCAGTAAAGAGCATTTTATCATAACTTTAATTTTTAAGAGCGAGACTACAGGAAAGAAGACTTTTTGCTGATAGTCCCATTAAATAGCTTCTTACTACACAAGCAGTCCCATCAGGAAGAATTACAGTTAATTTGAACAGCACTATCTTTGTTTCAGAACTCTAATGCATATCCCACGCCACGCAAGACGTCTGGTTGTCAATGGAGCGTCTTCACTACAACCCCATGATTTCTGCCTTTTTTTCTTGCGACACTTACCTTGCCGTCTTCATTGACCTCCAGCTGTTCAGACCTTGTTTGATTTTATGTCGTTTCATGGTAGTGTGTCTAATAGCTCACCACTGTCTCAGTTGGCGCCAAGTCTTTAGTTTGCTATTGGCGTGGAGAGAAGCAGGCCACCTGCAATCTCGCATCGATGCCACCGCTTCCCGTGACGCCCGAGGTTGCCCTCGGAGGCTTTCTCTGTAAGTACAGACAGCGGCCAGGCTGCTCCACGCATGCACAAAGGCCCACTCTTACCTTTGCTGTAGGCAATAGCTGAAGGCATGGTAGTAGATATATTCCTTGCTGCACACTCGAGCATTTAAATAACATAGAGGTGCCATTCTGTGCCGGTTGAGCAAGTGTGGATGTGCTGGGGAGCTTGTATTTAACATTGCTGCACTGGGAGAAGAGAGCAAAGAGCTGAGCTCAGGCCAAGTTCCCGAGTGCTACAGCAATCTGGAAAACCACACAGAAGTCCGAGGTGGTCTTGAAACAGTATTTTCAGCTGTGTTGTGCCATTTGAAGTCCTGTATTCCTAATTTTTCTTTTTCTGTTTGTTTTTTTTTTTTAAATCTGCTCATTTCCAAGAAGGTTTGGGCATTTTCTCCATAAATCCACTTTGCTAAAGTAAATCATATCACTCTCTGTAGAACAGAGACTGCAGCCATTACTCAGATGGTTACTGTCTTCAGTAAGTATTGCAGGCGGTGGGGAATTTGCTCACAGCAATTAGTTAAGCTGTTTTACTTTCAGCAGAAGAGAAGACAGTTGAGTCTAGCATGCAGAACAGAGAAGGAATCACGAGCAGTTCTCACAATAGGGGCAGAGTGCGTATAAACAGAAATAGCATTTGAGAACAGAAGACCCGTAGGGCATTATTGGCACGTGTTTACAAATGACATGAGAATGTCAGTAGACAAGTGGGGGAAACAAGATGATTTCTACACAGTCAAAGCTTAGGGCATGACAGGGGAAATGTAAGATATTTTCATGGACCATTTCACTCATCTGAAGGTATGTAAGTGAGATAATGGATGAAATAGTGTAAAGATGAGAGACGTAGATGTGGCATAGGAACATTCAGTCCATCTCCTGTCTCTCAGTTGGACTAGTTGACTCTGGAAAACTCCAGTGGTAGGTGAGCTTGTGAAGTCACAGAAGGAGATTGTAAAATAAAATATAAAGGAAAGACTGTTACATTAGTTCAAGACTAAGAAACCGAGGGAAAAGAAAGGCAGACAGGAGACTGAGCTTGGAGAAAAGATGAAAAGGAGAAAAAAAAAAAAAAAAGAATAGTGGTAGAAAATTGATGTAAAGGGAGAGGTAAAATAGAACTTGCCTTTTGTAGCCCCTGGGAAGCATGTGTTTTTATAGATTCTGTGAAGACTGTGTTTGATGGGGGCTTTTTCCTCAAGCAACAAATGAAACAAAGTCCGTATTATGTTATTTTTGCCACTCTTTCTTCAGGTTTGCCTTTACTGTCCAGACAATATCCGTTAATTTTTCAGGATCAGAGTATATGTGTTGTCTAATTTTAAGTATCCAAGATATCGCAGAAGTGCATGAACAGATAGAATCCTTCTTTCTCTTGAGCCTAGCCTATCTCTGCTTTACTTCAGTAACTGACTGACTTGGACATTACTGTTTCTGTGTTATTTCTTTAACTCGTTCTACTTTGTAGTTGCATGTTATTGGATGAAACTCCATGAGTTAAAGAAATCAAAATCAACAGGTGTTGAACATTTTCTTCTGCAATATAGGATCCTTGTGGAATATGAATTCCTACTACATATCCACTAAGATGTGATACTGTTTCATCACATACCAGGAGAACAATGTTTAACTCTTCAAACATAATAATGGACCCTCTTAAACAAGTAGCTCTTTTTTTTCTTATAAAGCATATTTTAAAAGTACTTTAAAGTACTTTTTTATAATAAACAGTATTGTAAAAAAAAATTGTGATGTACTTTAGTCAGTGGGTGTGGGAGACTTCTACCATCATATTTAAAAAGCTTTGGGGTAAATAGAGAAAGAAGTTCCAGAAACCGGAATTTCATTGCGGACGTAGATGGGGTCAGTGAAGAAAGAACATGTGGAGAGAATTCTAAGATAAAAGAAAGGATAAGAAATAACATTCCATTTTCTGCTGTTTATGAGAAAGTATATATAGGTATAGTCTTAAAATTTAAAAATATAAATAGATTTCTTTCTGTTTAAGTTCCATGTTTTTCCAAACTTTTCCAGAAGTTTGACCATGGTATATAGGGAGCTGGAACTTTTCATTCGTCTTTTCAACCCAGTCTCAAAAAAACATGAAATGTGGGGTGCTACCAGCTAAAGACAGGTATATACGCTCAGTACACCACGTCCTGTGAGTAGATGACCTCTGAGCACTTTGTTTCACTGGGTAGATCAATCATATTCTGTGAAATAACCCTGTAGATCAACTATGTTTTCCACTTGGCCAATTATAGCTTGGAAATGCCATTTTTGGTCACTGAATTAACTATCCGTTTCTCCTGTGTGATGCATCAGCTGTGTCTGTTGCAGAAAACTTTTAAGTCATATGGCTGCCCGGGAAAGATGCTTGTGGTTAAGGGACTCAGGAGTCCAATAATCTATTGATTCTGCCTTAGCTGTGCTATATAGTCTTAAGAAAATCATGGAAAGTAGAATTTGTCTCCAAACTCTGTCTCAAATGCAAGGGTCAAATCTAATCTTGTTTATCATCCCTCTGCATTCTGCAGAAGTATCTTCCGAAGGGGATTCCTCCTAATCTAGGAGAGTAGCTCGTGATGGTTGGACTATATCTTCTGAAGAAGCCTTCCTCTCTTCCACATTTCTAAAGACAGCCTAGCTAAAGAGCTTAGGCTGCATGCCTCAATTTTACATGTTTATGGTTAGATGAAATTAAACCAACCCTTAATCTATCTGCAGATTTGTCATATGCAAATTAATGTATTAATGTTTTGTTTTCATCTTTTTCCTGTAAAGGCAGTAATTTGATATGACAAAGCTGACTGTGTTGCGACATACAAGTACACAGCACTTTGGGAGTCATAAAGAGCAGAAACAGGATAGATGATTAGTGGCACAGAAGACAAAAACTGATCTGTATAATCGTATTTTACATTTTAGTCATCAGAAATTGCAATGACCAAAACTACTCAATTTAAGCTGCATCATTTCCTAAAAGAAAATAATATCGAGTATTGTAAGATTTGTATTTTCAAGGAAATGGAAAGTATTTCAGATTTGTGTTTGTGTTTACATCTCCTCCTCCACCCTTCCATTTGTTAGTCTTCTTTCTAGCAACTCCCAGCTGCCCCATGTTAACATTACTGTAGATGCTGCTAGTACAGAAGAAGGTCAGTTTGAAAGACTCTATGTTTTGATTTAAATTATTTATTATGACATTTTATGCCTACTAATAAGATGAGTCATATGCTTTATTCATCATAGAGTTTATCTTTACAAATAGTCATGAAAGAATTACTCAAGGATCACAAGCTAGACCTCTAAATGGAAGCAGTCTTCTAAATACATAATGCTCAAAATGCTAGGAATTATTTGAAAAAAAAAAATAACAACCCAAACAAACCACCAAAAACCCCACAATTAAACAAAGAGCAAGAGTATATTTAAGAAATTGTATAATGACAATGGAAATATAAACAGAAAAAAATATGAATGCATGCAAGTTTATCTGTATCAAATTCGATAGGTGCTTTGATGAATCATCTGTTACGTGGTACAAGTAATCAGAAAACATCAGTCTTACATCAGTTTTAAACATAATTCATAACATCTATAGGAATTGCTTTCAAACAATTACATTTTTAAAATTAATAGCACAACTTTCATGGAATCATTATAAGAGGAGAAATATGAAGTCACCAGCATTAACAAATCATATGATATTGTGCAGTTACACTGAACTGAGAAACTATTTGCATTTTCTTAGAAGATATCAATGGATATCATAATATCAGTAGGAGAATTAAAGATTAATGATTATACTTTATAAATGTGTATTTTGGTGGAAGAAAGAAGAGACCAAAGTGTACTAATAACTGAGTATTATACTGGAAATATGGGAGGTTTTTTTGCTTTTTCCAATATTCAATTGCATCTACCAGAGGCAAGAGGTATTTTTAAAAAAAGTAAATCTAGACTCTAAGTTGATTTATCCATGTGGATAGGACTTGGATCCTTCTGGCTGGGGTGACATAGATGGACTTATTATTACTTTTTAAGGGGGGGTGCGTTGTGGTTGAGGAAGGGATAAGTCTACCTGAATGTTTGTGTACATTTGGAGAAGAGAAAGGGATTTCATTGATTAAACCTCCAATCACTTTTACCATCCAAGGTAGAGAAGGGAACAGAAATTTTTGCTACAGACCTTGATTTGTCCATCTGGGGACATTTTGTCGCAACGTGAAATATAGTTGGCATCAGCATTTTACGACTTGGGAGAACTAAGTGCTTCACAATTGGCGTGCGTGTCGCAGGAGAGGTGGCAAAGTCAAGGCCAGCGTTGTGGACGGAGAGAACAGCAGGGCATTCTGAGCTAGGTTTAACTAGCCAAACTCTTTTCAGTGGTGCCCAGCGACAGGACAAGGGGCAAAGGGCACAAACTGAAACGTAAGAAGTTCCAGCTGAACAGGAGGAAGAACTTTTTCACTCTGAGGGTGACAGAGCCCTGGAACAGGTTGCCCAGAGGGGTTGTGGATTCTCCTTCTCTGGAGATATTCCAGACCCGCCTGGACGCGGTCCTGTGCAGCCTGCTCTGGGTGACCCTGGGGTTGGACTAGATGACCCACAGAGGTCCCTTCCAACCCTGAACATTCTGTGATTCTGTGATTCTGTAGGTAGAAGAAGATGTTTTATTTAATGTAAGTCAGATGGCAAGGCAGGTCTGTTTTCTTACATCTGCTCCGCGTCAACAGATCTTGCTAATTCAAAAAGTGTGCTTGTAAGGAGTGTAGTGTGAGACCTGCAATTCATGAAAGCTTCTGTTTTGTCCTTGACCTTTACATTTCAGCACTTCCACAATCTGCTGGAGTCTGTTGTTAAATGCCAGCCTGCAGTTATAAAGGCGTGAAAAATTATCAGTTATAAAAAGAATTGCCTTTCAAATGAAGATCAATACAAATCCTCATGTTGAGGCAAACAGAGCTACATGCAAAAGCCTTGAAATGCGGGAACGCAGGGAACTATTTGTATTCTGACAGCACGAGCAGTGGCAGGGTGAAGGAGGCCACTTTCTACTGTGTGTAAGTCTGCATGAAGAGCATTGCAGCCTGTTGGGAGACAGCTCGCAGAAAGGTAGACATTCAACAGAATACTTGAGGTTTCTAGCAAAGAGGAAAGGGAGACTGAGATATGATGATGATGCAAGCCATCCTTTGAGTTTTTTATGCAACTATCCCAGCGAAGTTCGCATATCAAGGGTCAGTGGATGTGTAGTAGCATGCTTGACCCCAGAGTAGATTCTGGATCATATAATCTTCCAAAAAGCCATGACCACTAGTCTTTTGCAAGAGCAGAGGAAGTCATCTCACCATACTTTCAGCTTCCAACGTGTGGAAGCCTACATCTGAGCTGTCTATAACGTGCCAGTTGTTAATGGGAAGACCAGGAACTTTTAGTGAGTGGTTCAGCTGAAGATGAGTTTGTAGTGCCCTAAATGTGCCCTGACACTGTATAGGCACTTTAGACATCTGTCAGAGTAGAGATCTATATTGTAAATATATTTCTATGCTCAGTTTAAAATGCCTTTTTTTTAATAATTGCTACATTCCCCCACTGTTTTGTTTTATTGCAGTGCTTCTAGTTCATTGCTTTTCAAGCTTATGTTCAGTGTGAGAAAAATTATCATATTAACAGACAGAGAATTCAGTTGTGAATTTATTTTGGGAAAAAAGAGACCTCAAAAGATGGTAGCCTGCACACCCCTTAAAATTTTTAATATACCATCTGTGCACCAGGTCATATTATGTACAAGAGTCTTTGCAGTTGAAAATTGTATTTTCCACTCCAAATGGAACTACATGCAGCCCTTATCCAATTTACACTGGAAAGAAAGGTCCTTGAAGACTTTGGGGGTTTAGAAAGTACTCCCTAACTACTGTGAAGTATCATAACTAATAATAAATACTACATCAGAGTGAGAAGGGTTAGGAAATTTGGAAGAGAGCTTGAAGAAGGTGTGAGATATTTTCACAGAGATGCTGACTCTCTTGTCTGGTGAAGATCTGCGTTTTGAAATGTTAAAATAAGATTTTAATCTGTTCAGAAGTATCTCAGATGGTGTTTGGTTTGTTTGGGTTTTATTTTTTTTGATTTTGAGGCCTTGCATTGTTTCAGTTGGGATCCTCCCTCTTGCCCAGGTCGCTGCAGACAAACTTGTATTCCAAATATGTGGCAGGGTGTAGGAACCCTTACTAATTACAGATATATTGTCTAGTGTTGATTAAAAAGAAATAAAGACAGAACAAATGTTTTCAGAGAAATCTCCTATATTCTGGGGACAGACATAAATGCAAATACAATAAAAGCATGATTTCTGTTTGTGAATCTTCTCATTAAGCTTGTCAACATAAACTTTTAATAGAAAAAACTGACACATTAGCAGCTATTTAGAATTGGTAGGCTAAGTCATATTTTAAAATACCAATTCTCACTAAGCTTTTTTAATGCTTTACTATGCTTACAAGAAAATTACAGGACTCGGGGTAGATTATCCATGTCATGAGTGTTTGAAATTTCATCTGTTTTAACTATTTGATCTTATTCTGTTCAGGAAAGACATTCCATGCTGGAAATGTCTAACAAAAGTTAGAGAACCGTATCAAAGTTATAACAGTTTAAGAAATTACCTGATTTTTCTATTCGGACCTGCAAATCACAGCTGGTTATAAAATATGCCAGTCAAACAAAACATATGAGGGCACTTTCAATGATCTTTAAAACCTTCAGAAAGAAAGGTTTCTATTTGATGGCTGCCTGGTATTTTTTTTTTTTTTTAAGCACTTTGGAAAATTGCATCTGAGATGAGATAAATGCAGCTGCACATTTAAATTAAGATTATCCTTAGGCTAGTAATCTCATTTACTGTTCAGCAATTTTAATTCGAGTCAAGACAGTACAATTAGTGTCATCATCCTGCTGGTATTTCTCATTGCTTTGTGGCTGTATTTACTGTTGTTAAGACAAGACAACTCATATAAAGTGTAAGTCAAGATAATACATTATTAAAGGGAGAATATGTCAGCAAGTATTGCTGGTGCAGCCTGATGAGCGGGACTTGCCTTCAGACATTGATTCTGTGTTAGGTCTAAGAAGAAGGTCTCATTAAAACACTTGGCAAACTTAATAAATTTCCATTTTAACATGCAGATAAATTTATTTCAAATGACATTCTGAAAAAATGTGTTGTTTTTTTTCCCCTTCTTTTAATTGCTGGCTTAAAATTATAGCTGTTTTGAATATTTATATTATGGGTACTAAAACTGTAAGAACCATTTTCTGTATGATAAATTTTATTCCCCCTAATCAGAAGGGATTTTGCTGTTACCTGTCCAGGCTGTGTTTAGGAAGGTATTTGTTCTGAGTTGCGTTGTAGTGCGGCTTGTGTGAATATAAAAATGTCAGCCATTTCAGATACGGACAGTAGCTCCGAACATGCTTTGCCTTCCCAACTAGCATAGATTTGAGGGCTTTTTATTAGTACTATACTGTATTTTCTACATCTACATTAGCAGGTCCCAGAGGAACCCAAATTTCCATGGGTAGGTCATTTTCTTCAAGCCTTCAGCATTAATTACATTTCTGAATTTGGAATCCTGGCAGTCTGATTTTATCTTTATTTTTTTCAGTAAAAATGTTGTTTCTATGACTGATTCTGTATGGGATCCAGCAAGATGCGGTGCTTCAACTTGTTTTCAGTAGCAGTGCATTCCCCGAGCCCCGCTAGTGACATTTCCTTTGCAAAGAGCTGTTAAGTTGCTGCGAGAAGCCCATTGCAGGAGGAGTAAGGGAGGACTGGTTTGTCCTGGGTATGCTTCCCTGAATATATTGCTGTTATATTCAATAACTTCACTACAGTAAAGATGAGCTCTCCCACTGTACGGTCTGCTAAGCCAGACAGAGTGCAAGCATGACGGAGCTTTTTACAAGGAAAAGAAGAGACATCAGAGAATGAAGCCCACAGGAAGGAGACTTTAAACGAAAGCAAGAGACATGAGGTGGTTTGAATTGCACGTTCAATGCATAGTTCAGCGTCAAACTTACAAATGTACCTGTCATTTAAAAATACAGAGAGAGATGCAGGGCCATGACTGTATATCTCGTTGCGTGGTAGACAAGGTAAACTGTGCCGAAAGTGTGCTGTGCCAGAAGCATTTTCAGTTTCTTACCATTCAGGTTTCTTTACCATAAAGCTGCTTAATTTATACCTGCCCTTAAACTTACGAGTAATAGGATTCATTTGAGTGGGCTGTTCATGTCCACTTTACTGCTACCGAGCACCTTACTGTTTCTGCAAAGAAAAGCATATGGTGCTATTAAGACCTTGAAGTGTACTCAGAGCTATGTGATTGTGTGTGATACACACACATGTATCTCCCTTTCTGTCTGTATATCTATGGATTTACATATGTTTTCAGAATTAAGGAAAATATTAGAGAAACACTTCCCTACTCTTATATTGATTCTCCTCTCTGTGTATTTTTGAATCAAACCTGCAGAAGAGGACTTTTACCTTGGCTAATAAATATTCTTTTCAAAAGCTGTTCCTTTTCTGATTCGCATTTTCTTCTTTTCGGAATATGCAGCGTTAGGTTTGATAGAGGATGTTTGGGGAAAAGGGGGGAATGATGAAGAGAGAATTCCATGCAGCATGGAGAATGCCACTGTGGCAGAGTCCCTCATGCCTCCTTTCTCTGTGAAGTGTTGAGTGTGTTCTGTACCATTCATAAGATAACACTCTGGTATCTCAAATCTGATAATCCTGTTGTGCAGTAGCGGGTAAAAATGTTGAAAAGTGGCAGGATTTAGAAGACTGAGCAGAAAATCAAAGATAAACCAGATCCTAGTTGCTTAGCTAGGGAGGTTCTAGCAAAAATTTTAAACCAGCGTCACCTGTCAGATCTTTTTATTCCAATATAATTTGTTGGTTTACTGCTTGTTACCACAACTGTAAATGAAGGACTTGTTCTTTGCGTAACTGAATGGCTTGAGCAATAACCCTTTGACAGTGAAAAGCACCAGCAGGACTTAAGGTCACTTAAGTCTGATTCAAAATGTGCCCAATGGTCTTTGGACCAGCTGAAGTCATCCAAAGAAACAGATCCCAAATAAGATGAGGAATTACTTTAAGAATCTCCTCTCATTCTAAAAAAATTCAATTGCCGGAGCCATTCAGAGTTATGAGCGGGATCAAGTTCTGACTGGTCCTGCAAAACTGGGAACAGAGAAGAAAAAATCCACGGAAGATATTTCAGTACTAAAATGTTTATTCTTTTGGTATTATTTTGGTATTACACTACTTTTTGTAATATTTGCAATGACAAAAGACAGGAGGAAAATGAGTTACTGAAAAATGGTGGTTAGTGCAGAGCCAATGAAGTGAAATTTCACTCTCCAGAAAGGAACCGAAACTGCAACATTTCATTTGACGTTAATGGGAATTGGACCAAACCCAAGACTAAAAGCTCAGTTTTTCAAGTGACTGCTAGCATCACTGAACAGACAAGATTTCATTCCCAAATGGAAAATTCATTAGCTGAATTTAAAAGACTTTTGCCATCTCAGTTTAAGTAAACTAGAACATAGGTTGTCTACTCTTAAGTCAAGCCTAGACTGAAGGAAAAAGAAAAACTTCTGTGGACAACAGAATGGCTGAAGTTGTCTCTCAGGGGTGTGGGGCTTGTGGTTGGGTTCCCTGGTGAATGGTAAAGGTTGAATTTGCACTACAGCCTTTTTATAAGGGCAGAACAAATAGGATGTCTTTACCTTCCTGAGTATGTATTTTTGGAAGTTAGTTATCTTCAGAGCTGCTATTACCCTTCTATGAAAGTATACCAAAGTATACCAAAGTTGAGAGGGGGATTTATGTGTTCATTCAGAGAACTCTTCCTGGAGAAGAGGAGGATTTGGAGAGACCTTACTGTGGCTTCTTGATACTTAAAAGGGGCTTATAAGAAAGATGGGAAAGGCTTTATAGCAGGGCCTGTTGCAAGAAGACAAGGGATAATGGCTTTAAACTAAAAGAGGGGAGATTTAAACTAGATATAAGGAAGAAATGTTTTATGATGAGGGTGGTGAAACACTGGCCCAGGTTGCTCAGAGAGGTGGTCGATGCCCCATCCCTGGAAACATTCCAGGCCAGGTTGGACGGGGCTCTGAGCAGCCTGATCCAGTTGAAGATGTCCCTGCTCACTGCAGGGGGGTTGGGCTAGATGCCTTGAAAGGTGTCTTCAGACACAAACCGTTCTGTGATTCCCTGATTTGATGATAAAAAAAGTTTCTGTACATATGTGACAGCCTGCAGATGGGTTCACAGCAGCACGCAGGAGTGCACAAACCTCAGTTCCTTGAGACTGCGGACTACGAACAGCACAGGATTCATATCCAACAAATGCAGACCTACTGTGCCATTCCTTTATGTTTAAATGCCCTGTGCTTAAGGTTTTAATTAGTAAATAAATATTTAGTTGTGATAAACAAGCTGATTAAAAGGATTCAGATTTACTGGAAAAGACTGTTTTATTTGGCTAGACATGTTTGTCAGCCAGATTTGAATCCCATGATGCTAAATGCTCTATACTGAAAGAATATTTCATCTCCTGCCCTAAAGCAATAGCTTCATTTATGTATTTTCTGAAACAGCATATTGGATGCGATTTGCTGCTGTTGCATTTTTGACTACTTCATCAAAACCCTGGTTTTATTTCACAGTAGCTTGTGGAGTAGAATTATTTGAATTATGGAAAGTTATCATAAGTTAGCTAAGACTGTGATTTGAAGTTTCTTTTGTCAAGGAAGTGATTGCCTGTGTAGGCAATGGGAATTTCTTTATTATTAACTACTTGCAAAAGTAAATCATAGATCCAGACAGTCCCAGCTTTTCTCAAAACATGCTGTTTCTATCCTATTGCTCTGGTTAGTGAAACTTGCAGATATGGTAGGAAAAAGCTGAATAAACACTAAATAAAATCAGTTTGTATTTCATTCCCCTTTGTCAATGTTCTGTAGGGAGATTGCAGAGTAAGATGTTTCAATCGACTGTATCACCTCCAAGGGATGGGAATGGATCCGCCCAATGGGTTACCAGTGCAGAGTTCACTATCTGATATTTTATTTGTTTTTCAGGAGCAATATACTCTGTTTTTGGGCTATCCCAAGCTATGTTGGTTTTCAGATAGTTCAACACACATTACTTTGCATATGTAATAAAAAATTCCACTCATTTTTTCCTGTCTGCAATTAAGAAAACAGAAGGTAATAAGTGGAAAGGAAAATATTAAATTATGCTTGACATCACCCACTGCCGTCATCTGGAAAATAGCTCGGTGCGTTGTTAGAATATGCATGTTAACACGACTTTATACGCTGACTACCAGAGTGGAGATCACCCAGGCTGTGGTCTCCAAGTATGATGTAAAAATAAGTAATAAATCTAGAGAATACCATGCTGTGGTTATGAATTGGAAAGGAGCTGGTTGGTTCAGCTTGAAGGAATTTTTCTCATCTGGAATTATTTCAATTTTTAATCACTGCTGTCCCTGCACATTTCCTTTCAAGGGTTTTCCAAGTATGCGTGGAATGAATTGGTCATTTATATGCAGTTTCTGTCTTTTAAACTATTTGCAAAGACTATGTTAACACCTGGGCTTTGGTTTTAAAGCAGTGGTACATTATACTTTCACTGGTACGTTGGTCTGGTTTTGACAAATACAGTCTGTAGTGAGAAGCATTAAATACATAAAACTGTGTTCCTTGATTGTATGCCATACCTACAGCCCCGTTAATATGTTATGTGTATATTTTTCTTTTAACAGACTCAATCAAACACAAATCAATGCCAAGTGATCACCTGACATATTTTTCGTAATTCACTTAACATGATGCTTAGACCAGCTTTTGAAGTGTGGCAGTGGAGTTTCGTTTGTACCACACAGACAGGACAACCTGCCAGGGTTCTTTCCTAGGCTGGTTTGCCGTTATGCATGAGCAAGAGAATGGCAACCCCAGATGTTTGAGGCAAACTCAGATATTTCACCCTGAAAAAAGAGCAGCCTGCTGTTGTGCTAATTCAGGAGTGAGGTGGGGATGAAATTTATCTATGTTGCTCTTTCTATGCATGAGGAAAATTAATCAAAATATTGCTTAAAGATCATTCTTCTCAATTTCCACCCAGTGCTGATTCAACTGCAGGTACACAGCCAGGGCTCTGCCCTTTCTGTACTTCACCTGCGCTTTAGACAATTAAAATTATGCATCTCTATGTTTTCCATATTTTCAGCTAACGTAGGCAACACGGTAATTTTATCCACTGCCTCAGGATGGTAGGAATCAGACCCTGAATATTCATTTCTTTTTCCTGTCTAATGTAGTTTGTAGGCTCAACTTTAGGGCAGCTCACACCGGGTAAGATATATTTTGTGCTCCTTCCCTTTCTCTGCCTTCTTGCTCGTGCTGAATGTCCTGGTTTTGGTGTTCTCTTTTGTGGGAATGTCCACGCCAAATTGATAGGAGAGCTCCTTATTCACTCTTATTCACTTACCGGGGGGCATTGCCAAGGTGGGCAATAATTTTGCTCCACGTCTTGACAGTGTTTTTGCAGGAAGAAGAAAATTCCAGTTGAAGTCATTCATTCCGTTTCTGTACAAAATCAAGATTTTTCTCCTACTGTGATGTTTTAAAATTTACCAAGTAAAGGTTTTCTGCCTCTTCCCCTGGGAGTAGATTCCACCTCCAACGCACTTCACTTGGCAGAGCTTAGAAAGTTTTAGGCTACTTGCTGAATGGGCTTCAACCAGTGTTATGATTACAGTTACAACTAGTGTTACAGTATTGTAGTCATCTGTAGAGCATTCTTAATTGTATATCTTAAGAAGCAATATAATATTACTCGCTGAAGTTTAGCTTTACTATTATGTTTAATATGGTCACCATTTTTTTGTATGAAGCTTATGTACACCTGTGATGATGAATCCCATGTTTCATCCTATACACACAGTGT